>JACXTT010001976.1_pt1 | contig 33299 bp, 34 predicted proteins | sample 9270951 | NCBI WGS metagenome assembly JACXTT01 (sample SAMN15532306, study PRJNA645909) | rock metagenome | isolation source: weathered quartz diorite | place: Puerto Rico | collected 2017-06-21
AATTATTTTTTTGAGCATGAGCGAGGATGGCACAGGAAGACACTTATCTAGCACGGAAGTTCTGACAAAAGTAGTGCGGGCGGCATCAGCTCCTGTCTACGCTATGAGCGAGATTCACCGGGACAGCGGGTTTTTCGGCGGCGTTCTTGTCAGCCAAGCGGCCTTGGCCAATGAAACCGCTGCGGTGGTTGGAAAGCTTCTCCGGGGTGAGAGGATCGAAGACATTCCCATCCGTGACGGCGCACTCACGCCGACGGTCAACTGGAAGCAGTTACGGCGCTGGAAAATCTCCGAAGACAGAATCCCATCGGGAACGATCATTATTGACAGAGATCCATCCATTTGGGAGCTCTACAGGTGGCACATCACTGGTGTTCTTTCTCTGTGTGTGCTCGAAGGCATACTCATTGTCGCTTTGCTGATTCAGCGTGCCAGTCGCAAGCGCGCTGAGAGATCGCTGAGTGAAAGTAAACGGCTACTGCAATCGACAATCGATGCTCTCAACGCTCAAATCGCGCTCCTTGACGGAAGTGGCAAGGTTGTGGCGGTCAACAAGGCGTGGCGCCGTTTCGGCGAAGTGAACGGCGACGCTCCGCCCGACAAGGGCGTTGGCCGAAACTATCTGGAGGTCTGCGAGTCCGGCATTCGCAGTGCGGAAGCGCGGCTGTTTTCCAGTGCCCTTCAAGATTTGATTTCGGGTGAACGGCACGACTTCGGTTGCATTTATGAATGTACTCCAGCCGCCGGGAAGAGCTGGTTTCAAGTTCGCATGAACCGCTTCTATACAAACGGTACACCGTGGGTAGTTGTGCAGCACGAGAACGTTACCGAAATCAAGCAGGCCCACGAAGCGCAACAGCAACTTACTGGTTTGCTGCTCCGCGCTCAGGACGACGAACGGAGACGCATTGCACGCGACCTGCATGATGTGACTGTGCAAAACCTCGCTACCATCAAAGCCGACCTGACGCGTGTACAACGAGCTTCGCGAAGCCTGGATGCCAAGGCTATTGAGAAACTCGACGAAGGTTTGATGCTGAGCGATCAAGTTATCGGAGAGCTTCGGACATTATCTTATTTACTTCACCCGCCTTTGCTCGATGAATTAGGCCTTGTCCCGGCGCTGCAGTGGTTTGTTCGCGGGTTCACCGAGCGGAGCGGAATTCAAGTGGAACTACTCGTCAATGGAGACATCGGGCGTCTCAAGCCTGATGTCGAAACGGCCCTGTTTCGTGTGGCACAGGAGAGTATGTCGAACATCCATCGCCATTCTGGAAGCGCGAGTGCGATCATCAGTGCGACCCAGGACCACGCTACGGTTGTTTTGCAAATTGCGGACCATGGACGCGGCATTGCCAAAACATGCTCGGCGTCCCGCAATCATTTAATGCCTCCTCCGGGTGTCGGAATTATGGGTATGGGAGAGCGCCTGAGACAACTTGGTGGGCAACTCGAGATAGAATCCGGCGATCATGGAACCACTGTTATAGCCAGGGTGCCAGCTAGGAGAGACGTATGCCGCGCATTCTAATTGCTGATGACCATCCCAAGGTTCGACGATACGTCCGCGAAGCGCTCGAGGACGAGGGCGGTTGGGACGTCTGTGGAGAAGCTTCAACAGGACGAGAGGCCGTCGGGATGACCGCAGCATTGAAGCCAGACATTGTCGTGCTCGACTTATCCATGCCCGAGGTCAATGGGATGGAAGCGGCACGCGAAATTCACAGACGTTTTCCCGAAACTGAAATATTCATTCTCACCATGCACGACGCTCCCGAATTGATCCGCGCCGCGGTAGCATTAGGCGCGCGGGCTTGTCTGCTCAAGTCCGACATCGGTCGTCTCATAGTGGCGGTGCGAAAGGTATTGGAGGAAAAACATTCCTCAACAGCTGTGGGACTGGGCGATTGATCATTCCGTCTTGAACAGTTTCACCACAAAATCCCCGATCATGGCGTGTTGCGCTTTGGCGAGAAACTGACGATACGATCGTGATCCCTGATATTGGATGCAATTTTCGCGGCTGCTCCAATTCGTGATGATAAGTACCATCCTGCCGCCCTCTTCCTGCAATATCTGCGTTCCTTGGTAGCCAGGATGTCGAGTGATTTCGTTGTCTTCCTTGGCGAGGTTAACGAGTTCTTTCATGTGCTCATCGTCAATTGCTTGACCGATGATCATCCTTACGAACATTTTTTTATCCCGAGAGACTACACAACCCTCTTAGCAGATCACTTTCCAGTGGTTGCGAAAAGCGGAATCACACGCCCCGTTAGGTGCGGATGAGATTTTGAAAAGTGCAGGCAGGTTGGTATGTGGAAATTTTCCGTACAGTCATCACGAAAAAACTCCCCTCGATTAAACGAGGGGAGTTTTCTGAATCCACGAATACGATCAGCTAAGCCGCCGCGAAGGCTGCTGTCTGATTCATGCGTTGTTCGAGTTCACGATGCAAGGCGAGAATATCCAACTCGGTTTCCACGATCTGTTTCTTGATCGCGGCAACCCGTAATTGTTTTTCCGCTATTTGAATATCCACGTCGAGGTGCTGCAGTTGTTGTTCCTGATCCGCTGTCATGGGGTACTCCTGGCTCCTTTCCACATTGGTTCCATTTTTGTAGCTTTCCCGAGCGAACATGGCTCGGTTGGGCGTGTATTTTCTGCGGATCGGCGGCAGATCAGGTCCAAGTTGTTAATCGTGATGCTCGTGTATCGCCTTGTGTTCTTCGTATTGTTTGTCTTTGTTGATCTTGGAGTATTTTTTGCGCTCCGACTTCAGGTGCGATTGTCTGGTGCCTTCGGAGCTCACGGCGCAGAGAGAGATCATTCGCTGAAGATCTTGATGCTTACAAGATGGGCATTCCGGCGGGGGCGATGAATGAATCACCAGGTATTCGAATTGATGCCCGCATGCTCGGCACTCATATTCATAGATTGGCATTCGTCACCTCGTCGAGGTGATTCTAATATCCGGCGGCGGAATTGACCAGATTCAACAACGGCTCCCCACGCTGGAATCGGCGCAGATTCTCACTGAACAGATCGATGACTTCATCCCAATGATCCGGCCGAACGCCCGCGATGTGCGGTGAGATGATCACGTTCGGCAAATCCCAAAGCGGGCTCGCCGCATCCAAAGGTTCTCGGTCGAACACGTCAAGCACGGCGCCACCAAGCCGGCCGTCTTGAAGCGCAGCGAGAAGAGCCGCATCATCAATGATCTTGCCCCGAGCAACATTAATAATGATGGCACCCGGATTCAACAAGGCAATTTGCTCGGCGCCGATCAGACGATCGGTTTCGGCGACGGAGGGCGCTGAAATCACAAGCACGTCGCAGCCATCGAGCGCGTCATTCAGTCGATCCGGCGCGACGATCCGATCCACGAACGGCGACGCCGGTTGGTCTACGCGCCTGCGGACGCCCGTCACGCGCATGCCGAACGCGTGCGCTCGCCGCGCGACTTCCCGTCCAATGGTTCCGAAACCGAGGATCGTCATGTTGCGGCGCTGCAAGCTCCATGGCCAAGCCTCGTGCGTCAGTTCATTTTGAATCCACCGGTGTTCACGCTGCGCATCCCGCATCAAATTGAAACGCCGGGCAAGAACAAGCAAGGCCCCAATCACATGCTCCGCAATCGGCACGGCCTGAATACCTCGAGAATTCGTGACTGCGACGCCGCGTGCCAGAAAGTAGCTCAGTGGAAGCAGGCCCGCGACACCGGCGGCCGTCGAATGCACCCACCGCAACCGTGACGCGCGCTCGACCATCGCTTGCGAAAGACGTGAAGCAAGCGCAACATCTGCGGTCTCAATCGCTGCGACAGCCTCCGCATCACTCAAAGCATGCGTAAAATCCACTTCCGGAAATCGCTGCCGCAGGCGCTCGACTTGCAATCGGGGCGTCTGCCAAAAAGCAACCGGCCAAACTGTGAAAATGAGCACCTTCATGTCGTGTGAGTAAAATAAAGGAAATGGCCGGGCCGGCGCTAGACACCGATATCGAAAACGTTACGAAGGATGATCTCGATAAGCTCTACCATGTGATCATTCTTAATGACGACGAGCACACCTTCGACTATGTGATTGAGATGCTCCAATCGATTTTCAAAATGCCGCTCGCAACCGCGGCTGCACACACGTTGGAAGCACATACGACTGGAAGCAGCATCGTCCTGACCACAAACCTCCAAGAAGCCGAGAAAAAGCGCGATCAGATCCACGCGTACGGCCCCGATTGGCGAATGCCCAATAGCCGAGGCTCGGTATCAGCTCTCGTAGAACCTGCTCCGTAGGTTCGGATCATCTTGTAGCACGATAATCTGTTGGGCTATATTTGGCCCGGTCCATACAGCAGAACCATGTCTACTACAGTCTTCCAACGTGTTGAACCCGTTTCGAAGAAGACGCGTGTTGTCGCTTCTCTTAAAGAAGCATTTCTCTCAGGCATGATCCAGTCGGGAGAACCGATCGTCGAAGGAAAGATCGCGCAGCAGTTTGGAGTCGGACAAGGACTCATCCGCGAAGCGTTGATCGAACTCGAGCACCAAGGATTCGTTATACGAACGCCGTTCTCCGGAACGCAGGTCGTCAGACTGAGTTCCGAGGATGTGCAGCATATTTTTGCGATTCGCTGCGTCTTGGAGCCTCTGGCAGTACGTCTCGCGGGACCTTTGATCTCCGAGGAAGAAACGCAAAAGCTGGCACGCTTAGCGGAGGAAGCCAAGCGCGCCGGCGAAGCTGCGGATTTCGACCGGTTCTTTGAAAGCCATCTCGCCTTTCGCCGCAAGATTTGGGAACTGTCCGCCAATAAATACTTGCAGCAAGCCCTCGAACGCGTCGTGATTCCTTTGTATGCTCTCTACCTTCTAAGAAGGTCGCACCGGCGAGAAGGAATCCAGATGACGGTTAACGATTGCATTGAGCATCAAAATCAAATTATCGCCGCCTATAAGTCTGCTGATTTCGGACGAGCCGAGCAGATCGCGCGTGAATTCCTGGTCCGCATGAAGGAGTATCTGAAAACCGCGCTCACGGCCGCCGACGCTACCTAGGCGACTCCACGAAAGGAGAACCCATGCCGAAATACAGTTTCCGAGTAAACGGACGCTCCGTGAGCGTCGATTCATGGGATCCGGCGCAACCGCTCCTATACGTCCTACGCAATTCGCTGGGACTTCATGCCGTCAAATTCGGCTGCGGGCTCGGACAATGTGGCGCCTGCACCGTCATCATCGATGGCCGGGCGGTACGCGCATGCTCCACGCCGGTGGCACAGACGGCCGGCCGCTCGATAACAACGCTCGAAGGTCTCGGCACACCGGAAAGACCAGACAAGGTACAAACCGCATTTATCGCCGAACAAGCTGCTCAATGCGGCTACTGCACGAATGGAATGGTCATGAGTGCAAAAGCGCTTCTCAATCAAACGCCGAATCCGACAACAGAGCAGGTCAAGCAAGGTCTCGGCGGAAATCTCTGCCGGTGCGGCACATACACGCGAATCCTCAGCGCGGTGTTGCGCGCGGCAAAGGCATAGGGGGCGTGCGATGAAGAGACGAGATTTTCTTCGAACGAGCAGCGTCGTCATCGTGAGCTTCGCTTTTCGGGGCGCGATACCCGAAAGTGCAACACCACAAATTGCCGATTCGGGAAAGCCGCTCGATCCGCGCGAGGTCGACAGCTTCCTGGCCATTCACACGGACGGCACTGCCACGATTTATACAAGCAAGGTTGACGTCGGAACGGGATTGAGTATTGCGATGACGCAAATGGTTGCGGAGGAGCTTGGAATTCCGGTCGATCGGATCCGCGTTGTCGAAGGCGATACCGCTCTTACGCCCGATCAAGGCGGCACTGGCGGTAGCACCGGAATTACTAGAGGCGGGACGGAATTGCGCCAGGCCGCGGCAACCGCACGCCAGGCGTTGCTGAAGATGGGTGTGAATTCCGACATGACGAACATCGGCGCCGTTGCGGGCGGCAAGCGGCTCGAAGTGAAACTCGATCCCAAGGCGCCATTGAAGAACGCATCCAGCTATAGTGTGGTGGGAAAGCCGATCCTGCGCCCGGACGTCCCCAAGAAGTGCACGGGAACTAATGTCTTCATTCAAGACTTCTCTGTTCCTGCAATGCTGCACGGCCGCGTGATTCGCCCGCCGGCGTTCGGCGCCAAGCTTAGTGCAGTAGATGAATCGTCGGTCCGCAACATCCCGGACGTTCGCGTCGTTCGGATTCAAAACTTCCTCGGCGTTGTTGCCGCCGACGAATGGGCCGCGGTTCGCGCAGCCAAAACTCTAAAGGCATCATGGACCGATTCGCAGACGCTTCCAGGAAGCGAGACGCTGGAAAAGCACGTGAGAACAAGTGCTGTCGAACGTGACGAAACGCTCGTGAATCGCGGTGATCCAGCAACGGCTCTGGCAGGCGGCGCCGCAAAGCAACTATCGGCCACATACTGGTGGCCCTTTCAGAGTCACGCTTCACTTGGTCCTTCGTGTGCGGTCGCTGACTTCAAACCAGAAGGCACGACGATCTGGACTGCGTCGCAAGGACCACACGGCATGCGTTCCAACTTCGCGCGTGTCTTCGGTATTCCTGAAGACAAATTGCGTGTTGTCTTTCTCGACGGCTCCGGCTCCTACGGCAGCAACGGTAATGATGATGCGGCTGCCGACGCGCTGCTCCTCTCAAAAGCAGTCGGCAAACCCGTTCGCGTGCAATGGATGCGCGAGGATGAGCACGCGTGGGATCCGAAAGGTCCGCCGCAACTGTTGGACATTCGCGGAGCAGTTGATGCCGAGAATCGGATCACGGCATGGGAAACACAAATGTGGTTGCCCGCAACAGTGCAAGGCGGCCGGCCGCTACTCTCTGCTGGTGACGCCGGTATCTCACAACCGCACGGCCGCGGCGCAGGCCAGATTTCGCAAAACGGCGATCCGCCGTATTCCGCTTCCAACGTCAAGGTCATTGTTCATTGGCTGAAAGATACGCCGCTGCGGCTTTCCAATCTTCGAGCGCCTGGGAAAGTCGCGAATGTGTTCGCAGTGGAGAGCTTCACGGATGAGTTGGCATCGTCTGCAGGAGTGGATCCGGTCGACTTTCGTTTGCAGGGCTTAACAGATCCGCGGGCAATCGAGGTGATCAAGCGCGCGACGGACATGATCGGATGGGAACGCCGGCCTTCGCCAAATCTCCGATCCCAACAAGGCAACGTGCGAGTCGGCCGCGGCATGGCGTATGTGCGTTACAAACAAATGGAGAATTACGTCGCGATGGCTATGGAGGTCGCAGTCGATCGGTCGACTGGAAGGATCAGTGTGCGACGCATTACCTGTGCGCACGATTGCGGACTGGTCATCAATCCCGACGGCCTGCGTAATCAAATCGAAGGCTGCATCCTTCAAACATTGGGCCGGACGCTCCACGAGGAGACGACTTTCGACCGATCGCGCGTGACCAGTATCGATTGGAAGAGCTATCCGATTTTGAGCTTTCCGGAAGTTCCCGCGGTTGAAGTTGTGCTGGTCAATCGTCCTGAGTTGCCGCCAATGGGCGCAGGCGAAGCAGCGACAGCGCCGGTGGCAGCGGCGTTGGCAAACGCTGTCTTCGATGCGACGGGAATCCGAGTTCGAAGGGTCCCGTTCAAGCTGACATCCTAGGGTGTGAAAGTTAGGCTCTCTTGGCTTGCATTCCCCTCCTCGTAAGGGGTGGCTGCGGCATCAAGAGGAAGTCGGCGAAGCCATCCTTAGCGCCGCAGACGGGGAGGTGGCTCACAAGCCATTGTTGTTGCGAGCCCCCACGCCGCGATTCATTGACACCAAAACATTCCAACGATATCGTTCGCACAATTAAATACTTTCGCTAAGGAGGAATAATGAAAGCGAGAGCGTTTTATTCATGTTTCTTTTTTGCATGCGTGATCGTCGCGCCGGTTCTCGCCCAGGAAGGCCATCCACTCGTCGGGTCCTGGCACGGCAATTGGGGCACGAACGCCACGAATCGAAGCGACTTCACGGTGGTCATGGATTGGGACGGCAAGCTGATCACCGGCGTCGTCAACCCCGGCTTCGATCAGTTGCAATTACAGAACGCGAAACTGAATCCCAAGGACTGGACGGTCCATTTCGAAGTCGACCGCAAGCAAAATGCAGGAACAGTGCATTGTCTGGTTGATGGAAAAATCGACAAGCTTGGCTCCGACCGCCGCACGTTGACTGGAACCTACACCTGCGGCGCTGAAAAAGGCGATTTCAAATTAACGAGAGATCGGGACTATTAGATTTCGGGATATCACAATCGAGGAGATATCACATGAGATATGGCACCCTTGGTTTTTTCGCTATTGCATTGATCGTCGCAGCTGCGCTGACGACGCCATTATGGGCGCATCATTCTTTCGCTGCTGAATACGACAGCAAACAGCCGGTCACGCTGAAAGGCGCTGTCACAAAAGTGGAGTGGATGAATCCGCACGTTTACTTCTACATCGACGTCCGCGAGGACCAAACGGGCAAAATCACGAACTGGGCTTTTGAGATGGGCGCCCCCGCCGTCATTCAACGCAACGGCTGGACTCGAAATTCGATGAAGATCGGCGATCTTGTCATCGTGGAAGGCACGCGAGCCAAGGACGGAGCTCCTCACGGCAATGCGCGCTCGGTGACGATGGCCTCAACCGGCAAAAAACTCGGAGCCGGTTCGAGCGAAGGACAAACTCCCGAGCAATAGGAGCGCGGTATGCGAAATTATCAGTTACAGATTTTAATGCCGGCCGTGTTCGGCCTCCTCCTCCTGCCCGCAGGGTTAATGGCACAGGATGCCGGCGCACGTGGTGGACGCGGTGGCGGCCAACGCGGCGGCCGCGGCGGTCGTGCCGCGCAGCCATCGGCACCAACCCCTCATTGGTCTGATGGCCGCGTCAATCTGGATGCGGCTCCCGGTCAAAAGGGTTTTTGGAATGTCATGCAGGGGAACGTGTTCGGGCGCAACGGCTCCGCTCTTCCGACAAACTTAACGCTCGATGAAGTTCCCTTTCAGGATTGGTCCCGCGCTGTATATGAATACCGCCAATCCCGTCAAGGTTTGGATGATCCACATGCGCGCTGCTATCCCGCCGGGGGCATGCGCTTCTTCACGGTTCCGAATGGTTTGAATTTCGTCGACCAACCCGAACTCAATCGCATCTTCCTGATCTCGGGTGAAAACCGCGATTGGCGCAGGATTGCGATGGAACCCGGGCGCAAGCATCCGCCTGAAGACGTACTCGTGCCGAGTTATTTCGGCGATTCCATCGGCCACTGGGAAGGGGAAACATTGGTCGTGGATACCGTCGGATTCAACGAAAGATTCTGGGTGATCCGTGGCGGTCTGCCGCACACGCGGTTTCTCCATCTGATCGAACGCTTCACACGCGTGGACTACAACACGATGAAGTACGAAGTGACGATCGACGACAAAGGCGCGTATACGCGGCCGTGGTCCGGCGGGTGGCTGATTCCCTGGCAGACAGTGAATTACGACAACTCGCCCGGTGGAGAAATTCACGAGTACTTCTGCCACGACAACGAACGCGACTCCGAGCGGTTCGATCTGGACGACAGCCGCAAGAAGTAATTCCAGGACGGTTGCGTCGTTTCCCTAATTCGCAAACCAGAATTAGGGAAACGACGCAACCGTCCTGGAATTACCCGCCTGCTAAAAAATCAGCATTATCTTCTTGACGCTTCCAGCGCCTGATGCTAACTTTTTAGCACATGACACTCTCCCATCTTCACCTGAGCCGGCGAGAACGGCAAATCATGGATATTCTTTACCGCAAAGGATCAGCCACGGCGGCCGCGGTCCTCGAAAGTATGCCCGCGCCCCCGAGTTATTCGGCGGTGCGCGCGCTGCTTCGGATTTTGGAGCAGAAGGGACACGTCAAGCACGAAGAGCACGAAGGCAAGTACGTGTTCATGCCGACGATCAACCGCGACAAGGCGAAGCGGTCTGCGGTCCGTCATTTGGTGCAGACGTTCTTCGACGGATCGCCAGAAGAAGCTGTGGCGGCGCTGCTCGATGCTTCGTCGTCAAAGCTTTCGGATTCGGAGTTGGATCGGCTTCAGGGGTTGATTGATAAGGCCCGCAAAGGAGGCAAGAAATGAATTTCGCGATGAACGTCATTGCCAAGTCCGCATTCATTCTGATTTGTGCAACGGTGATTTCCACACTCTTGCGACGCTCTTCAGCTTCGATGCGGCATGCCGTTTGGATTCTCGCGCTAGTCAGCGCCCTGCTGTTGCCCTGCGTGGCTTTGATTGTTCCGCAATTCGAGTGGTCACTTTTGCCGCGAGCGAGTACGAGCGTCACATTCGTGCCGCTGGGCGAGGTGGCGGCTTCCGTTGCGATTGCTGAACGCGGGCTAAAGCCCGCGACTACGTATGCGGAAACGTTTCTCCCGCGACTGGGCTATTTTTGGCTTGCGGGTGCCCTTGCTTTATTGGCTCGATTCGGATTCGCCACCCTTGCTGTAGAGCGGATGGCGAACGCAGCCGTGCCGGCCGCGAATGAAAGTTGGCAGGCGATGATCAGAGACCTCACCGTCGCACTCGAAGTCCGAAGGCCGGTGCGCCTTCTTTTCAGCGAGTCCCGCCTGTCGCCGATGACCTGGGGAGTATTGCGTCACACGATCCTGCTGCCCTCGTCGGCGGCGGACTGGTCCGAGGAACGCCGCAGACTCGTGCTCGCTCATGAGCTTGCGCACGTGAAGCGGAACGATGGACTGATTCAAATCGTCGTTCAAGTCATCTGCTGCATGTATTGGTTCAATCCGATCGTTTGGTATGCTGCGCACCGCGTACGCATCGAACGCGAACGCGCCTGTGATGATCATGTGCTGAATCTCGGAACCGTGGCTGCAGAGTACGCCGATCACTTGATCCAGATCGTTCGCAGTTTGCGCTCTCAGCGGACGTTTTCGTTTCCGGCTGTCTCCATGGCGCAAGCCTCACAGCTCGAGACTCGCTTGGTATCCATTCTCGATTCCCGTGTACGACGGCGGACGTTCTCGAGAGCGAGCACGGGACTGCTCTTTGCGTTGACAACTGTATTCACCGTTTCAATCGCGACGCTCGGTGTCACGGCAGCCGTACAGTTACCGCCGGTTTTCGTATCTGCTATCCAACCAACAACAAAGCCGGCTGTTTCTCCTCAGCGAACGCGGATCGGGAATGCCGGGGCCGCAACGAATACAGCGGTGGTCCCTCCGAAGGTCCTCGAATCCAGCCCACCGATGTATACGCCCGAAGCCGTTGCTGCAAACGTCGAAGGCATCGTTACGCTTGAAGGCTCCGTCGACATCCAGGGCAAAGTTAGCGCCCTGCGCGTGCTCAAGGGACTGGGCTACGGATTGGATCCTCTGGCTGTCAAGGCGGTCTCGCGGTGGAAATTCAGTCCGGCTTTGCGCGACGGGCAACCGGTGGAAACAATCACGCAAATTGAAGTCGACTTCCGAATTCCACGACGCCGGCCGGAGATGCGGATCAACACGCGGATCAGCGTCGGCGCAGACGACGCTCGCGCCGAGAATCCTCCACAAGCCGCGCTGCAGGTTCCGGCGGAAGACGATGCTCCCCCAGTCAGGATCGGAGCCGGAGTTACTCCACCGATAGTCATCTTTCGGGTCGAACCCCAGTACACACCTGAAGCGCGCGATGCCAAGTATCAAGGAACCGTCGTCGTGGAGGCTACAATTCACCAAGATGGACGGCTAACCGTAAACAGAGTCGTGCGAGAGCTGGAATACGGACTCACTGAGAAGGCGATCGAGGCTCTCGAAGAATGGAAATTCCGGCCCGGAACTAGAGACGGCAAGGCTGTGGCGGTTGCACTCAACATTGAAGTGAATTTTAACCTTCAGTAAGGACTCGTTTCCTTTTTAGCCACAAATTACGCCAATGACGCAAACAGGGAAGATTCCGCTTATCCTGCCTCCATGAAAATCACATTAATTGCGCTAGGTGTGAGCGACATCTCGAAGTCTGTGGCCTTCTATCGGGACAAAGCGGGTTTCCAGCTGCAAAACCAGTTCGAGTCGCTCGCCTTCTTTTCGGCGGGTCCGATTACTCTGATGTTGACCGGCGGCTTACGCCGGCCGGACCGTCCGCTGGCTGGTGCGATGGAAGTCGTGGTGGCGGCCGAGAGCGTCACGGCGGCCCACCGCCAATTGATAGATCGGGCTGCAGTTTCATCAATCAACCACGGGAAGTCACACCGGGGTCTTGGGCTGCGACGTTCCCCGATCCGGATGGGCACTGGTTGATGATATTCGGCCCAAAGTGATCCAACGGGCGTTCGATTGCGTTTCAAGTGAGCTATATTCCCCTCCTCTTTGTTGAGGAGGGGTGGACGCGACATCAAGAAAATGCCGCGAAGGTTCCTTGCACGTTAGTTGTGAGCGACCACCCCGCCTGCGCCCGCTAAGGAGGCTTCGCGTCATTTTCTCAATGGCGCAGGCACCTCCTCCTCACGAGAAGGGGACTACGCCCGGCTCCATACTCCGGTCATAATTCAAACTCACCCAATACCAACCCGCGGGCTTCTCTGAGATCTATCCTTTTGGTAAGCTATTCGACCCTACGGTAAATTACGGTAGCCAAATGGAATAGGTCTTAATGAGACGAATAGTCGTTACATTCTTTTTCGTCATGATGGCTTGCTGTCTGACGCTTTCTTCGGCGGCGCCGCAACAGAGCGGCGCCGCGGCCAGCCCTGCAGTTCCTTATCGGGCGCTTCTCGATCAATACTGTGTGACATGTCACAACGAGCGCGCGAAGACTGCCGGCTTGATGCTCGACAAAATGGATATCGAGCATGTCGCGGATGGTGCCGAAACATGGGAGAAGGTTATTCGCAAACTTCGCGGAGGAATGATGCCTCCCATCGGGCGGCCGCGTCCCGCAAGTGACGACGTTTATAAACTCATCTCATGGCTCGAAACGTCGCTCGATCGCGCAGGTCTCGCTAAACCGAATCCGGGTCGCGCCACCATTCACCGCCTCAATCGGACGGAATACGGCAATGCCATCCGTGATTTGCTCTCGCTCGAGATCGATGTCGCTGATCTGCTCCCGGCGGATGACGAAAGCAACGGGTTCGACAATATTGCCGATGTCTTGAAGCTGTCACCGTCGCTGCTGGAGCAATACCTTTCCGCTTCGCGAAAAATAAGCAGCTTGGTCGTCGGAGATCCTTCGATCCCGGTCGTTACACAGCGTTACGCGATGCCTCCGGATATCTCCCAAGAAGACCACATCGAGGGCTTGCCGCTTGGGACGCGCGGCGGGATGCTGGTCCGTCATAACTTCCCGCTGGATGGACAATACGACTTCCGAGTCTTCCTACTGCGAAACATCATCGGTTACATGAAGGGCCTTGAATGGCCGCATCAGCTCGAAATCACGATCGACGGTGAGAGAGTTTTCATCGCTCCCGTTGGCGGTGCGGAAGACAACAAGATGTCGGATGCGAACTTTGCCGCCGCCGCGGATACGATTGATGCGCGGTTGAAGAGCCATATCTCGGTCAAGGCAGGCCCGCATGACGTCGGCGTTGCCTTCATACGAAAGAACTCGGCCGAATACGACGAACCGCTGGAAGCGCACTCGCGCGATCACGATCTCCAGAATATGAACGGCATTCCACTGATCGAGCGCATGGATATTACCGGGCCATACGATGCGACCAGCTCGGGCGACACGCAGAGCCGCCGGCGAATTTTTACTTGCCGGCCGGCGATTGCCGCAGATGAAACACCATGTGCGAAGAAGATTGTGTCCACGCTCGCCCGCCGCGCTTATCGGCAACCGGTGAGCGACGCCGATGTCGACCTTCTCATGAGCTTTTATCAATCGGGACGAAAGAACGGAAACTTCGAAGCAGGCATCGAGAATGCATTGAGCTTTCTTCTAACCGCGCCGAAGTTCTTATTCCGAGCCGAATCGGATCCTGCAATTGTCCCTTCCGGCGGTGTGTATCGCGTCGGCGACATCGAATTGGCCTCTCGATTGTCGTTCTTCCTTTGGAGCAGCATTCCAGATGACGAACTTTTGAACTTGGCAGCGCAAGGAAGGCTGAAAGATCCCGCGATTCTCGATCAGCAAGTGAAACGAATGCTCGCCGACCGGAAATCCGACGCATTGGTCCGCAACTTCGCCGGGCAATGGCTGTACTTGAGGAATCTGCAGAGCTCCAAGCCGGACGGTCACGAGTTCCCGAACTTTGATGACAATCTGCGGCAGGCGTTCCGGCGTGAGACGGAATTGTTCTTCGAGAGCATTATTCGTGAGAACCGGACCGTTCTCGATTTGCTTACGGCCAACTACACGTTCGTGAATGACCGGCTGGCGCGTCATTACGGAATCCCGAACATTTATGGCAGCCAGTTCCGTCGCGTCACATTGTCCGATCAAACACGTATGGGATTGCTGGGACAAGGCAGTGTGCTTACCGTGACTTCGTATCCGAATCGCACATCGCCGGTTCTTCGAGGCAAATGGATTCTGGAGAACATTCTCGGCACTCCGCCACCGCCGCCTCCGCCGAACGTTCCCCCGCTCAAGGAAAACGACGAGAATTCGAAGCCGCGCTCGGTGCGCGAGTTGATGGAGGAGCATCGGAAGAATCCGGCCTGTGCCGGCTGCCACGCGGTGATGGATCCTCTGGGCTTCTCGCTGGAAAATTTCGACGGCATCGGCGAGTGGCGAACAAAGGATCGCTCCGGACCAATCGATGCATCCGGACAGTTGGCCGACGGAACCAAGGTCGAGGGCCCCGTTACGCTCCGGCAGGCCTTGATGAAACATCCCGAGCAATTTGCCGGGACAGTGACGGAAAAACTGTTGACGTACGCCCTGGGCCGCGGACTGGAGTTCTACGACATGCCCGTCGTTCGCGGGATCGTTAAAGACGCGGCTCGCAATGATTACAAGTTTTCATCGCTCATCACAGGCATCGTGAAGAGCACGCCATTTCAGATGAGGAAGTCGCAGGAATGGTAATTCCGGGACGGTTGCGTCCCGGAATTACCAAGGAGACGTCATGTTCATAACGAAGAAACATCTTTCGCGGCGAACATTCTTACAAGGCGCGGGCGCTACGCTCGCGCTGCCATTTTTGGAATCCATGATTCCGGCAATGACCGCACAGACTGCAACGAACTCCGGTACGCGGCTGGCGTTTGTCTATGTTCCGCACGGCGCCATCATGGACCGCTGGACACCGAAAACGGAAGGTAGTGATTTTGAGTTCACGCCCATTTTGAAGCCTCTGGAACCATTTCGAGATTATGTGAATGTCGTGAGCGGCTTGGGACACAAGGCGGCGGACTCGACGGCGGTCCATTCGCTCAGCCCCACGACGTGGCTCAGCGGTGTTCGCCCAAAACCGACGCAGGGTCCGGATGCCTACGCGGGCATCACAGCAGATCAAATCGCCGCGAACAAGATCGGCCAGGACACGGCGCTTCCTTCGTTGGAACTGGCGACTGAAGACCACTCCGGGCTGATCGGCGAATGCGATCGCGACTATGGCTGCATCTACATGAACACCTTGTCCTGGCGCACGCCGACCACTCCGCTTCCGATGGAAATCAATCCAAGGAAAGTTTTCGAACGAATGTTTGGACAAGGTTCAAACCCGACCGAGCGACTTTCGCGGAAGCAACAAGACAGGAGCATTCTCGATTCATTCATGCAGCAAGCGAATGCTCTTCAAAAGAAGCTGGGCTCCCGCGACAAAAACACGATGAATGATTATCTCGAGAGTGTTCGTGAGATCGAGCGGCGTATTCAAAAGACGGGATTCGAGCAAACGAACCCCGATGTCACCGTGCCACCGGCTCCTGCAGGTATTCCCTACTCATACGAAGATCATCTGAAACTGATGTACGACCTCCTGGTTCTCGCTTTCCAGGCGAACATCACGCGAGTGATCACATTCATGGTGGCTCGAGAGATCAGCAATCGCACGTATCCTCAAGTTGGAGTGCCGGACGGACATCACGCGATCTCGCATCACCAGAACCGGCCGGACAAGATGGATAAGAACGTCAAGATCCAGACGTACCATCTCACGTTGTTTGCGCAGTTCCTCGACAGAATGCGCTCGACTCGCGACGGCGATGCGTCGCTGCTGGATCATTCCGTTCTGCTGTACGGCAGCAACATGAGCAACAGCAATGCGCATAATCATTTCCCGTTACCCAATCTCGTGCTCGGCGGTGCGTCGGGACGCTTGAAAGGAAATCGTCATCTTCGATATCCGGATCACACGCCGATGACGAATCTTCTTTTGAGCGTGCTGGACAAGGCCGGCGTTGACCTGGAAACGCTTGGCGATAGCACCGGAAAGATGGCGGATCTATGACGATCATCCTGATGATAATGCTGGCGGCTTTCGCGGCCGGCGTGGACGCGAGATTGGCGCAGGCCGTCAAGGCTGGGGATAAAGCCACCGTTCAGACACTCTTGCAACAGCGTGTTGATGTGAATGCTGCCGAAGTCGATGGAACGACGGCGCTGCATTGGGCCGTGCGCAATGACGACGTCGACTTGGTGGATCGCCTTATCCGTGCGGGTGCCAACGTCAAGGCCGCGAATCGATACGGCATAACGCCGCTGTACTTGGCGTGCGTTAACGGTAATGGCGGTGTCATCGAGCGGTTGTTAAAGGCCGGAGCGGATGCGAATGCTGTCAGCACCGAAGGCGAGACCGCGCTGATGACTGCGTCGCGGACCGGCAACGTCGATGCTGTCAAGGCTCTGCTGGCTCATGGAGCCGAGGTGAATGCGAAGGAAAGTTGGCATGGCGAAACCGCGCTGATGTGGGCGGTTTCAGAGAAGCACGCCGCTGTCGTCCGCGAATTGATTGCGATGGGTGCGGATGTGAACGCGCGTTCGACCGCCAACAAATGGGAACGTCAGAATTCCGCTGAGCCACGAGAGAAATGGCTGCCCCTGGGCAGCTTGAGTGCGTTGGAATTTGCGGCGCGCGACGGCTGCGTCGCTTGCATTCCGGTGCTGGTCGACGCTGGAGCGGACATCAATGCCGTGGATCAAGACGGCATCACGCCGCTGCTGTCCGCCATCATCAACGGTCACTATGATGCGGCCGGCGTGTTGCTGGAGAAAGGCGCAAATCCGAATATCGCAGACCGGACCGGAAGGTCGCCGTTGTATTCCGCCGTCGATTTCCACACGATGCCGGCGTCCAACCGGCCTTCGCCAAAAGAAATCGATAACGAATTGACGAGCCTGGATGTCGCCACGCGGCTGCTCGCGAAGGGCGCGAATGTGAATGCGCAGTTGAAGCAACAACAGCCGTATCGCACGAAGCTCGATCGTGGTGACGACACGATGCTGACCACCGGCACGACTCCCTTCTTACGGGCAGCGAAAGCCGGAGACGTCGCCGCCATGAAACTTTTGCTGAACAAGGGCGCCGATCCGAAACTCGCAACACGCACCGGAATTAATCCATTGATGGCGGCCGCAGGCCTCGGCTCGAAAGAAGAAGACACGACCGGCCGGCGCAAGACTCCAGCCGAGGCGATTGAAGCTATCAAGATCTGCCTGCAAGCGGGCCTCGATATCAACGCGGTCGATGGCCGCGGCCAAACCGCCCTTCACGGGGCTGCGTTTTGGGGACTTGATGATGTGGTTCAATTCCTCGTTGAACGTGGAGCCAAGCTCGACGTGAAAGACCGCCAGGGGAAAACTCCGCTCGATGCCGCGATGGGATTGGCCGGCGGCGTCGGTTTCGACGGCGGCTCGAGCCTGCCGCGTCCCAGCACGGTAGCGCTGATTCAAACGCTAATGGCTAAATAAAAAAGAGATACGAGTGTTTGTTCGGCCCCTCCTGCCAGGAGGGGCGGCCGCGCCGATCAAGCAATTGCCTCGCTACCTCAGACTCGGCGCGGCCGGGGAGGTCAGGCGGCTGTTTGACCTCCCCGGCTGCGCCCTGTTCTAAGGTAGCGTGACATTTTGTTTGTAGGGCGCAGCCACCTCTCCTCGCAGGAGGGTAAAAAAACTGCAACATCCCCACTTCATTTCACACCTGCAGCATTCGAATGCGATGGTTCTCACTGTCGCCGATATAAATCATGCGGCCTTGAATGAAGACACCGTGAGGTCTCGCGAGCTTGCATGCGAGAGAATTGCCGTCAGAACCATCGCCGCGCTGGCCGGTGCCGGCGACAGTCGAAACGATACCTGAGCGCAAATCGATGCGGCGGATGACATGGTTCTCCGTGTCCGAAATATAGAGGCTGTTGTCGGCTGCGTATGTCACACCTTTCGGCCCATTCAATGCATTCCCCGGCGCACCAAACTTCGCCGATAGCGCCGGGCCGCCATCACCCGAATAACCCAACTCACCCGTTCCGGCGACGTGCTTCAAACGCGTGTGTGATGGATCGATGCTGAAAACTTTGTTTCCCTCGCGCAGGATCAAGTACATGGTGCCATCGGGAGCAATATCGATTGACCGTGGACCCCGAGTCGGTGTTCCGACGATGGGTGACTCCTCCGGAGTTGGAGCTGCCTCGCCCGTGCCGGCGAAAGTCGTAATGATGCCGGTCTTGGCATCGATGCGCCGGACCCGATGATTCATGATGTCGCAGATGTACACGTTATCCGACTTATCGAGAGCGATGCTGTGGGGTTGCGCCAGTTGGGCCTGGTTTGCAGGACCCCCATCACCGCTGTAGCCGCTGATGCCGGTCCCGGCTGCTGTAGAAATCAAACCCGATTTCATGTCGATGTATCTCACGACATGGCTATCACGTTCGGCGACGTAGATATTCCCTTTGCTGTCGAACCGCACGAAGCGCGATCGGCGGCCTCTCCGTCCGCGGCAATGCCGGCCATTTCCGGTACCGGCAATCGTGGTGATACGCGGTGAAACCTGCGGCCGAAGCATCAAAAGAGCACTTGATTCCAGAAATTCACGACGATTCATTGCGTTATGATAGGCGTCCGTCATTGTAAAGGGAACGGTATGGACAAAATACTGCGGGCAATACTTACCAGCCGTGTTTACGAGGTCGCGAACGAGACCTCGCTGGATATTGCACCGCGTCTTTCGAAGCGGCTCGAAAACACCATTTGGCTGAAGCGTGAAGATCAACAGCCCGTCTTCAGCTTCAAAATCCGCGGGGCCTATAACCGCATTGCGCGGCTTTCACAATCGCAGCGTGCCGTCAGCGTGATTACAGCAAGCGCAGGCAATCACGCGCAAGCCGTCGCGCTTTCAGCGAAACACCTTGGACTGCGCGCAGTGATTGTGATGCCGAAAAAGACAACCGATACCACAGGCGCCGCTGTCAGAGCTCTTGACGCGGAGGTCGTGCTTGCGGGTGATCATTACTCGGAAGCTCAAGCCCACTGCGACCGGCTGGCAGAGGAAACAGGATTGACGTTCGTTCATCCCTTCGACGACCCCCTCGTGATTGCCGGACAGGGTACGATCGCCGATGAGATCGTGCGCCAACATCCGCGAGACCTCGCGGCGATCTTTGTGCCGGTCGGCGGTGGTGGACTCATCGCCGGCATCGGCGCGTACGTAAAATCCGTTGTTCCCGATGTGCAGGTCATCGGTGTAGAACCCGTCGACTCCGACGCGATGAAACGCGCGTTGGAAGCCGGAAGGCCGGTAAGCCTCGAAAACCCGGGACTCTTTGCGGACGGTGTCGCGGTTCGGCAGGTCGGACGCCATACATTTCCCATCGTCCAATCCACGGTCTCGGAGATCGTGACCGTCAACAACGACGAGATCTGCGCTGCGATCAAAGACATTTTCGACGACACCCGCACGATCGTGGAACCAGCAGGCGCGCTCGCGGTCGCCGGCGCCAAGACATACATCGAACGCACAGGCGCACGAGCCAAACACTATGTCGCCTTGCTCAGCGGCGCGAACATGAACTTCGATCGCCTTCGTTTCGTTTCCGAACGCGCGGAGCTCGGCGAGTCGCGAGAGGCGTTATTCGCGGTGACGATTCCCGAACGCCCCGGATCGTTCCGTCAGTTTTGCGCAACTCTGGGCCGCCGTGTGATCACCGAGTTCAACTACCGATTGAACGACCGGCAGCGTGCAGATGTGTTTGTCGGCTTGAGTGTCGGCAGCCGGGAGGATGCGCTCAAGGTTCAGGAACAACTGCAGCACCTCGGCTACGAAACAACGGACCTCACAGACAACGAACTCGCCAAACTGCACGTGCGGTATATGGTCGGCGGCCATGCGCGTGACGTGAAGCGGGAACGCTTGTGCCGGTTTGAATTTCCTGAAAGGCCTGGGGCGCTCCTTCAATTCCTTGACACGCTCGGCGGAAGGTGGAACATCAGCCTTTTTCACTACCGGAATCACGGTTCCGATTTCGGCCGTGTGCTGGCGGCATTCGAAGTCCCGCCGGATGAGGATCGGGCCTTCGAACGTTTTCTAACGGACTTGGGCTATCAATTTCAGATCGAGAACGAGAACGAAGCCTACAACCGGTTTCTGCAACCAGGATAATTCCAGGACGGTTGCGTCGTTTCCCTAATTCGCAAACCAGAATTAGGGAAACGACGCAACCGTCCTGGAATTCATTTGGGCTGGGTTTCTTCTTTTTTCTCTTCTTTTTTCTCTTCTTTTTTCTCTTCTTTCTTCTCTTCCTTCTTAGGTTCTTCGCTTATTGCGCCTTTGAAGTCGCGGATCGCTTTGCCGAGACCGGCGCCTAGATCCGGCAACTTTTTCGGTCCAAATATCAGCAACGCGATGATGCCGATGATGATCAATTCGGGAAGTCCGAGTTGGCCCATATGAACTCCTTCAAAGGCCTACACTATCACATGTTGTGCCGTGGCGGTTGTTTCGGCTTCTCTTCCAGATGTTGAAGGGGCATCGGGTCGTGGTCCGGAGGCTCCTTGGGAACACCGCCCTGGCCTTCCACGTCGCTCTGAGCGTAGTAATCCTTCATTGTTTTTTCGAAATCGCTCGTTTCGGGCGTCTCCTCATCGATTGCTTTCATCGTGCGGTCGGGGATCTGGTCCGGAGCCTCCGTGCTGACCGGCTGGCTCGACGCTTCAATGACGCGCTCGGCCGCCTCGTGCGGTGGGACAGGGCGTTTCTCGAAAGCTTTGCGCTTGCGGATAAAAGTGCTCCTAAAGCTTTCGACGAGTCAAAAACGATTATGCGAACGTTGCCTGGGCAAAGGCAGGAATGATGTCGCGGCCGTAGACCTCCAGGGTCTTTTCTTCCTCCCCGCACATTAAATAAATATTGAATTGAGTGACGCCAAGAGATCTCAACTCCCGGAGTTTCTGCGCATGCTCTGCGACGGAACCCACGATGCAGAACCGGTCGACCACTTCGTCGGTCACGAATTCCGCATTGCTGCTGCCGACCTCGGCGTGGTGGAGATAGTTGTAGCCTTTGCGATCCTGGATGTATGCCGTCAGCTGCGGCGGAAGTTCTTCAGGCTTGTATCTCGAGACGAGATCCACGACGTGATTTGAAACCAATGCGGGAAACCAACGCACGCGCTCGCGGGCGATCTTCTTATCTTGGGAAACCCAAACCGCGGTCGCACTCATGACTTTGATTTTGGAAAAATCGCGTCCCGCCTCTTCCGCTCCCTGCTTCACAAAGCCGAGACACCATTTGATGAGATGCGGATCAGCGAATTGAAGTATGACGCCGTCTCCGATGCGACCGGCACATCGCAAAGCCTTCGGCCCGTAGCCGGCCACCCAAATCGGCGGAACGCCATGATCGGCCCACGCCATCTGAATGGGATGATCTTCGTACGTGATTTTCTTTCCGCTGTTCAGATCACGAATGACCTGCACGACCTCTTCGAGGTATTCCAAAGTCGTTGGTCTTTTTCCCATCACGCGCCGGGAACTGTCGCCGCGGCCGATACCGCAGTCCATGCGGCCGCCGGAAATCCGGTTCAGCGTCGCTAGTAAACTTGCAGTGACGGTGGCATCGCGAACCACTGGATTCGTCACGCACGTCCCGAGTCTTATCCTGCGGGTGTTGGCCGCCATCAGTGTCAGCAAGGGATACGGCTCCTGCCAGAGAACGTGTGAGTCGAAAATCCAACCATAATTGAAGCCGGCCGCCTCGGCCTGGCGTGTGAGGGCCACGATGTGATCCGGCGTCATGTCCGGTTTCAACGTGAAAGCGAATTCAAAAATCTCTACTCCTTGACTAGATCCCCATACGATTCCGGGCGGCGATCCCGGAAAAACTGCCACACGTTGCGGACTTCCTGAATCTCGTCGAGATTCAAATCTGCAATGATGACCTCTTCCTTGTCCCGTGATCCCTCTGCGATGATTTTTCCGCGTGGCGTGCAGAAATAACTCTGACCGTAGAACTCACCGATGTTCCAGGGATACTCACGCCCGACGCGATTGATCGCGCCGATGAAATAACCATTGGCCACGGCATGCGCGGGCTGCTCGAGTTTCCAAAGGTATTCACTCAGACCTGCAACGGTCGCCGAGGGATTGAAGACAATCTCCGCTCCGTTCAAACCCAAAGCCCGCGCTCCCTCCGGAAAATGCCGGTCGTAACAGATGTAAACGCCGATGTCTGCGAACTGCGTCTTGAAAACGGGATAACCGAGGTTGCCTGGCTTGAAATAGAACTTCTCCCAAAAGCCTGGCGCGCAGTGCGGGATGTGGTGCTTGCGATACTTGCCAAGATACTTCCCATCGGCATCGATCACCGCAGCGGTGTTGAAGTAAACGCCCTTGAGATCTTCCTCGTAGATCGGAACGATGAGCGCCATGCCGTGCTGCTTCGCAACTTCGCGCATCAGTTGTACGGTGGGACCATCTGGAATTTTCTCAACCATGCCGTACCATCGCGCGGATTGCTCGGCACAGAAATAAGGCCCCGTGAAGATCTCCTGCATACAAAGAATCTGCGCCCCCTTGGCTGCAGCTTCCCCGATCAGCTTGAGGTGCTTGTCTATGGAGTCGCGTCTGATCTTGTCCAGCGACTCCTCGGTGGGAGTAGTGCAGGTTGCCTGAATAAGACCACATCGAACGATACGAGGCATATATCACCTTTCAGGATTGAACGCGGGCTAAAGCCCGCGTCCGGCTGGAAAGCAGCCAATATAAAACAAATCCCAAAGTAAATGTCACGAACCATGCGTACGTATAAAGCGTATCCAATGGACCCGGCATCGACACCTGACCGCCCGGCGTCGTGGCGGCACGCACAAAGCCGGGAATGACCGGTGCGATCGCCAGGCCCAACGTCAGCATTGCGCGCCAGTTGATACCGTTCGAGTACGAGTACCGTCCCTGAATGTCAAAGAGCGGCGCGAGTTCCAATCGCTGCTTCCGCAACACCCAGTAGTCGCAGATGAGGATTCCCGCGATTGCACCCATCAAGCCTGAATATCCAATAAGCCATGTGAAGATGTAATCTCCCATCGAGCTCATCAGTTTCCACGGCATCATCAAAATACCGATGACAGCAGTGATCAATCCGCCGGTCAGGTACGAAATCAATCTCGGGTTCAAGTTCGAAAAATCATTGGAAGGCGAAACCACGTTCGCCGCCATATTGGTGGTGAGCTGGGCTGCGAAAATGACGGCAGTCGCAAAGGCAATAACAAGGATGCTGTCGAACCGTGTCATCAGGTCAACAGGGTTGGGAATCGGCTGACCATAGATCAGCAGAGTCGCGCTCGTCACAGCGACGCCGATGAATGCAAACGCCGTCATTGTCAATGGCAAGCCCAAAGCCTGCCCGGGCATCTGGGATCGCTGCGAACGAGCATAACGCGTGAAGTCCGGGATATTCAGGCTGAGTGTGGCCCAATATCCTACGGAGGCCGTGAGTGCGCCCGGGAATATGTTCCAAAATGCGCCGTGCTGTTTCTGCAGAGCCGCCGATTCGGTGAGCACACGGCCCAAACCTCCAGCTCTCGATGAAGCCCAGGCTAACAGAATCGCGCCGCCGCCAAGCAACAGCGGTGCCGACCACGTCTCGAGATGTTTGATGCCTTCGACGCCATGAACGATGATGTAAACCTGAATTCCCCAGAAGATGAAAAATGCAATCCAGATATGAATCGGAATTGCATTCCATCGATGCCACATCACGCCGAATAGCGCATCCAACGCTTGCCCGCCGATCCAGGTCTGAATTCCGAACCAGCCACACGCCACGATCGCGCGAAGAATTGCCGGGACGTTCGCGCCCTTCGTTCCGAAAGCGGCGCGGCAAAGAACGGGAAAAGAGATGCCGTACTTCGTGCCGGCATGAGCGTTCAGGATCATCGGGAGGAGCACGATAGTATTTCCGAGCAAGATGGTGATCATCGCCTGCCACCAGCTCATACCGGCTTCGATGAAGCCGCCGGCAAGCGTGTAGGTCGTGATCACGACACTCATGCCGATCCACAGGGCAGCGATATTCCATGTGGACCAGGTTCGTTCCTTGATCGTGGTCGGCGCGAGATCGTGGTTCCAAAGCGGACTGTTCGAAACGTCGCGGTCGAGTTCAACGAAGTCTTGTTTCAAGCGAATGTCCCACGCTTCAAGAACTTCCCACCTCCGGCTTTACCTTTGAACACGCCGTTCTCGACAACGATGTTGCCGCGCGAGAGCACGGTCTCTGTAACGCCCCGCACTTTGCGGCCTTCATACGCACTGTAGTCCACGCGCATGTGATGGTTTTTGGCACTGATGGTTTGTTCCTTGTTCGGATCGAAGATGACGATATCGGCATCGGATCCGACGGCAATCGTGCCTTTCTTGGGAAACAAGCCGAAGATCTTCGCCGCCGCCGTTGACGTCAGTTCGACGAACCGGTTCAGAGAAATTCGCTTTTGAGCGACGCCGCCATCGTAGATCAAACTCATCCTGTTCTCGACGCCCGGACCACCGTTAGGAATCTTGCTGAAATCGCCGCGGCCAAGTTCCTTCTGTTCTTTGAAACAGAACGGACAGTGGTCGGTAGAAATCACCTGGAGGTCGTTAGCACGAAGTCCTTTCCACAATTGATCCTGATTCGATCTGTCTCGCAGCGGCGGTGTCATCACATACTTCGCGCCTTCGAAACCTTCTTGCTCGTAATAGCTGTAGTCGAGGAAAAGATATTGTGGACAGGTCTCGGCAAATGCCGGCAGACCGAGATCGCGCGCCGCCTGCACTTCTTTGAGCGCGTCGTAGCAACTGAGGTGGACGATGTAGACCGGTGAGTTCGCCATCTCCGCGATTGCGATCGCGCGATGAACACCTTCGGCCTCGGCGCGAGTGGGCCGTGTCAACGCGTGGTACTTCGGTGCCGTCTTACCTTCTGCGAGTGCGCGCTTGACCATGACATCGATAACAACGCCGTTTTCTGCATGCATGCAAATCAGACCGCCCTTCTCACCGGCAGCGGTCATGGCCTTGAAAATGGTGCCGTCGTCGACGAGAAATACTCCCGGATACGCCATGAAGAGTTTGAAGCTCGAGACACCCTGATTGATGAGACCACTCAGCTCGGGCAGCCGCTGATCCGGCAGATCCGTGACAATCATGTGGAAGCCATAATCGATGGTGGCCTTGCCTTCCGCTTTTTGAAACCAGATGTCGAGTGCTTCATTCAAGGACTGGCCATGATATTGCACGGCGAAGTCGATTATCGTCGTGGTACCACCAAAGGCGGCGGCTCTTGTTCCGGTCTCGAAGTCGTCGGATGAAGAAGTTCCGCCGAAAGGCAAATCCATATGAGTGTGCGGGTCGATTCCACCAGGTATGACCAACTTACCATTGGCATCGATGGTCTTATCGGGAGATCCCGCAAGACCTTCAAGGTCACGCCCGATGAGCACAACAGTAGAACCCTCGACCAAAATGTCGGCGATGTAGGAATCGACAGCGGTCACAATCTGGCCACGTTTAATCAGAGTTTTCATCGCGGCAAACTATACGACATGCCACGGCAGCAATAAAGGACCTCCGTTTGCAGGCACGTAAGACAGACAACGACAATACTTTTTCGGGGAATTGAGGGATGAAGACTGGACAAGACGTAATAGAAGGCGGCTTATACGCGTCGGAATGCTGTGGCGAAGAAGAAATGCTTGAAAAGGATGCAAGCTTCCCACGTTGTGCGAAATGCAAGGGCCTTTCGACATGGGAACTCGTCGACACACCAACCGAAGAGGCGGCCTAAGAAAACCACCAAAACTTCCCGGGTCGCCCTCTATTTTCGGGGAGTTTTTTGCCCTTCCTTTGAGGTCGGGGGCTTTGCATACAAAAAGTCTCGGTAAGGTGTATTCCCCGCCTTGGAGAGGGGCTGTTGCCCAACGCATGAAGGAATTGATAGCGGAGTACAACGTCGACATTTCCCCTCCTTCGAGGAGGGTAATAATATACTTGACACACCCGGCACTATCATGTAAAGTTCTCTGCATGAATAAGAAAGCCTTTCCCGAAACATTTCAACAGGCGGTTATTTATTTTTCTGATGAAGATTTGTGCATCAGATTGTTCGCGGATCTTCGCTGGCCTGATGGCTCCCCAGTTTGCCCCAATTGCGCGCAGAAGCGTACGAGCTATCTGAGCACTCGCCGCATATGGAAGTGCCTTGAGTGCAAAAAACAGTTTTCGGTGAAGGTTGGCTCGATCTTTGAAGAAAGCCCCATCCCTTTGTCGAAGTGGCTTCCCGCTGTTTGGCTGATCGGTTGCGCTAAGAACGGCATTAGCTCGTATGAGGTGCATCGTGCGCTTGGCGTCACTCAGAAGTCCGCTTGGTTCATGCTTCACAGAATCCGACTCGCAATGCAATGCCAGTCCTTTGAGAAATTCGGCGGCAGCGGCGAAACAGTTGAAGTAGATGAAACCTATATTGGTGGCCTTGCTCGCAATATGCATAGGAATAAGAGAGCGAAAGGCCGCACTGGTGGCGTTGGCAAACAGGCCGTCTTTGGTTTGCTGGATCGTCGCAACGGTAAAAGCCGTGTAAAGATCCAAACGATTCCAGAGGCGTGGAAGAATGATGCCCTCGATATAATCCGCAATACCGTTGAGAAAGATACAAACCTTTATTCTGACGAACACGGGACATATCGCTTTCTTGGCTCCGAGGGATTCAATCATGCGTTCGTCCGTCATGCGGAGTTCTACGTTGACGGCGCTGTTCATACCAATGGGATCGAAAATTTCTGGAGTTTGCTGAAGCGTACGATTAAAGGAACTTATGTCAGCGTCGAACCGTTTCATATGTTCCGATATCTGGACGAACAATCGTTTCGCTTCAATGAGCGCTTTGGTAATGACGCTGATCGCTTTCTTTCGATCATGGCCCAAGTGGCCGGTCGCCGCGTCACATACAAAAAACTCACCGGCAAACAGGAGGATCAAACGCAAATTAACGGAGAAGGAATCTAAGCGACAGAAACGAGGAAAGCGGTAATATGACGATATGACAGTTGAGCGTAATGTTGTCGTTAGTATCGAAGATATACGCGCTTTGATTTTTGAATGTAAAACGAAAGACTGCGCTCGTCTCACATTATTACTGTCAGCTATAACGAAATTTCCTGACAAATGCCCGACGTGCGGAGTTTCATGGCTCACGGAACCGCGCACTGTGAGTGGTGAACGGGTTCCAACTGGTATTAAGAGTTTCATAGAAGCCTTGGACATTATTCGCAAGAATCCGCCGGCTAATGTGCAAGTGTTATTCGAATTCGCTGAGCCTTTAGACAAATGACAACAAAAAAAATTGGTGACGCGTCAAAGGCATTTCGCGAGTTCGAAGGATTCATGAAACGCCTTCTCGCTGTTCCGAAGTCAGAACTCGATGCGAAGCTAAAGGCAGAGAGGCGTAAATCAACACGCCGCAGGAAATCAATCTGAAATCTCTTGTTTTTCAATGCTGTCAAGATAGGCCGTATATCGAATCCTTGTAGAAGGATTGTCCATAAGACCATATCTCTCTCGCCATACATGGTAAGTTTTCATGCTATAGGCGCGGCCTGTTCTTTGAGACTCGGTCGCCGCAAAACGTGACAGTTCTTTGAACCAGTCTTCTGTGTACAACCTAAACTGCACTTTTCCGTCGAGGCCCAAAGCACTAATTGATTTCCTCCTAAAGCGTGGCTTACCAGTTATGATCCGATCAAGTTCTTTCATCGTTTCTCGGGCGACCAAATCGGCGGCCTGAATACCAATCTCTTTGCGCGTCACAAATGAAATCTCGTCGGCCATGTATTTTCTTTCTTCCCATTCCTCCAAGTTAGCCAGATATCCATAAAGCATGCTTGCGTTATGCTGAGTATCGAAATTCCGATCAAAGCTGAATTTAACAGTATCAGGAGGAAGACACATCGCAGCGGCTCGCGTAAGTTGAGTAACAACGATGTTGAAGCATAAGTAATAAGGTTCCTCGCCGAGAAATTGTCCTACGTACTTTTTAAAGTGAGCAATACTCAACGCTGAACCAAAACCCAGCAATCGACTCTGCGCAATGATCTTTGTGAGATCTTTATAGAGTGCAAGATTGTCACTACGCGAAGTATTAGCGTATTCGCCTTTACCGCACTCACAATCTGCCGCATGGAATATTTTACCGTCTGTACGCTTGATCCATTCATTGCGCACACCATACCAATCGTCCTCACTTCCAAATAAGCCCGCGACGGCAAACACGCGAGATTTACCTTGATCAGAGCTCTCATCGCCATAGACGCTGTACACTACGCCAATCCTCCTAGAGGGCATTTTCTACCCTCCCTCTAGGTGAGGCAAGTATATTATTGCCTTCGAGGAGGGGCGGCCGCGCCGATCAACCAATTGACAACGCTACCTTAGCCTCGGCGCGGCCGGGGAGGTCGAAAGCACTGTTTAACATAGTTCTGACCTCCCCCGCTGCGCCCTGTCTAGGGTAGCGTGACATTCGTTTGTAGGGCGCAGCGTCCCCTCCTCGAAGGAGGGGAGAAGCAAGCCTTACTCGTGGCTCCAATTCGTTCAACCGTTGGGCAACAGCCCCTTGAGAAGGTGGGGTGGCTGCGCCACTAAATAAAATGTTGCGAAGCATCCTTTAGCCGGTGAGCTAAGGTCGCTTCGCGAAATTTCGCCGCTTCGCGGCTCAGTTGGGAAAACAGCCCCATAAAGCCCGGGTAGGATTATTTCGCGGCGCGCGCGAACGAATCGTTGTAAGTGTCCTGCAAATCGATTTTTGTGTTCGCGATTGTCTCATCCACGAGGGACAGCGTTTTGAGAACATTGGGCGGCCCGTCCGGTGGCATGAGGCCGTCGGAGGAAAACATGGCGAGGTTTGCACGCAAAGAACTCACGTAATGATCGCGATCACCGCCCCAAAAGGATTCGGGCATTTTCGCGGCGACCTCTTCAGGCGAGTGTTCCTTCAAAAAGCGCAGCGCGCGAATGCCCGCATTCACGATCGACTGTACGAGAGCCGGGTGCTGTTGAACGAACTCGACTGAGGTATAAAAACCGCCCGCCGGCCAAGGGCCGCCGAAGATTTCGAGCGTTCCCTTCTCGGTTCGCGTGTCGTATAGCACCTTCGCGATGCCGTCCCGCTCCAGCCGCGAAGCGAGTGGATCAACGATCACACCAGCCCAGACGCGGTCCTGTTCTAGAGCAGCAACCATCGTCGTCTGACTGCCGCCGGTCACAACCGGAATCGACTGCGGCTCGAGGTTGTTCTGGCGCAGGATGTATTTCACCAGTTGGTCCGTCGACGAGCCGGGCGCCGTAACTCCCACCGGCTTGCCAACCAATTCCTTGATCGAATGAACTTCATTTGAATGCTGCTTGCCGACCATGAGGACTAAACCCGGATAGCGATCGAAAAGCGCCACCATCACGAGGCGCTTGCCTTGCGCGCGCGCTCGGATCGTGTGCTCATAGAAACCGGTTACCATATCGACGGAACCGCCCATCAGAGCGGCCAATGCCTCCGAGCCGCCGCGCAGGTCCGAGATCTGAACCGATAAGCCTTCATCCTTGAAATACCCAAGCTGGTTCGCCAAAGTCAGCGGCAAATAGATGAATTGCGTCTGTCCGCCGACGGCCATCCGGATCGTCGTGGGGTCGTGCGCGCGCGAACACGCGGCTGTCAAAACGACGGCGAGAACAACGAACATCTTATGCAACGACAGTTTCATCGATGTCCTTCCAGCGGATGAGGCGATGCTCGATCCAAGTCACTCCGAATTCCACAATCACGACCACAACGCAAAGAATCAGCATCCCCGCGTATACTCCCGCGGCATCGAAGTTTCCTTGCGCTTGGCTGATGATCCAACCCAAACCCTGCGCCGCGGCAAGGTATTCGCCGACGACGGCGCCGACGAGCGCAAACCCAACCGACGTATGAAGACTCGATAGTATCCACGTCATGGCCGAGGGCAACAAGACATGCCAGGCCAACTGCGCCTCAGACGCTCCAAGCATACGCGCATTGTTCACAATTGTTCGGTCAACGTCACGGACTCCGCGGTACGCGTTGAAGAAAACGATAAAAAACACCAGCGAAAAACCCAAAGCAATTTTCGAACGCTCGTCAATGCCAAGAAGCAAAACAAAAATAGGAGCCAGCACGAGGCGCGGCAGCGCATTCAGGACTTGGATGTACGGGTTGAGAACTGCCGACCAAAATCGCGATCGGCCAAGCGCGAATCCGACAGCCACTCCGAAAACGACGCCGAGAAGGAAACCGAAGAACATCTCCTCCATTGTCACCATTAGATGGTGATAAATACTGCGGCCGCCCAAGAGAAACCCCGGCTCCGTCAACCATCGCAAGGCACGTTTGCCGAAAACTGACGGTTGTGAAAAAAAGAACGGATCGATCCAGCGATTCCGCGAAGCCAACTCCCAAATGCCAATCACAGTCACCAGCAACATGACTTGAAGCGACACGATGAGCGCGCGCTTTTCACCTCGCATAAGTGGCTAGGACCTCCTGTTTGAGGTTGCGCCAGAGGGTCTCGTAAATGTCGACAAATCCTGGAATGAACCGGGCTTCTTCAACGTTTCGCGGCCGTGGCAGGGCTACTGGGTAGTCCCCTTTGAGACTTGAATCCGGACCCGCCGTAAATAACAGAACACGATCGGCCATCGCGATAGCTTCCTCCAAATCATGGGTGACAAACAGCACGGTTGCTTGAAGTTCTTGCCATAATTCCAAAAGTTTGTTTTCCATGAGAGCACGCGTTTGTGCGTCGAGTGCGGAAAACGATTCGTCCATTAACAGAATTGGTAGCCGGTTGATGAGTGCTTGCGCCATCGCGACGCGTTTGCGTTGTCCGCCCGAAAGTTGCGAGGGATACCGGTGTTCGAGCCCTCGCAGACCGACGCGGTCGATCCACGCTTTCGCGTCGGTGACGGCACGGGTTTTGGGTGTGCCTCGCAGGAGTGGACCGAGGGTGACGTTATCGAGAACACTTTTCCAAGGGAGGAGCGCATCTTGCTGTAACATATATGCGGCGTCACGATTGACGGATTCCAACGGACGCCCCCCAGTCAGTACTGAACCGGTCGTTGGTTTTAACAGGCCGGCTATTAGATTTAAAACTGAAGATTTTCCACAGCCCGTCGGACCGACAAGCGCTACGAATTGGCCCCGCGGGACGTTAAAAGAAAGGTTGCGGAGGACGCCGTAAGGTCCAAATCGAAGTCCGATGGAATCGAGCGAAACTTCGGTAATTGCTTGCATGGGTGTCAGCGGGTTTGCTTTGTTTTTTTCGTTTGGACGTAACATGCATACACCTTATAGTCTCGCGACCAGATTTTTCGAATTCGGCGACAAGTAATGGCGCATACGATTTTCATACTGGGGACGGATCCCCAGCAGTGTAAAGAACTTAAGGAAATCCTCCAAGGACGGGTGACCGAAGAGATCGTTACGTCCAACAGCGGTGACCTCCCAGATCTGCCGGCCATCGCGGAGTCGGATACCGTCATTATCACGTCCGAAGAAAAGAATACCGGCATCCTCTACCGGCGCCTGCTCAGCCGGCTTGAAGACCAAGTCCACCGCGCCGAACTGCTGAGCCAGCTCATCCGTCTGTTCTCATCCTCCCTTCAGATTGATGAGCTACTCGAGCGTGTGGTTACGAAATCAACTATGGTTCTGGGAGATACCTCATTCATCATTCTCTCTAGTGAAACCGGTCAGCCCAGATTGGAAGCAGCCTTTTCTACCGATCGTGATCGGCTCGTGAAGATGCTGGTGACGACTGTTAATCTCGGAGAACAGGTGATCAAGGGTGACCTGCTATCCGATGTCTTGGTCCGGCGTGAATCCGTGGTCATTCCAAACCTGCCACAAGCCAATCTCACTCCGGAGATGAGAATCATTGTGGAAAAGCACTCGGTCATGTCGCTGCTGGCGGTGCCGATCCAAACTAAAGAAGCGGTGTTGGGGGCATTCGTCTCATTGGCAACGCAATCGAAAATGTTCACCAACGATGACGTGGCAACGGCGTCGGCGCTGGCGGATTTTACCGCGATCGCATTGGAGAACGCCGGCCTGTTCGCAGAACTTCAGCGTTCAGCGATCACGGATTCGTTGACCGGTGTTTATAACACTCGCTTTTTCCACGAAATCTTGGGACGTGAAACGGCTCGAGCCGATCGCTACAGCACGCCGCTCTCGCTTCTCATGATCGATATCGATACCTTCAAGCTCGTGAACGACACATTTGGACACGTCGTCGGAAATAAAGTCCTCACACAGATCGCGAAGACGCTGGAGCACACAGTGCGCAATACCGACTTCGTTTTCCGCTGCGGTGGCGACGAGTTCGGCGTCGTGTTGCCGGGAACCGATCTCGAGGGCGCCATGCGCGTTGCTGAAAAGATTCTGCAGAGGGTTGAAACAGCCGAGATCCTGACTGCTGTGGGCTATTCCGGTCGAGTAACGGTCAGTATCGGCGTGTCGGAATATCATCGCGGCAGTCATTTCGAAACCCTCGTCGCGGAAGCCGACCAGGCGCTCTACGTATCCAAACGATCTTCGAAAAACTGCGCCAAAGCATTCAAAGCGTAGGCGCGGGCTTAAAGGGCGTGTTGCCCAACGCGTGAAGTAATTGAAAGCCAGGTACAACGTTTGCAATTCCCCTCCTTCGAGGAGGGGCGGCCGCGCCGATCAAACAAAATGCATCGTCACCTCAGAATCGGCGCGGCCGGGGAGGTCATACAACCGTTTGACCTCCCCCGGCGCGCCGAAATTAAGGTAGCGAGGCATCTGGTTGATCGGCGCGCCGACCCCTCCTCGAAGGAGGGGAGA
>JACXTT010001977.1_pt1 | contig 33298 bp, 33 predicted proteins | sample 9270951 | NCBI WGS metagenome assembly JACXTT01 (sample SAMN15532306, study PRJNA645909) | rock metagenome | isolation source: weathered quartz diorite | place: Puerto Rico | collected 2017-06-21
GCGGCGCTCGCCAAAGGGCGTCAAATCTCATCCCAATTCGGGCCGCTTCCATCCGCCAAATGAGAACATTCCCGCGCCCAGGTCTCGCTTCACGTGAAACATTTTTAGATTGATTCTAAACTTGTATTCATTGGCGACAAGTATGATTCTTGCCTAGAGGCGCATTGCGTTCGGCCGGTCCGGCAATCCCTCCGGAGGATCAAAAATGAGGACTGCTGGTGTTGCCTACCGCTAAGATCACCGGTCATCAATATACGGGCTCTCCCAACCCAGCTATCGCGCGGGCGAAATCGCGCGCCTCGAAGGATTCAAGGTCGTGCACACCCTCGCCGACCCCGATGAAATGAATCGGAAGCTCGAATTTTTCCGCGATCGCAACCAAAATGCCGCCGCGCGCGGTACCATCGAGCTTGGTCATCACGAGGCCCGTCACGCCCGCGACCCGCTCGAAAATCTCGACCTGGCTCAGCGCATTCTGGCCGACCGTTGCGTCGAGGACAAGCAGCACGGCATGCGGCGCGTCTTCGTCGACCTTTCGCATGACGCGAATGATTTTGTCGAGTTCGGCCATGAGCTCGGCCCGGTTCTGCAGTCGCCCAGCGGTGTCCATCAGCACCACGCTCGAGCCTCTCTCTTGCGCCTCTTTGATCGCATCGAAGGCGAGCGCCGAGGCATCCGAGCCTTGCTCGCGCTCAATGACCGGGCAGGCGAGGCGCTCGCCCCAAATCCGCAATTGCTCGATCGCGGCAGCACGAAACGTATCGCCGGCGGCAAGCAGCACTTTGTGACCCTTGCCCTTTAATTGCGCCGCGAGCTTCCCGATGGTCGTCGTCTTGCCCGAGCCGTTCACGCCGACAACGAGAATCACAAAGGGTTTTTGGTGCGGATCAATCTCAAGCGGCAAGGCGTAGGGCGTCAGCACGCGCTCGACTTCCGCCGCAAGAATCTCCTTGACCTCGTCGACGCCAATATCTTTATCGTAGCGGTCTTCGCCAATTGCGTGCGCGATCCGCGCAGAGATTGCGACCCCGAGATCGGCGCGGATCAGCACGTCCTCCAATTCCTCAAGCATCGCGGCATCGAGCTTGCGCTTGGTGAAGATTGCGGCCAGCCCCTCGCCGATCGAGCTTGACGAGCGCGACAGGCCCGCGCGCAGCCGCGCCCACCAGTTTCGTTTCTGCTCTCGTACCTCCGGGGCCTCAGAGGTGTCTTCGTCATGTTCTGAGTCCAAGGCCAGGGCTTCGTCCGGAAACGCAAAGTCCGGTTCCGGCTCGCCGGCAGCCTCCAAAATACCAGGCTCGGCCTGCCCGGCCCCGGCCGGCAGCTCTCCGCGGCCAAACAGCCGTCTGAACAGGCCGCGTTTTGGCCTGCCGCCGGTGTCATCGGTGTCGTTATCTTCGCTCACCACAAGAAGATCCCAATTTGATTGCGCGCTCGCCTTTGCCCAAACCCGCGCGGGGCACTGGTCGTTCGATCTATATACGAGTTGCGGGCGCGAGGGGCAGACTTTTGGCGCCCTCACCTCACGAAGCGGCGGCGACCGCGCCGGGCGTGACCGTCAGCATCAGCGCCTCGCCTTCGATTGCCCCAAAAATCGTCCGGTCCGCGCCGGAGAGCCAGATCTGGCCGCGAAGCGCTCTAAGCGCGTCAAACAGCGCGTCACGCCGCAGAGGATCGAAATGCGCCGCGATTTCGTCGAGGAGAAGGAGCGGCGCCAATCCGCTCACTGCGGAAACAAGCCTTGCATGGGCCAAAACCAATCCGGCAAGGAGCGCCTTTTGCTCGCCCGTCGATGCCTGCGCCGCCAAAATTTGCTTTGGCCCATGGCGCACGCAAAGATCGGCGGTCTGCGGACCGATCAGCGTGCGTCCTGCCTGCGCATCGCGATTCCTGTTTTGCTGCAACATGCCGCGATACATATCTTCGGCCTCAACCGCGGGGTGTGCGCCAATGAGGCGTTCGACGACGCCCTCCAAGGCGAGGTCTGCCCAGGGAAAGGCCGAAGCTTTGTCCCGCGTCTCAGCGATTAGGGCCGAAAGTTTTGAGACCGTTTCGGTCCTTGCGGCGGCAATCGCGACGGCGAGCTCGGCGGCTTCCCTTTCGATGGCATCGAGCCAGCGCCGGTCGGCGGCGGGGCCATCCTCTAGCAGCCGGTAGCGGCTGCGCAACGCCCGCTCAAAGGCATTTACGCGCGCACCATGGCTTGTGTCGATTGCCAGCACCAGCCGGTCCAAAAACCGCCGCCGGTCCCCCGCGGGCCCGGAAAAAAGCCCATCCATCGCAGGAGTCAGCCACACGACGCGCAGATGATCAGAAAAGGCGCGGATGGATGCCACGGGCTCGCGGTCGATTCTGTATTTGCGTTGCAGCGGCAGATCCTTTTGCGGCTCGATCCCGGTGCCGAGCTGCACTACGCCTTTCGATGTTTCGATTTCGGCCGACACGGCAAATCCGCCGCCGCCGCCGATGCGGGCACATTCGGAGAGTTCCGCGCGGCGCAGGCCGCGCCCAGGCGAAAAGAGCGACAAGGCTTCGAGCAGATTGGTTTTGCCCGCGCCATTCTCGCCGAAGAGCACAACACGGCGCGCGTCAATAGAAAGATCGAGGCGCGCATAAGAGCGGAAATCGGCAAGCATCAGCCGCCGCACCAAAACTTCGGCCGAAGCTTGCGCGGACAAACGCGGCGCTGTTACTTTATCAGACGATTCGCTCCTGGCCAAAAAAGCTCCTGATGCGGAACGAGTATCGGTCCTCTGTTGAATTTGTTATGGCGTGGTCCGCATACTTGCACTCAGGTCTTCAAGCCTTCGAATTAAGCGGGAAAGGCTCTCCGACCGTTCACGAGCGCGAGCGGGGCTCCATAAATTATTGACATAATTGCATAGCCGTTGATTGTATCCGATGCCCTGAGATGCAATTGAGCCACGTTCGGGCAGCAAATCTCTTCTTACTTCTCTTGGGGCGTTTCGAGCTAAGTTTAACAAAAACTCTTTTGGATCGGGAACGATATCGGGATTGCGCGGCAGCTTCGCGTGCTGTCCGAGCAGGGGTTTAATTGCAATTTGATCTGCCAATAACCAGGACTCTACCTCGCGCACCGCTACACGAAACATAAAATTCTCTGGTGGACTGACGTATCCCAACCAAGATGAAATAAGCAAGGGCGCGCAGGCTGTATCATCAAGATCGGTAATTAGAAGAAATGGCGTGTGTTTTGCTATATTACAGTATGCAGCGATCTTCGATTTGAGAAGGCCGTTACCTTTTCTCCCCAGCTTCAAACCGACTTCGAAACCACGAAGAAAATTAGCAATAAGCTTAAGGCCCACTGTCTCGCTTAATACATCTTCTGTCGCGAGATGAATGTATCGCATTTAAAAACCTAGGCTCAGCTGTCCTGCTTTCTCTGGCCTGGTTTTTGGCAAAAGAACCTCAGCAACGGTCAGTCCACTCTTTATTGCCTCTTCCTCAGATTCCGTAACGGTGCGAACTTCTGTGCCTTCAGTACCGCTTTCCAAGAGCAGCACTCCCCTCGCATCGATGCCTGGGTTGCTTAACAGTGCCTCACTATGCGTGCTGATGATTATTTGCCGTTTTCGCTTTCTGTCGCTCAGGAGGTTTCTTATCATAAGCGGAATTTGTTCGATGATAGCTTGATTTAGTGACAGCTCTGGCTCTTCGAGCAATAAGAGGGAATACCCCTCAAGAAGTGACCAAAGCAAACCGATTAGCCGCAAAGTCCCATCGGAGAATTGCTCTTCCCGTTGCCAGGCCTTCGGACGGTGATGCTCATAGAGTGCCTTTAAATGAGGCTGGCCAGTTTCATCTCGATCAAAACCCAACTCTTTAAAATGCGGGATTGCTACTCTAAGGGCCTTGTTAATCCCCTTAAGCCGCGCGGTGCGGATCCTATCAGAAACCTTTGCGATCCGATCGAGTAAACCTTGTCCAAAAGGATCATCTTCTAAAAGATGTCCACCAATCTTGTCGCCGAATTTCACCAACTGAGGCACCAGATGAAGGTAAGTTGTTTTGCTGAAAAATTTAGCGATTTCTCTGAAGTTGTTATTCGATCTAACGTTTTCTAAATAAGTTTCTGTTAGTTGTTCACGGTCCTTCTTATCGTCTTCATTGGGTCGAATAAGAATGCGCTTGCCGTCTTTCCATACCTCCTCACAAATCACAGATGGCTTATGAACACCTGTCTTGGTTGGTCTAAAAGCCAATATGTATTTCCAGTCAGGCTCACTTGAATCAGAACTAGTAGCGAGGGTCATTTCAAGGCGAACATCCGTTTCCATTCGTGCATGCAAACTGCGTAGTTTTGAAATGCCGCCACGATCTTTGATCGCTTTTTGTAAGCCACCCCCTTGAGGCTTGCTTATATCCCTCAAAAAACGAAACACATCCAAAAGGTTTGACTTTCCCGATGCATTTGGACCAAGAAGAAACGAGCTTTCGCGCAACGGGACGTCAACCGCACGAAAATTCCGCCAATTTCTAAGAACAACGCGGGTAACAAACATTTGGCTCCTTCTCCAATCCATGCTCCGAATTAGGGCCTACCTGACAGCGGCCTACGCTAAGTAGGAGGTTTATGGATACTATGTGCCATGCTGGACTGGCCGTAATCCACCGCGAGGCGATGCGAGCACACCTTACACTGGATATGCCTCCCAGCAACAGGCTCAGCTAATTCCGTGCCCGCCGCCGCCCAATTCCAATTGCATCAATAAACTGATCGATCTTATAGGGTTGCAACAGAAACCGCTGTCTTTGGCCAACTAACGTTTTGGGCCCGGTTCGGAAAAAATGTTTCGACGTGAAACACTTTGCTAAGATACTGTCGCAACGAAGAGCTGAAAGCTGGGCTGGCACATCCCCGCGATTCCAAAGAAGTGCTGTCGCTGAGCGCGCAACTCTATTCTCCCGATTTTTCGTAAAAACGAAGGGGTTCCGAGCTGATGAAAGCAACAATCCGGGTTGGTATCGGCGGCTGGACCTTTGAGCCATGGCGCGAGACCTTTTATCCGAAGAATTTGCCGCAAAAGCAGGAGCTCGAATATGCGAGCCGGCTGCTTACCTCGATCGAGATCAACGGCACCTATTATCGCACGCAGAAGGCTGAGAGCTTTGCGCGATGGCACGAGGAAACGCCCGATGGCTTTGTGTTCGCGCTCAAGGGTCCGAGATTTGCGATAAATCGGCGAATCCTTGCCGAGGCAGAAGCTTCGATCGCGCGCTTTTTCGCAAGCGGCGTCATGAATCTTAAAGAAAAGCTCGGACCCATCAATTGGCAGTTCCTGCCGACAAAGCGTTATGATTCTGCCGATTTCGAAGCTTTTCTCAAACTGCTTCCGAAGAGTGTCGAAGGCCGCGAAATCCGCCACGCCGTAGAAGTTCGGCATGACAGTTTCCGTAACAAGGAGTTTGTCGAAATGTTGCGGAGCTGCGAAATTGGCGCGATTTTCACCGACAAGATTGAGTTTCCGCAAATTCCGGATCTCACATCGTCTTTCGTCTACGCGCGCTTGCAGTGCGCGTCGAAAGAGGAAGAGAGCGGCTATCCGGCGGAAGCACTCAATGTGTGGGCGCAACGAGCCCTAACCTGGTCTCAGGGAAAGATCCCAAATGGGCTCGAAGCTGTCGCAAGCCCGGGAGAGAAGCCGCCGCGAGACATTTTCATTTACTTCATCGATGGCTTTAAGCCGAAAGCGCCTGCCGCTGCCATGGCGTTGATTAAGAGGCTCGGTTAGTGCCGCGGAGTTTCCGATTCTTTCCTCGAACCTGACATCGGGAACACCTTCGGGCGATGGGCTCGAGGGATCGATGGGTCCATTTGCACCAAAATATCGATCGATCTTACAAGGAGTAAAAAAGCACTGCTGTCTTCGCCCCGCGCGCCTGCTATCCCTCACCCGTGCCCATTGCGGGCGAGGCCCTCTTTGGCAATCGGGCTATTTGGATCGAAGGCGAGCGCACGCTGATAGGATTCGATGGCCTTGGCGGGATTACCAGACTTTTCGTAAGCAAGCCCGAGCCCCGCCCAGGCTTCGGCATTTTTGTTGTCGACATTGAGCGCGGCATTAAAATCCTTGATTGCGAGCTCGCTCTTGCCGATTGCGATCAGGCTCTCGCCGCGCGCGTGATAAGGCGCTCCGGCGAAAGGATCGCGGTCGATCGCATTGTCGAAATCGGTGATCGCCTGCTCATGCAGACCCTCGCGCTGATAGATCAAGCCGCGCGCATGAAAAGCCTGCGCGTTAGCGGGGTTAAGTCTGATGACCTGGTCAAGATCGGCGCGCGCCTCATCAAGCTTGCCCTGAACGCGCAAAAGATTGGCACGGCCAAGATAGGCCGGCGCGTGACTCGGATTGACCTCGATCGCGCGATTAAAATCACCTAGCGCCACGTCGTCGCGGTTGATCTGACGATAAGCGAGCGCCCGGTTGGTAAAAGCCGCGGCATTATTGGGTTCGAACTTGATCGCTTGGCTGAAATCGGCAATCGCCTCCTGAAATCGGCCAATTCGCGCATAGGCGGCGCCGCGTGTATTATAGGCCTCGGAGCTTGCCGGATTGCGCTGAATGACGTCTGTCAGCGAAGCGAGATTGGTAGCGGCCTCACCCGGCGATTGATTTGAGACCTCGGCGACTCCCTTGCCTGGTCTGCTCAAAATGCCGGAGCTTTCGCATCCTGCGAGCATCAAAAAAGAAGCGCCCAGCAGGGCCGGTGCCGCGGAACTGCGCCGCAGCTGAGTGAAAGCCGCCGCTTTGCCCGGGGCCGCAAAAAACTTCATCCGGTCACCCTTGTCCGAGTCGCCCGAAGCTTGTTGCGTTATACTGCTGGACCGGTGGGGCAACCGGCGCCGCGGATCATTTGCCGCGGGCCTCTAGCCGCTCAACGGGCCGCCGCGAGGGGTTTTGGTTTCATCGGCAATAGCCCTTCGCGTTGCAGTTTTTTGCGGGCGAGCTTGCGGGCGCGGCGCAGAGCCTCGGCCTTTTCCCGGGCACGTTTTTCCGAAGGTTTTTCATAATGACCGCGCAGTTTCATCTCGCGAAATATGCCCTCCCGTTGCATTTTTTTCTTGAGGGCCTTGAGGGCTTGATCGACATTGTTGTCGCGGACGAGCACTTGCACGCAAAAGTCCTTGAGGTTAGGGCGCCGCTCACCGTAATTGGCGCGGCGAAGCTAGTTGAATGAAAGATAAACACAACCCGGCGCTGCGAAGCGCCTGACCGCAGGCAACCCGGATAACAGAATCGGCACAGCCTGTCCAGCGAGATAAGCAAGATGAGGTACTCGCACAGGGCGGAATCTTAAATTGCTCGGGATATGTTCAGTAAGGAAGGATCGCGTGGGTTTTGCAAGGAGAAGCCCGCAATGAGCAGTTATCTGAAGCCCATGAAGGGCGTCGCGGACTACTGCGTGGCGAGGATGGGCGTTTCGATGAAAACCGTTGCCGTCCATTGGATGGATTTCTTGCCCATAAACTTCGCGGTCGTCCGCTATGGCCCAGGACATCCTCAAGCGCGACAATTCCAAAGTCTCCGTCAGGCGAAAACACCTCAACGCTTCCCCCAATGCCGTCTTCACAGCCCCGCCCACTCGCTGTTTGACGGCGATCACAAGCCGGCCCTTTTGCCGCTCCCGGCGATCGACCGCCGTTCGCCATGCAAGGCAGACAGCGCTTCGTATTGCAATTTACGATGAAACTTCAATGGTCAGCGGCGAAGGCCGATTTGATCGCGCTCATCGCGGCGAACCGATCTCCGTTCGCACATCGAGGAGCTCCGGAAAGAAGGCCAAGTCGACGACTTTCTTGAGGAACGCTACGCCCGAGGAACCACCGGTTCCGCGCTTGTATCCGATGATGCGTTCCACGGTTTTCACGTGGCGGAAGCGCCAGAGCTGGAAATGCTCGTCGATGTCGACGAGTTTTTCGCACAACGCATAGCTCATCCAATGATCCCCGGGCGCGGCATAGATGCGTTGAAATACCGCAATGAGGTCAGGGTTGCGGCGATACGGCTCGGCCCATTCGCGTTGAAGACAGGCCTTGGGGACGGCATGCCCGCATCTCGCGAGATGTCTTAGGAACTCGTCGTATAAGCTTGGACGCTCGAGCTCCGCAGACAGCTCCTGTTGAGCCGGTTTGTCATGCGCGAAAAGGTCCAGAATCTCCCTTTGCTTGTTGCCAAGGATGAATTCGATGGCGCGATATTGACAGGACTGAAGCCCCGACGCGGGCCCCAGCACATGCCGGAACTCGGCATATTCGCTCGGCGTCAATGTCTCGAGAACGCCCCATTGCTCGAACAATTGCCTCTGTATCGCTTTGACGCGGGCAAGAATCTTCTCGCAAGGATCGAGGTCATCGGCACATATGCGCTCACGCGCCGCGCGCAGTTCATAAAGAATCAGTTTGAACCACAGTTCGGTGACTTGATGCTGGATGATGAAGAGCATCTCGTCATGGTGGGGCGGCCTGCTGAGGGGATGCTGCGCGCTTAGGAGGCGGTCGAGGTCGAGATAGGCCGCATAGGTCAAATGTCCCTCGAGATTGCGGCGCACTTCTCGTTCAAGCGGCCGCTCATGGTCAAGACTAGACATGTGAACCCCCGGTGCTGTGGATTGAAGTCAAAAGAAGCCAATCGAAGCGTGATAGCATGATATTATTTTGTGTTGGTGGGATCCCCGCGGCTGAAACCGCGGGTCCGCCACCGCTTGCAGGTTAGTATGGCGGGTTTGCACAGCGGATCTTGTCACCGAAGAGGGCGCGGCCATCCCCCCGGCATTGCGTGCGGCAAAGGGTGAATGTATTTCCGGTGTTCAAAAGCGTGCATCCTGAACCTTGAGCGCCGCAGCACCTCTTTCCACACGCTCTCAGCTTGCGGGCTTGCGCGCCTTGCGCATCAATTCGGCAACCTCGGCAAAGGCCGGCAGACTGCGCTCGACCATTTCCTCGGTGGCCGTGAGACAGATGCGAAAATAGCCCGGACCGTCCATCGTGTCGCCAGGGATCACGAACACGTCGCGGTCCGCGAGAGCGTTCCAAAACCGGTCTGGGTCATCGCCCGGGCATTTGCCGAACAGATAAAACGTCCCCTCTGGCCAAAGCATTTCGTAGCCTGCTTTCTCCAAGGCCCCTGCCATGCGGCCGCGTTTTGCGGCAAGCGCCGGGAGGTCGATGCTCAGCGCTTCAAGATCGGGCAGCGCATATTGCATGATCGCGTTCGGAAAACACCATCCAAGCCCCACTTGGGCGGTGGACATATGGTTCCGGATGGCCTGCCTCTCCTCCCACGGCATGCGCGGCGAGACAGCCAAATAACCAAGACGCTGGCCGGGTGCGAGCAGGACCTTTGCATAGCTGTAAGTCACAACCGTCCACGGGTAGACCTGCGCGGGGCTGACAAAGCCGCGGCCATCGAAGCGGATGCGGCGGTAAGGCTCGTCGGAGAGCAAGAAGATGCGCCGTCCAATCCGCCCGGAAGCGCGGTCCAGCATATCGGCAAGAGCAACCAGCGTTTCATAGCCGTAAATGCGTCCTGTTGGATTGTGAGGCGTGTTGACGATGACGAGCCGCGTCCGTGGCGTGATAGCCGCATCAATGGCCTCTAAATCAAGATCGAAGCTTTCGGCCCGCAAGGGCACCTTTCGTGGCGCCGCGTCCGCTGTTAGCAGCATCGGTTCGTAGCTAAACCATGCAGGCGTTGAGAAGATCGCCTCTTCTCCAACATCAAGCAGAAGGCGGAATGCTACAGAGATTGCAGCGAAGGCCCCATTGGTGAGCGCAATGTCTTGCGGCTCGAAGGAAAGCGAGAGTTCCCGGCCCAAGCGCTCGGCCACAAATGCCTGCGGCTCCGCTTCACTTGTCTTGTATGCGAACCATTCCTTGTTGAGAGGGATCGCGTGGCGCCGGATGGCCTCTACAAGGTCCGGCAGGGGCATTTCGTGTGGGTTCCCAAAAGTGAAGTCGCAAATGCCGGGTTCGGCGCGGCGTTTTGCACAACGCGACAAAAAATAAAATTGATGGACCCGTTCGTTGCAGTACGCGGCTGCTTTGATACGATTTGAAATAGCCTGCATCGAGTATTTCACTCCAGCTTTCTAAGGTAAGGGGCCAAGCGAATTCTCGTAGTCTTTATCGTTTAGCCATCATTGCTATGGCATACTCGGTCTCGCCGATTTTTCGATTTTGTTTTGGGTAGTTTCTATCGGGCGAACGCTCGAACAATTCTCGCGCATTTTGCGAGTGCCTATCGGTCTTACGACACAACACGCCGCGCCCTTCGGCCGGAGCGATCAACTGTTACGTCTCTAAATGTTTTGTCGTTCCCCTGCGAGCGGTCAAATTGGATTTACCCAGAGGTCCCTCCCGGAAGGCGAGATTCGCTCAGCCACATTTTTGCTTTCTTAATGAAACCTTAATAACAAACGGCAAGCTGGGCCGCTGCAATGCTTGGTTTGATAACCAATCTGGCGGTGGTTTTCTGCCCCGGGCTTGGCAGGGTCAAGATCTGCGCCTGAATTGATGAGTAGCTGATTTTGGATCCTGAATCGCGCGACGCCCCAAGCGATCCGCCATTCAGCGTAACAGGGAGGCCGGAAACATGAGTGAAGTTCTTACGAAACGGGAGCCAATGATCGATTTCGACGAGAGGCACCTGCCCCCGCAGAGCTTTACTGAGCAAAAGATCGGCGACCTGCTCGCCGAACTTCTCAGCGTGATAAGGGATAAAGGCGAGCCACATGAGACCGGACTCGAGTCAAAAACCCTGCTTTCGGCAAAGGCGAGGCAGGAGCCAGCGGAATCGGGCGGCTGGAAACACCGGGATGAGCAAATGGCCTGTGTTGATCTTGCTGCGATCGAGGCCGGGCTGCTCGGCACAAGGCAGCCAAAGGCGGCGCCAATTCTGCCGGGTGCCGAGGCGTCAACGGTCGAGCATAAAAGGCCAAACCCGCCAGCGCCATTCATCGGCGGCGATTTTGCGGCGATCGAAGCCGGGCTGATGGGCGCGCTGCAGGAACAAGGCGCGGCGACGGTTACAGAATCCGGCACCTCAAAAGCATTTCCAAGCGTAACTGCCGCACCGGAGGGCAGGCTTTATCAGGAAAACCAGCCGGCTCCGCGGCGCGCCAGACTTGCCGAAAGGCAGAAAAGACTACGGCGCTCTCTCCATGTCGTTGTAGCGATCGCCGTCGCCGGAATGGCAGGCACAACCGCGATTTTTGGCCTTAACAGGCGGCCCCCGGAACCCACGGGACTAGACGAGCGACACGCGCAAGCCACGGGCGTTACGGATGTTCCTGCCGAGGTGGCTCCAATTCTCAGCAGGGTGACCGAACCGTCGCCAAGGGCCCTCAACGGTAATGAACGCACCTTCGAAGCGCCGCAGGTCGCGGAGAAAGCACTGCCCGCCGATTCCCAAGCCCAACCCATTAACGGACCCCCAGCCGTGCCGGCGGTGCCCGCGCAAGCGCCAATGCCGGCAGAACCGCAGAGTATGGCGGCTCCCGTCGAGTCGAATACAGTGAAGGCTGACCTGGTCCCTTCAGATGGCGCTCTTCTCCCTAGCGGCGCAACCCAGCAAGCAAACATCGATGAGGCGCGTCCGGCACCACAGTCCCCTGCAGAAATCAAGGCTCCGCCGGTACGAACGGCAGCACCCGTCGCACATCCGCAAAAACCCGCCGCGGCAAAACATCGGCACCATCGTGGCGAGCTTCGTCAGATTTCAAATAAGGCAAAGTCGACGCGAAGGAGTTCTGTTCCCGCCGAGCCCGTTCCGAGCACCAGTCCAGAGGCCCAATCAACGGCGATGCAGCCTAGCCCAGCGGCTGATGGGGTTTTTGGATTTTTGCAAAACGCCGTGAATTCGCTCGCTGGCACCACCGCCAAGTTGTTTGGGGGGTCAAATTGAAAGCGCTTCTCGCCCATTAGTATCGGGCGAGTTGACCGTCGAACGATTGGAGCCTGTCACAGATCAGATTTTTCCTAACACGTTTCAGCGAACGGCGCGGTGCTACGAAAAGATGGCCTCTCCCATGTCCTTGTGCCCGGGCACGGGTGGCGGGCAGCGCCAAAACATGCGAGCGACGCTTTGCAAAGCGCCGGCTGCCGCAACTCATACCGGTCATTTACTTTACGACGTCCCCGGCAGTAACAACCACACCCCACCAGTTACCAAGACAATGCCAGCGAGGCGAGCGATGAAGCGCCCTATGGGAGCAATTTTTTCCAGCAAGACAAGGAGAGCCAGCACGGCGATCCACAGCACATTCATGACACCGCCGACAAACAACAACGCCATGAGCACCCAGCAACAGCCGACACAATAGGCGCCGTGGCGCAGTCCAAGGAACAAGGCGCCGGCTGCGTCGCGGCGAAAACCTCCCTGCTGCTGGATGAACAGCAATGGCGACTGGCACTTCGCAAGACAGATGTTCTTGAGCCGCGACCATTGATAGAGGCCGGCCGCGATCAGCACAAGGCCGCCAAGAACTTCGCTTGTGCTTGCCATCGCCGGATCGAGCAATGCCGCGCGGTCGAGCACCCATTCGGCTACGGTCGCCATGAGCGCAAAGCCGCTCCAAGCCAAAAAATATCCTCCGGCAAACCAACTGGTGGCAGCGAACGGTTTTTCGGCGATTGCCGCCTGCCGGCCGACGCGCGCGAAAATGAGAATCATGGGAGCTGCCGACGGCGTCATCATGCCGATCATCATCACCGCCCACATGGCGAACACGAGCGCGAATTCCAGCCCGCTCCATGGGGAAAGTCTCGGCACCATAATGCCCAGTCCGGACGGAATCATGCGGGAGCCGCCCATGTCCATGCCGCCCATGTCCATATCGGCAGCAAGCCAAAACACGTAGCTCCACGCCAGGGCGGCAAGCACGAAGAGCGCACCGGCGGCGACCAGGCGGTCGCGCCGCAGCACCGCTTCGAGTGCAGTGCCGGTCATCTATCGCGAATGACGCCGTTTCCGCCGATATGCAGATCCGCGAAATGGGCGTGCGAATCTGCCAGTTGGAACGCAATAGACCCTCTAACGTTCGCCCAGCCGCGGCCAGCCTCCGCGATAAGATATTCGAATCCGTCCGGCAGGTCGAAACGGGCTCGATGCTCCTTCCCGGTCACCGGATTGAGGATCGGCTCCCCGCGGGCTGTGACCACCCCGTCGATATTGAGGTGGGCTTTGCGCGCCTCAACATCCACGCCGAAGTCGATCTTGGAGAAAATGGGTTCATGCAACTTCTCGAGCGTCGAGGAAAACACCTGGAAGAATGTGGCTCCGGGCTCGGTGTCCTGGCCGCTCACGATGCGCAGCAAGGCGTCTCGCTGCGCGGAATTTGAGCGCTCGTCTATGATGACTACGGCTTCTCCGTGGCCCTCATGGATAGGACCGGGCCACGCAAATACCGCTGCAAACCTGAGGCCGTCGAGTTTGATACTACCGTGATGCCCTTTTTCGATCTCGATGCCGAGCACGGCGCGGCAATCCCCATGCGTCGGCAAGGCATTGAATTGGCACGGGCAGCCATAGGCGCAATTGCATTGGGTAAATTCCCGGCCCTTGATGGTCCAAATTGCTTCTGCCATTTTGCATCTCCTTATCTGCGTGCTTGCAGGCCACGAATTAGTCGACCGCCAAACCGTCGCCCGCGAGAACGTGGCCCGCCAAAATGATGAGCATCAGTCGGTCTTCGCGCTCTGCCGGCGGCGAAATTCCACCACGGGCAGACCGCCGAAGCCCCAGTTGTCCATCTCGACCTCCTCGATGATGACGAAGGTAGTGTCAACGGGCTTCTTTAGAACGTTGAGAAGCAGCTCACTTGCGCCCTTGATGAGCGCCGCCTTCTCTTCGGCGGTCACACAGTTCACTCCGGGTTTGGTTCCCTCACGGGTCACCTGGATCGTAACGATTGGCATTGTTGCTCTTCCTGTGAGATTCACTGGAGCTGGGGCGCTCATCCCTGCTCCGCTCCGGTGTCAGTGGCCGGCGCTCTGGCCGCCGTCGACGTGGAGGATCTCGCCGGTCACGAAGCCCGCCGACTCGAGGTAGAGGATCGCGTCGACGATGTCGGAGATCTCGCCCAGATGGCCGACCGGGTGCAGCGCGCCGAGCTGCGCATGCGTCTCGACGGGATGCATCGGCGTCTTGATGGTGCCCAGCGCGACCGCGTTCACGCGAATACCGCGCTTCGCATACTCGATGGCGAGCGACTTGGTCGCCGCGTTGAGGCCGCCCTTCGTCAGCGATGCGAGCACAGAGGGCACGCCGGAAATTGCGTGGTCGACCAGGCTCGTCGTGATCTGCACGATATGGCCGCTGCCCAGCTTCTCCATCTCGGCGACGGCCAATTGCGTGATGTGAAAGAACCCGGCGACGTTGACACCCAAGATGGCGGCGTAGTCAGCCTGGGTGTACTGGGTGAAGGGCTTGGCAATGAAGATGCCGGCGTTGTTGACGAGCGTGTCGATGCGACCGAACCGCCCCACGCCTTCGGAGATCGCACGCTCTGCCGTCTTCCGGTCGGCGATGTCGCCAGGGACAATGAGAACGTCGGCGTCGCTTGACGGCTTGATGGACCGCGCCGTCGCGACAACCCGATAATTGCGATCGCGATATGCCTTGACGAGGGCCGCACCGATTCCCTGCGACGCGCCGGTGATGACTGCAACTTTCCTTTCGGTGCCCATGAAGACTTCCTTCTTCCTTGCTGGTGGCGGGAGCTACAGCAAGCAGTTCATTCATTAGGGCTTCCCGTCACGCCGACTGCGTCAACGCGGAGTTTCTCCACAAATCGCTAAGTGACGAGAGTGGCGTCCAGAGTGATGTCGGCTTTCAGCAACTTCGAGACAGGGCACCCAGCCTTGGCCATGCCGGAGAGCTTCTCAAACGTCGCCTGGTCGGCGCCCGGGATCTTGGCCTTGAGCTTCAGATGGACGGCTGTAATGGCGTATCCCCCTTCAACTTGCTGGAGCGTAACCTCGGCCGAGGTTTCCATCAGTTCTGCTTTGAGCTTGGCCTCGCCCAGGATCAGCGAGAGGGCCATTGTGAAGCAACCGGCGTGCGCGGCGGCGATCAGTTCCTCGGGATTGGTGCCGGGCACCCCCTCGAACCGGCTGGCGAAGCCGTAGGGATAAGCCTTTAGGGCGCCACTCCCGGTCGAAATCGATCCCTTGCCGTCCTTGAATCCGCCCTGCCAGGCGGCTGAGCCGTGCCGATTGATCTTCATTCGATATCTCCTGCGCTAAGCTGGTGTTGACAGATCCGAAACCGTTCCGGGAGCTAAGAAATAACTTTGACGACGCAGCAGCGATAAGAGAACGCAGAGATGCTCCAGCAGTGACGGCAAAAACCGCGCCGAGTCTCTCAACCGCGATTTACCGCGATTTTGAGTTCACCGCGCCAAGACCCTTAAACAGACTTCTTATAGTTGACAGGACGCTCCCGGCTTTCTCTTAGACTAAGTGGTCCATGCTTTTCCAGAGCAAAGAAAAACTATACGAGCCCCAATTTTTGCGCCAAACCTATGCGCTGAAGCTTGCCGGTCGCGCCCTTCGGAATCTCGGGAAGAATGAGAATTTTTCGCGGTGTCTTAAACGCCGCGAGCTTTTGCGACAAAAACGACCGCAGTTCCTGCTCCGTGGCGGTTGCTCCCTCGCGCAAGACTACGGCCGCGGCGATGTCCTCGCCAAGCTTGCCGTGCGGCACCGCAAATGTCAGGGCCTGCAAGACCGCCGGATGATCCATGAGAGCTTCGTCGACCTCGCGGGGCGCGATTTTTTCGCCGCCGCGATTGATGATCTCTTTGAGCCTGCCGGTCAAACGAATGTAGCCGCCGGCATCCTTAACGCCCTGGTCTCCGGTGCGGAACCAGCCATTTGCGAAGGCCTCGGCGTTCGCCTTCGGATTGTTCTCATAACCTGCCGTGACATTGTCGCCGCGAATGACGATCTCGCCGGTCTCTTCCGCGCCCAAAAAATTGCCGGCCGCATCCATGATCGCGACTTCGGGCCCCGCGGCAAGCCCGACGGTGCCGGGTTTCCTGACGCCATGTAGAGGATTGGACGCCATTTGATGCGAGGCTTCAGTCATGCCGTAGGCTTCAATTACCGGAGCGTGGAAGGCCGCCTCGAGGTCCGCGATGACTTGCGGCGGAAGTGCCGACGAAGACGACCTTATGAAGCGCAAAGGGTGGCGCGCGATGACGTCCTTGTTGTGGGCTGCGCGGACGAGGATCGCCTGATGCATCGTCGGGACCGCCGTATACCAACTTGGCTCTGCGTCCTCCATCCAGGCGAAGAATTTCAGCGCATTGAAGCCTGGCGTGCAATAGACCGAGCCCCCGCGCGAGAGCGGCGCGAGGAGCCCGGCGATAAGCCCATGGATGTGAAACAGCGGCATGATATTCAGGCCGCGATCATTTTCCATAAACTCCAAGCTCCGCGCGATATTGTCTGCCGAGGTCACGACATTGTTTTGCGATAGCGGCACGATTTTCGGCCGCGACGTCGTCCCCGAAGTGTGCAGAACGAGCGCGATGTCGATTGCAGCGGCAGGTCCAGGGCGTGCGGCGGCGTCCTCCTTTTCGCCCGAGAGCATGAAGCTTCCGGCACCTTGTTTGGGATCAGGCGCTAAAGTCAAAACCGCGATCCCAAGCTTTTTTGCCGCATCAACGGCAGCCGCACCGCTGCCCTCTTCGACGACAAGCGCCTTTGCGCCCAAATCGCGCAAGTAAAATTCGAATTCGCCGGTTTGATAAGCAGGATTGAGCGGCGCGGCCGTCGCGCCGGAGGCGATAGATATGAAGGCTGCCGCCATTTCCGCTCCGTTCGGCAAGACGATCGCGACACGGTCGTTGCGGCCGATTCCAAACTTGTTGAGCGATGCAATCGTTCGCCTGGCGAGCTCTCTGAGACCGGCATAGGTCAAAGGCTTTGCGTCCGGCGCCAGAAGGGCGACGGCGCCGCCGCGCGCCGGCGCCAACAAGGTTTCGAAAGTGCGCCCCGAGGTCATATAATATCTCTGCAAGCCTTCCGTCCCTGCGCTTCATGCGGGTGTGACGCTAAGCCGACCATTCGTCCGCGCAAGCTTTTCGCCGAGAAGTTTTATTGCCGCATATATCGCATTCATGTGAGGAGTCGCAACGCCAACGAGGGCGCCAAGCTCGATCACAGAGCCAAGCAGCGCGTCAGCCTCGATTGCGCGACCGGTCTCGATGTCTTGAAGCATCGACGTCTTATGAGCGCCAACAGCCTCCGCGCCTGCGATGCGCTTTTCAAGGGAAATCCGGAAACGCACTCCGAGGGCCTCGCCGACCGCCTGCGCCTCGCGCATCATATTTGCGGCGAGCGTGCGCGTAAGCTCGAATTTGCAGATTTCCTCAAGCGTCGCATGCGTCAGCGCGCTGATTGGATTAAAGCTCAGATTGCCCCAAAGCTTTGTCCAGATTTCGGCGCGCACGTCGCTCACAACAGGCGCTTTGAAGCCGGCACGCGTGAACGCTTCTGAAACCCGCAGAACGCGGTCGCTTTTTGAACCGTCGATTTCGGCGAGCGAAAGGCGGTTCCCTTCGATATGACGGACGACGCCCGGCCGTTCGATCTCCGCCGCAAGATAAACGACGCTCGCGAGCAGGCGGTCGGCGGGCAAATGACCGGCGATGACGCCACCAGGATCGACGCTCTCCAAACGCGCGCCCTCATGTGGCCCGCCATGCTTGAAAAAATACCACCAGGGAATGCCGTTCTGCGCGGTCAACACGGCGGTTTGCGGTCCCATAATCGCGGGCAGATCATGCACGACAGCGGCGACCTGATGCGCCTTCATGCCGAGAATAATCAAATCCTGCTGTCCGGCGTCGGCAATTCGATCGCTCGCCATAACGCGGATGGCGATTTTTCCGCCTTGTTCGATCACGGAAAGGCCGTTCGCCAAAATAGCCGCAAGATGCGGACCTCGGGCGATGACGCTCACGCTCTCGTCCGCTTGGGCAAGTTTGGCGGCCAGCAGGCCGCCGATCGCGCCGGCGCCAACGACGCAAATCTTCATGGATGAGGTCCCTCCGTCGCTGTGGATATCTTCAGGAGCGAGACCCGCGACCCGGTAAATGCCGCATTCAGTCAGCTGCTGTCCAGCCCCGCGAATCGGAATCGAATTGCCCGCCCGGCCGAACGGCAGACCGGCTGTGCGCGCCGCATGGGCTTGACGCAAAAAACTGGCGCAAGCGACCGGCAGAGCGGTAGCGTTTATGGAACATGCATCGGAAACACACTAAACTGATTCCCAAATCGTCCCGGATTGGCTCGCGACAAGCGGATGTTATCAGGAGTGCATTCGCATATGATAATTGGGCACCGCAATCGGCAAGGTTCACAGGCCCGCCGTTGGTACGCTTATCTCAGGAACGAATGGATTGGCGAAAGGCACCGTCCAGTTGCTCCGGCTTTTGCCCGGCCAAATCCGGCGGGGTGGCGCGATGACCAGATCACTGCGGCTTGGCTCGGGCACGCAACCGTACTCATCAATTTTTTCGGGATAAAGCTTCTTACCGATCCTGTTCTATTTCCGAGGATCGGAATCCGGCTCCCCGGTCTTACGCTCGGACCCAAACGCCTGACCGCGCCCGCACTGACCGTTCGCGACCTCCCCAAGATCGACATCGTGCTTCTTTCCCACGCGCATTTCGATCATTTTGATATGCGCACGCTGCATCGCATTGACCGTTCGGCCGCGGTGATCACGGCTTTGCGGACAAGGGATCTCCTGCGTTGGACGCGCTTCCGCAAGGTGAGTGAACTGCATTGGAACGAAAAAAAGTCTATCGCAACTTTCGCCGGTAGGATCGACATCACCGCGTTTTGTGTCAAACATTGGGGCGCGCGCAAGCGGCGCGATCGCTTTCGCGGCTACAACGGCTACGTCATTGAGAGAAACAACCACCGCATTATTTTTTCTGGTGATACCACGCTGAGCGATTCATTTGCGCAGTTGCGCGCTTTCGGTGCAATCGATCTGGCAATTATGCCCATCGGCGCTTACAATCCCTGGATCCATTCGCACTGCACGCCGGAGCAAGCCGTGCAAATGGCCAATGACGCCGGGGCCCGTTTCATCATGCCCGTTCATCATCAAACTTTCCGTCTCAGCGCCGAAGGTTTTCGCGAGCCAATCGAGCGCTTTAAGGCCGCGCTGCACAAGACGCCGGAACGCATCGCGCTACGCGAAATCGGCGAAACTTTTGTGCTCCCTGGAGATGCCAACCTTTCCTGCTTACCCGTCGGTTGACTCGCCGGTTGCGGCAAAACTGCTGAGTTGACAAAAGGCTGGACGATGCACGACGTCGTCATCATCGGCGCTGGCCACAACGGTCTCGTTTGTTCGGCCTATTTGGCGATGGCCGGACTGAAAGTCGTGGTGCTTGATCAGCGCCCCATCGCCGGGGGCGCCGCGGTTACGGAAGAGTTCAGCCCGGGTTTTTTCAATTCGACCGCGTCCTATGCCGTCTCCCTATTGAATCCGAAAATCATTCGCGACCTCGATTTGGCCTCGCATGGGCTGCGGATCGTCGAGCGCCCGATATCGAACTTCCTGCCCTTGGGCGATCACGGATTTTTGAAGGTCGGCGGTGGTCAGACTAAGCGAGAGGTCGCGAAATTTTCAAGCCGGGATGCGGATCGTCTGGACGATTATCAAACGCGGTTGGCTGCCGTCGCGGAGGTGCTGCACGCGAGTGTCCTCGAAACACCGCCAAATGTCGTCGAAGGCCGTCCTTTTGCTGCTATCGCCGAATTGCTCAAGGCGGGTCGCACAGCCAACCGAATGCGAGCCCCTGGGCTCGACCTGCAGCGCGATTTGCTCGACCTTTTCACGGCCTCTGCCGGGGATTTTCTCGATCGCTGGTTCGAAAGCACGCCGATAAAGGCCGCCTTCGGCTTCGACAGTGTCGTCGGCAATTATGCGAGTCCATACACGCCTTGTTCGGCCTATGTTCTCTTGCACCACAGCTTAGGCGAGGTGAATGGAAAGAAAGGTATCTGGGGCCATGCGATTGGCGGAATGGGGGCGATCACTCAAGCCATGGCGAAATCTGCCGCCGCGCATGGCGTCACCATCAGGCTTTCGACGCGGGTGCGCAAGGTCCTTATCGCGGATGGGCGCGCCATCGGCGTTGAGACAGCCAAGGGTGAAACCATCCGTGCCGCAGCAGTCGCCGCGGGGATTAATCCCAAGCTCCTCTACCTCCACCTCGTCGATCCGTACACCTTGCCCGCGGAATTTCGCCGGCGCATGGAAAACTGGCGTTGCGCGTCCGGCACGTTTCGCATGAATGTCGCACTGTCCGAATTGCCGGATTTTACCGTTTTGCCTGGATGCGCGCTCGCGGAGCACCACGCCTCGGGCATTATCGTCGCCCCGAGCCTGGCTTATATGGAGCAGGCCTTTTTCGACGCGCGATCCTTTGGCTGGTCGCGCCGCCCTATCATTGAATTGGTCATTCCCTCGACCCTCGACCCCACGCTCGCTCCGCCGGGACTGCACGTGGCGAGCTTGTTCTGCCAGCATGCCGCGCCGCAACTGCCTGGCGGCTCGTCATGGGACGACAACCGTGAAACCGTCGCCGATCTCATGATCGAAACTGTCAATGAACATGCGCCGAATTTCCGCCGCTCTGTGCTGGCGCGCCAGATTTTTTCGCCTCTCGATCTTGAGCGAACGTTTGGCTTGATTGGCGGCGATATTTTTCATGGCGCGCTCGATCTGCGGCAAATTTTTTCGGCGCGCCCAATGCTGGGTTACGCGGATTACCGGAGCCCGGTTGCGGGGCTCTATTTGTGCGGGGCCGGAAGCCATCCGGGAGGCGGCGTCACCGGCGCGCCCGGCCACAACGCCGCCCGGGAAATTTTGCGCGATTTTCGGCGTAAGCGCATTGCGCGGGCACACTGAGCGCGGGGAGGCATGACAGCTCCGCCCAGCGCTCACTTGAGGTTTCCGCAGAATTTGCCTACCTTGAAATTGCGGTGCCTTTGAGGCATTGCCGAAGACTTAGGTCCGGCGTGCGCAGTTAAATATGTCGACGCCCTAACCGCCGAGAGAAGAGTTTTTGACCATGCCCAAGACCGTCCGTGTTTATGAGGTTGGCGCGCCCGAGGTTATGCGCATCGAGGACATCGCTGTTTCACCGCCCGTGCGTGGCGAAGTGCTCGTCCGCAACCACGCGATCGGCGTCAATTTTATCGACACCTATTTTCGCAGCGGCGCCTATCCGGTCTCGTCGCTGCCTTTCACGCCAGGCAATGAAGGCGCCGGCAAAGTGCTCGCCACCGGCAAGGGGGTGACCGGCTTGAAGGTTGGAGACAGGGTCGCTTACGCCACGAACCTTGGTGCTTATTCCGCCGAGCGGCTGATCGCCGCGGACCGTCTTGTCAAATTGCCGAAAAACATCTCCTATGAGGCCGCCGCCGCAGTTATGTTGAAAGGCCTCACCGCGCAATATTTGTTGCACCGGACTTTTCGGGTCAAAGCAGGCGACAGGGTTTTGGTTCATGCGGCCGCTGGCGGAGTCGGGCTTATCCTGTGTCAATGGGCAAAGGCGCTCGGCGCGAAAGTGATCGGGACGGTTGGATCGCCGGAGAAAGCCGCGCTCGCCAAAAAGGCCGGTGCCAAGCACATCGTTCTTTACCGCGAAGAAGATTTTGCCGCGCGCGTAAAGGAAATCACCAAGGGAAAACTTTGCGATGTGGTCTATGACGGCGTCGGCAAGACAACCTTTCCGGCCTCGCTCGACTGCCTAAGACCGCTTGGAATGTTCGTGAGTTTCGGCTCGGCGTCGGGGCCAATCGATTCCTTCGACCTCGGTCTTCTTTCGGCCAAAGGTTCGCTGTTTGCGACCCGGCCCTCGCTCTTCACCTATACCGCAAAGCGCGAGGATTTCGAAAAAATGGCCCGCGAGCTCTTTCGCCTCGTTTCAGATGGCGCCGTCAAAATTCCGCTGCATAGCACGGCTTCTCTCGACGATGTCGTCGGCGTACATCGCGCGCTTGAAGGCCGTAAGACAACCGGCGCAACAGTCCTCCTCCCGTGAGCGGCAAGGTTTTTCCCCCGCTCTCCCAAAAGCCGGGGCTAGTTTCCTTGTTTAGATTAATTCCAAAAATAGATCGTAAAGCTTTCGCCGTTGATCGGGCCATCGAGAACCCATGGGGCCTCGATGCGATCATGGCGCAGCGCCGCCAAAAAGGTCATGGTTTTCCAATGGCCATGCGGGACATTTGTTTTGAGCCTCTTGCCGCGCGGCGCCCATCCCCTGAGCGGCGCCATATTGGTCTTGGTCCATGTCTTGCCAATGAAGACCAGGCGCTCGGGTGCGATCCGGGTCTGATATTTTTTCCGCTGCTCGCGCCTGCGCGCGACGTCCGGGCGATCTTGCTCGCCGGGGCAGCGGCCCTCTCGATCAATCCCAGGATGGACGCCATGGGCCATAAAAAGACATACACGGAGATCTTCAATTCCAGCCCCGTTGGAAAATTCTTGATTTTTAAGCTCGTTCTGCAAGCCTTTGTGCATGATAAAAAGTGATATGAAAAGAATGGTCGCAGAAGGCTACGACCGAATAGCTGACGAGTATTTCGAGCAGTTTGGTCGATCGTCCGTGAGAGATGCAAAGCTCGCGGAACTGGTCGCGAAATTACCCGCGGGAGCCACAGTCCTTGATCTGGGATGCGGAGCGGGCAAGCCGGTCGCACGCGACTGCGCAGAGCACGGCTTTCGCGTCACAGGTGTGGATGCCTCGTTTGGGCAGATTGCGCGCGCCCGGCGCGACGTGCCCGAGGCGAATTTTATTCATGCCGATATGACATCGGTGCAGTTCCCTGCCGAAGCTTTTGACGCTGTCTGCGCCTTCTACTCGATCACGCACGTTCCAAGGAATGAGCATGCCGCATTGATCCGACGCATCGCGACATGGCTACGGCCCAATGGCCTTTTCGTTGCGAGTTTCGGATCATCCGAGGGCAATTGGTTGGGAGAATGGCTGGGCACACCCATGTTCTTCAGTCATCACGACCCGGAAGAGGCAAAGCGCATCATCAACGAGGCAGGCTTCAACCTGGACCTGGTCGAACTGGTCGAGCAGGACAACGAAAGCGCGACTTTCCTTTGGATAGCGGCGCGGAAATCTTGATTTTGCCCTAACCCGCATCGCGCAATGGCGTTCTGGGTCCATCCGCGTTTATATTGTTATATCCGCTACCTTATCTGCTATCCACAATAGCGGATAATCCACGTCCAAACGAGCCCCTCTGCTTGTCCTGTTTATGCGTCCCATCTGCAAAAACTGGTACAACTGAGGGCGGTCCCTCGCCAGATCGGCTTGCAGCGAATCTGCACAACAGCCGCTCGCGGAGTGGCGATCAATCTCAAGCGTTTCCCAAGTTATAATGGAATGCTTTCTGCAATTTATGCCGTGTTCGCAAAATTTCGTTCACGGCTGCCTGAGCAAATCCGGCCTTCGCTCGCGCGTGATTCTTACAGCCTCCGCCTCGCGCCAGGCCTTGATTCTTGCTCGGTCGCCGGAGAGCAGCACGCCAGGAATTTTTTGACCCTCAAATTCACGCGGGCGCGTATAGTGCGGATATTCGAGAAGTCCTGCCTCAAAACTCTCCTCGAGGCTTGAGTTCTCCTTGCCCATCACGCCGGGCAACAGCCGCACGCAGGCATCGCATATCGCCATCGCTGCGATCTCTCCGCCCGAGAGCACATAATCGCCGATCGAAGTCTCTTCGAGGCGGCGTGCGAGAATAATCCGCTCGTCGACGCCCTCGAACCGCCCGCAGATGAGCACAATTCCTTCGCCCGCGGCGAGCGAGCGCGCGCGAGACTGCGTAAAGGCCAATCCCCGCGGCGAAAGCAGGAGGCGGGGGCGTTTGTCGCCGTCGCTCAACGCGCCATCGAGGCTCGCCGCCAGAACATCGGCGCGCATCACCATTCCGGGACCGCCGCCCGCCGGCGTGTCGTCGACGGACCTATGGCGGCCGAGCCCATGCGCGCGAATGTCGCGTACCTCGAGGCTCCAAATGGCGCGCGCCAATGCCTCGCCCGCGAGCGAGGCACCGAGCGGCCCTGGAAACAGCTCCGGGAAAAGTGTGAAAATAGCCGCGCGCCACACTTTTAGCTCTCCGGGCCAGAGAGCTCGCCTTCGTTCTCGACAGGCAGGAGAACGGTCACTCGGCCTGCCTTAAGGTCGACAAGGGGAAAAATTTCTTTTTTGAAAGGCAGGAGAAGCGTCGCGCCCGGACCCCCGCGGAGAAGTTCCAAAATATCGCCGCTGCCAAAATTCAACACGTTTGTAATGCGGCCGAACCGCTCGCCCGTTCCAGTCACCGCCTCTAGGCCGATAAGATCGGCAAGATAAAACTCCTCATCTCCGGTTTCGGGCAACGAGGCGCGGGGCACATAGAGCGCGGCATTGGTCAATGCCCCGGCACTTGCGCGGTCGCAAACGCCGCCGATCTTGGCAATGAACATATTGTTCTTTAGAGCGCGCAGGCGAAGGATCGAGAATGCCCGCTCGCCGCTTTCGTCAAGGAGCGGCTTGTAAGAAGCTATGGCGCAGGGATCGCCGGTGAACGAAGAAAGTCTTATTTCGCCGCCAGTACCGTGCGGAGCGCCAAACCGGCCAACAAGAAAACGATCCCTGAGCATCGCGCGCGAGCCGCCGGTCAGGCAGCAGGCGCCGCCGCCTTTTCCGCGGCGGCCGCCCTTTCTTGGGTCTTCTTCCTCGGCAAAGCTTTTTTGGGATTGTTGCGCGGGGTGCGGTTTAATAAACCGAGCGTATCGAGCAGACGGCCCACGCGGTCTGTCGGCTGCGCACCTTTGGCAATCCAGGCTTTGGCCTTGTCCTGATCGAGCACGATCCGCCCCTCCGCATCCTTTGCCTTAAAAGGATCGAAAGTGCCAAGACGCTCGATGAATCTTCCGTCTCGGGGCATCCGCGAGTCGGCGACAACCACTCGGTAGAACGGCCGCTTCCTCGCCCCGCCGCGCGACAAGCGAATTTTTAGAGACATGCTTTTCCTTTCGCCGTGTTAGATCGATCGTAAATAATTATCCTGCGACAAGATCGAGCCGTTTTTCGATGCACGGATTTGGGGAAGATCGGCATCGAGCCGGCCAAGGCGGCCCTTGATCTCGCGAATATCGTTCTCCATGCGGTCGAGCTGCCCGCGGATGTGACGCAAATGATCGAGGACGAGATTTTCAACCTCGGCCATTATTTCTTTTTTCCAAACGGGTTTAGTCCGCCCATGAGACCGCCCCCGAGCCCCGGCAGGCTGGGCCCGCCAAGGCCCGGCAATTTCGGCACCTTTGGCGCGCCTTGCGGCTCTTGGCTTGGCTGTCCGGCCTGCGCCCCCTGCCCAAGCGACGGCCCGAATTGCTTATTGCCCATCTGCTTTTGCAGGGCAGCCAGCTGTCCCGGCGAGGGCTGCGGAATACCTCCGCCTAACCCGCCGCCGGAAAGTCCCAGCATTGAGGCCATTTTTCCAAGCGCGCCGCCGCGTTTTGGTCCACCCATCGCCTTCATCATATCGGCGATCTGCCGATGCTGCTTTAACAGCTTGTTGACGTCCTCGACCTTGGCGCCAGAACCCGACGCGATACGCCTCTTGCGCGAGGCCTTGAGAATATCCGGATTTCGCCGCTCCTCGCGGGTCATCGAGGAGATAATAGCCCGCTGGCGCTTGATGATCCGGTCATCGACCCGCGCCGAATTAAGCTGCTGCTTCATCTTGGCGACGCCAGGCAGCATTCCCATGACCCCGCCAAGGCCGCCGATCTTTTCGACCTGGGCCAGCTGATCGGACAGATCCTCAAGGTCGAATTTGCCTTTGCGCATTTTGTCAGCAATGCGCTTTGCTTTTTCCGTATCGAGCGACTCGGCCGCTTTTTCGACAAGGGAGACGATATCGCCCATGCCGAGAATCCGGTTAGCGATCCGGGCAGGGTGAAAATCCTCGAGTGCGTCCATTTTCTCGCCGGTGGCGAGCAGTTTTATTGGCTTGCCGGTCACGGCGCGCATCGAAAGCGCCGCGCCGCCGCGCCCGTCGCCATCGATCCTGGTCAGCACAATGCCGGTGACGCCAACACGATCATTAAAGCTCTTCGCAAGATGAACCGCGTCTTGTCCGGTAAGACTGTCGGCGACAAGGAGGATCTCATGCGGGCGAGAGACCGATTTGATCTCGGCCATTTCAACCATTAGCGCTTCGTCGATATGGGTGCGGCCAGCCGTGTCAAGCATGACGACGTCATAGCCTTGCAACCGGGCTGCCTGTTCCGCGCGTTTGGCAATTTGCACCGGCGACTGCCCCGCGACGACCGGCAAAGTGTCGATTCCAACCTGGCGGCCGAGCACCGCAAGCTGCTCCTGCGCCGCCGGGCGTTTCACGTCGAGCGAGGCCATCAGCACTTTGCGCTTCATCCGGTCGCTGAGTCGCTTGGCGATCTTCGCGGTCGTCGTCGTCTTGCCCGCGCCTTGCAGGCCGACCATCATGATTGCAACAGGCGGCGTCGCATCGAGATTGATAGGATCGGCATTGGCGCCAAGGGTCTCGATCAACACGTCATTGACGATCTTGACGACCATCTGGCCTGGCGTCACCGATTTGATGACATTTGCGCCAACCGCGCGTCCACGCACCTTGTCCACAAAGGAGCGCACGACGTCGAGCGCGACATCGGCTTCGAGAAGGGCGCGGCGCACCTCACGAAGCGCCAGATTCACGTCCTCTTCGGATAAAGCGCCGCGCCGGGTCAGCCGGTCCAATATCCCAGAGAGTTTTTCGGATAGCCCTTCGAACATGCGCTTTATCCTAAGGCGCCGCGTTGCAAGCGGAAAACTTTGTTAGCCGGGCAGCAACCCTCGAAGAGCGTGACCGATCCGCCAACCCAATCTAGAAAAGACGGTGCGCCGGAACACCAATACAAAACGCGCCCGGGAGCGCAATGCACCGCCGCACGTACGCCGCCCGCCTCGAAGGACGACACGGCCTTCCGAACTAATGTCCCTAACCAGAGGGGACTGTCTTAGGCGCTCGCCTGCCGCGGTGTCAAGGAAGTGTCCGGGCTTGCTGCAAATGGGAGAGCGTAGCCCGGGCGGCGGTGGCAGCGCCCTCGGCCTTTACGCTGTGCGGCTGCCAGCTAGGGGCCCTTCATTACGGGGCCCACCGCGGTGTCAAAGGAGGTCCGGGCTTGCTGCAAATGGGAGAGCGTAGCCCGGGCGGTGGCAATGCCCTCGTCATTTACGCTGGTGCGCCTGCCAGCTAGGGCCCTTCATTGCGGGGCCCACCGCGGTGTCAAGGAAGTGTCTTGGCTTGCTGCATGGGAGAGCGTAGCCCGGGCGGTGCCAGGGCCCTCGGCCTTTACGCTGGTGCACCTGCCAGCTAGGGGCCCTTCATTACGGGGCCACGCCTTCCCGCAGTCAGTTGCGGTTTCGCCGCGGGATGACGCGGGGCCGCCGTCATTTTCCGGATCACGCGATGGAGCCGGCCAAGACGCTGCACAGGGTCACCTGGCGTAGTGCGATTCGCGACCTTTTTGCTTCGAAAAAAATTCCCGTTTACTTAACTTACTCAAGTTCCCGTCTCGTAGCTTCTCAATCCGGACAGGAAGCCCCATGTTTGGCAAGGGCCTTGGCCAGCGCATGGGCTTTTGCCAACCGGGCCTCATAACTGTTAGCCGCGCGCAAGTCATTGCCGTCGCTAAACGCCAGAATAGCGGCCTCGATCCGTTTAACCGCTAGTTTCGCCATCTCAACGTCTTTCTGCCGTTCGGCGATCTGAGCCAGCGCGACGCCCTGATTGGCGGCAACTGCGGCCCATTGGAGAGGCGCGCGGTCACGGTTATACACTTCGAGCGCTTTGCCATATGCGAAGACGGCTTCCTCCAGCTCCGCCGTAGCGCTTTCCCTTGTACCGAGCGCGAAAAGCGTGTTCGCGAAGCATATCTGACCCGCCGCCCATTGGACCGGCGTGCGTTCGCGGCTTTGTTCCTGAAGAGCTTCCCGGTAAGCGGCGGCGGATTCCCTGAGCATGGAAGTGTCGCCGGCATTCTCGCCCAAACGAAAGAGTGCGTTGGCGAGGCTGAAATGAGTCATCGCCCAGAGCGCCGGCGCGCGCGCCTTTGTATTTCCCTTCAAGGCTTGGCGATAAGCCGCGATTGCATCGATAAGCCGCGCTGTGCCCTCCTCGCGCGCGCCCAGGGCTTCAAGGGCCGCGCCGAGGTTCATCTGTGTTCTGGCCCAATCAAGCGGGGCTCGCTCGCAGGAATATTCCTTCAAAGCTTCGCGATAGGCAACGACTGCCTCATTTAGTCGATCGGTGCCTGCCTCCTTTTCGCCGATCCGGAACAGCGCGGTGCCAAGACTCATCTGGGTTAGGGCCCAAAGCTGTGGCGCGCTCGTGCGGGTAAATTCCTGGAGCGCCGAGCGATAGGCGTCGGCCGCGCCCTTGAGATGTTCCGTCCCGTCCCCGCATTCGGCAAGCGTCTGCAGCGCCGCACCGAGACGCATCTGGGTCATTGCCCAGTCATGGGGAAAGTCGTGACGGGGTCTGATAAGCGCGAGATGGCGGTAGCGGGAAATCGCTAATTCGAACGCCTCCACGCCACGGCACTCATTGCCCTGACGGTAGAATGCGTCGGCTTCGGCGTTCAAATAGGCAAAGCGCTCATCGTCATGGCCGGGGGGGAGAATCTCGGCCGCTGCAGCGAAGCTTTCCGCTGCTTCGCCAAAACGCTGACGTGCGAGCGCGATGCCGCCGCGCAGAGCCAAGGTCTTGGCGGTATCGAGCGCGTGGCCCTCGAGTGCCAAGGTCTGGGATCTTTCAGCCGTGGCCAAAATGACCTCGGCCTTATCGAGGTCGCCTGCCTCGATCGCGAATTGCGCCTTCGTATTGAGTGCCGCACATAAGGTTTCATTTTGTGGCTCGACATCCGCCGTCGCCTCGGCGCCCGCCGGCGCGCTTTCCTCTACCGTCATCGCCGTCCCTTGCCTGAAAAGCATCAACGAAGGAGAGTAAGCGAACGGCCTTGCGCCAAACGTGCCGGCCCGGTTCTAATCGCGCGTTCAGGGACTGGATCAGATCCGAGCGGCTGTGCACGCCGGGCTTCTCGTAAAGATTGCGGCAATGGGTAATAGCCACGTTCTCGCTCGCCCGTAAGCGCTCGACGATTTCCGCGCGCGGCCGTCTTGGCCGTCAGCAGCTGGCAGACCTCGATCTCGCGGCCGGTCAGCGGCTCCTCGGCGCGGCGCCACAGTTTTAGGGCAAGCGGCTCGAGGCACTCGACCGTGAGACCGATCAGCGGCGGCGCGCCTGGCCCCGCGTTTGTGCATCGATCCAACGGAAACGGCGCTGAAGGTCACGACGAGGCATAAGGTCGTTCAGGTCTTCCACATGATTCTCAAATCCGAGCATTTTGTTGAGATCGACAATGGCCATCCGGGCTTGCGGTGGGTGTCAAGATGCGCGCGATGAGCGGCAGATCGTCCCATTATGGTCGAGATAACAATACCAATATCTCATGTAAGTTATTGGACTTATTAAGCAATGATAACTCATTGACGTGACGTCACAAATTTTTCCGCATCCAACCAAGAACCGACCCTCCGGTCCGTCAGAAATTTGCGGCCTTGATTTTGAAGGGGAATTTCTGCGATTCGCGATTTGCTCGATTTCAACCACTATCGGCATCAATCGGTCGATTTTTCCGAATCTCCACTGAGTTTCGATTCCGCGGCCCAGCGAGAAAGACCGTCAACACCCCCTCCATCAATTCCGTTGCCTCGGGGGACATCAGACGATCCTTGACGTCGACTACATCTGGATATACATGTATTCATGTGTATATCCAAGAGGCAGAGTGGCATGCAGGTCGCCAAATGGGGAAACAGTCTCGCGGTCCGCCTTCCTGCCGCTGTAGTCGAAGCGCTTGAACTCAAGGAAGGCGATGAGATCGAACTCCATGTCGCTGACGCCCGGCAGCTCGGTGTTGCGCGCAAGCCCGGGCGTGACGAGCTGTTGAGACGGCTTCGCGCCTTCCGCGGAGGTCTTCCTCCCGATTTCAAGTTCGACAGAGACGAGGTGAATGCCCGCTAGTTTTTTTGACTCTAATGTTCTCGTCTACATCGCATCGGGCGATGCGGCAAAAGCAGATCGGGCGGAAGCGGCCGTCGCTGCCGGCGGTGCGATCAGCGTGCAGGTTCTCAACGAGATCACCAACGTCGCGCGCCGGAAGATGCAGATGTCCTGGCCCGATACGCACGCGTTTCTGAACATGCTCCGCGGCCTGCTGACGGTTCACCCGCTCACCGTAGAGACCCACGAAACCGGACTGAGGCTCGCCGAGCGGTACGGCTTTTCTACTTATGACGCCATGATCGCTGCCGCGGCGCTTCGCGCCGGCTGCGATACATTATGGTCAGAGGACATGCAGCACGGGGTGACGCTCGACGAAGGTCTGCGCATCGTCAATCCCTTTCATGTTGCGAATTGACAGCGGACAAGAAACCAAAGGGTGCATCGCTTCTCGCGTAATCGAAAATTCTTGATCCCGTGACCGGACGATGTCGATCGGCGATAGTGGGCGGTCCTTCGATACGAATGTCGCTATCGAAGCCGGTAGCTCTTTGGCGAATTTCATAGGCATGACACGTTATTATTGAAGGATATTTATTGGCGTCAATCGGCGCTTGTGCAATATATCGCTATAATTGTGACCTTCATCGATTTAGTAAGGGATTGACGCATGCACACCCGTGGATTGCGCGGGGCGGCGTACGCCGTCATGCTTTTGGTTTTGCTTGTTTTGCCTGGATCCGGTGCCGCTGGCCCGCCGCAGACGAGCCACTCCCGCGTCGAAGCCGCGCTTCAAAACATAGCGGCGTTGGACCGCCCCGGCGAAGAAGGGCTCGCGTCTGGGATGGCAATAAATATGTGCAATGCCGGCGCATGCGCGATCACATCCTGCGGTGCGAGGCGGCGGGCACGCTCATGCAGCCTTCGCTCGGCCACATTCTCACGCCTGAACGAATTGCCCGGCTCGGTGCTTTGGGCTGGCACCTCGATCTCAGCTTCGGAAACTATTCGCAAAGCTTCCCGGCAGACATGCCGGCGAGTGAGGTCGCCGATAAGATCTTGCACGTACTTGCAGAAGCCTACAACGCCGACTTGGCCAATTTAAAAGTCGAAAGCGACTGGATCGTCAGCCAACCGTGCCCGCCGCGCAACGGCCCGACTCAGAATCTTGCCGGCATGATCAATGACGCGACCGCCATGGCAGCGACCGCCATACACGGCTGCGCTTACACGCCCCCTGCCTCCCCCTCCATCCGTTCGCCGGCAGACCTGATCAACGCTTATGGACCAAGGGTGACCGGCGAAATCCAGCGCCTGAGGGTCAATGCCGATCGTCGCGTTTTTGTCGTTTTGGAGACGGACGCGGGCTATGTGCAATGCCAACCCCAAACGTCACCCAGCGCGGTCTATTGCGAGGCGCAATCCGCCGACAGCTGCCCGGTGCTCGCGAGCATCCTGACAAGCGAGCGCGTCGCGCGTCTGCACGCGGCTGGATTCTCCGATCCCGGGCGTGCCCCGAATTACTGGCAAATTTATCCGTTCGACGATTTCGACGCCGCCGCCATCGCCCGCGAGTTGCTGACGGTCCCTTATGAGGTCTATGGCTACCAGGGGTCGCCAAAACTCATTTTTAAGGCTGAAAAAAGCCGCCATTAGCAACCGCGTCATGATCGCAGCTTCATCAGCGTCCTTGCCATGCCACGCCATGACCGTCCATGTAGCACCATTTCCCGTTGATGCCGCCTGGCAGTCACTCTACTGGCACGAGCACCGGAGCGCCCTTGTTCTTGATCAAAAACACCAGACATTTCGCCGGCTTGGTACTGCTTGCGTTCCGGTCAACGACATGAACATCGTCGGGGCCTTCATAGAAGGTCTGTCCTGGTGTCAGTGTTACCTGTTTTCCACCCTTCACCTGCATCACAACGGAGCCCTCCAGTACGTAAACAATCGCATGTGCATTGTGTCGGTGGATAGGGCTCGACCCGCCGGGCGCATGCTCTACTGTGATCATCAGAACTTCCCTGCCGGGATTCTCCGGAAGATCTTTCGACATGAGCGTCGTAACCTTAGCCTGCTGAGCCATCGCCGTGCCGGTCATGAGCCATAGCAGAACCAACGCAACGAGTTTGGTCGTCATAGTCGCCTCCTTCGTTCGTCGCCCGAGACCCCCGGGTGCAAGCCCCGCTCGGGCATTTCGCGATCATCGCACCGATTGTGTCAGCCAGCCCGTCCGCCCACGTCGCCATATTCCCTTCGCCGAGTCCTCCAGCGTCGCTCCAACTAAGACCTCAGAAGCGGATTGCGGTGACTCGGGGTTCTCAGTCTGAATATTTGCGCGCGAAGTGCCGAGGACCTGCCAGCCAGCTCGCGCCAGCGGGTGAGATCCCTGGGCCCACCTCGGACGCAGGATCAGGCTCCTGCCTGTGAGCGGCGGAGCCATTCGACGAAACCGATGCGGCCGAGGCGCGCTTCGCCCAACGGCACGAGCGAGCGCTCCTCAACCCGGCCGCCCCAGTATCGGGCCTCAGGGTCGCTCACGACCTCACGCGGGTCGCCGACCGCCTTCAGATAGCGGGCGATGATTTCGTTGAACGGCGCTCGTTCCGGGCCGGCGATCTCGACGATGCCGTTTCGCGGCGCCGCGAGCGCCACATCGGCAACGATGGCAGCAACGTCGTCCGCCGCGATGGGTTGGAACAGGCCGGGCGAGAGCCTGACCAGGTTTCCATCCGCGCTTGAGGCGGCGATGCCGCCGAGGAATTCCAGGAACTGGGTCGAGCGGATGATGGTGTAGTGGATGCCGGAGGCCTCGATCAGTTTCTCTTGGGCGACCTTGGCGCGGAAATACCCAATATCGGGCGACCGGTCGATTCCGACGATGGATAGCGCGACATGGTGCCGGACGCCCGCTGCGGCCTCCGCCGCGAGAACGTTGCGGCCGGAGGTCTCGAAGAATTCCAGCACCGCCTTGTCTTCAAATGAGGGCGAATTGGCGAGGTCGATCACCACCTGCGCGCCGGCCATGGCCTCTTTGAGCCCCTCGCCGGTGATGCTGTTGATACCGCTTTTGGGCGAGGCGGCGACGACCTCGTGGCCGCCCTGGCGCAGAATGGCGACGGTCTTCGAGCCGATCAGGCCGGTGCCGCCGAT
>JACXTT010001978.1_pt1 | contig 33285 bp, 27 predicted proteins | sample 9270951 | NCBI WGS metagenome assembly JACXTT01 (sample SAMN15532306, study PRJNA645909) | rock metagenome | isolation source: weathered quartz diorite | place: Puerto Rico | collected 2017-06-21
ATCGGAGGACAGGCGGGCGTGACCGGCCACCTGGAGATAGCCGATGACGTGCACATCACCGCCGGTTCGCTGGTCACGAGTTCGATCGCCCAACCGGGCGTTTATTCCGCCAGTCTCAAGGCGGAACCGGCGGAAAAATGGCGTCGTAATGCCGCCCGACTGCATCACCTGGACGAGTTGGCGCGCCGCCTGGCCGGGCTGGAAGAAAAACTGCAACAGCATTTCGAGGAGCCGAAAAATTGAATTCGCTGGACATCCATGAAGTCCTCAAATACCTGCCGCACCGCTATCCGTTTCTGCTGATCGATCGCGTGTTGTCGTTCACGCTCGACGAGTCGCTGACCGCGATCAAGAACGTCACGATCAATGAGCCTTTTTTCCAGGGTCATTTCCCCAATCGTCCGGTCATGCCCGGCGTGCTCATTGTCGAAGCCATGGCGCAGGCCTGCGCGATCCTTTCACTCAAGAGTCTGAACACGCTGCCGAGGGAAGATTCGGTTTTCTATTTCGTCGGGATCGACAAGGCGCGCTTCAAGCGCCCGGTCGAGCCGGGCGACCAGCTGACCTTCAAGGTGGCGGTCAAGCGCAGGATGAAAGGCATCTGGCAATTCGAGGGCGAGGCCTACGTGGGCGATGAATTGTGCTGCAGCGCCGAACTGATGTGTACCTACAAGGGGATCTGAGTGATACATCCTCAAGCGATCGTCGATCCGGGCGCGAAAATCGGGAAAAATGTTCATGTCGGCGCGTTCAGCATTATCGGTTCGGGCGTCGAGATCGGTGACAACACCTGGATAGGCCCGCATGTGGTGATCAACGGGCCTGCCCGAATCGGAAAAGACAATAAAATCTATCAGTTTTCCTCCCTGGGAGAGGCGCCGCAGCACCTGGGTTACAAGGGGGAGCCGACACGCCTGGAAATCGGCGAACGCAATATCATCCGTGAATACTGCACCTTCAATCGCGGCACGGCAGGAGGGGGCGGCGTCACCCGGCTGGGCGATGACAATTTCATCATGGCCTACTGCCATGTGGCGCATGACTGTCAAGTCGGCAATCGCACCATCTTTGCCAATGGCACCAGCCTGGCAGGTCACGTGACGGTGGAAGACCAGGTCATCTTTGGCGGGTTCAGCATGATCCATCAGTTTTGCCGCGTCGGCGCGCACGTCATGACCGGCATCAGTACTGTCACGTTCAAGGACATCCCGCCGTACCTGCTGGTCGCCGGCAATACCGCGGTTCCGCACGGCCTCAACGTGCGCGGCCTGAAGCGCCGAAAATTTTCCGATGCGTCGATCGAGTCACTGCGCAAGGCGTACAAGATTCTGTACAAGTCGGACCTGCGCCTGAGCGAAGCTCTCGAACAGCTGGAGCCCATGGCCAGGGACTGTGAAGAGGTCGCGCATTTCGTGACGTTCATCAAACGTTCCGAACGCGGCATCATACGCTAGTCCGTGACAGGCAAATCCCGAATCCGGATCGGCATCGTGGCCGGCGAGACGTCCGGTGATTGGCTGGGCGCTGGCCTGATCCGCGCACTTCGCGAACGTCTCCCGCAGATTTCCTTCGAAGGCATCGGCGGACCGCTGATGCAGGCGCTCGGTTGTCGCAGTATCTTTCCCATGGAAAAGTTATCCATCATCGGCCTCGAGGCGATCGGGAAATATCCTGAAATCCTCGGCATACGGAACAGGCTGATCGACCATTTTCTGGAAAACCCGCCGGATCTTTTTATCGGTATCGATGTGCCGGACTTCAATCTCGCTCTGGAGGAGAGGCTCAAGTCCGCCGGAATCCTCACCATGCATTATGTCAGTCCCACGGTCTGGGCCTGGCGCAGATACCGCATACGCCGGATCAAGCGCGCTGTGAATCACATGCTGACGCTGTTTCCGTTCGAGGCCAGTTTCTATCGCAAGCATCATGTTCCGGTGACTTTCGTTGGACATCCCTTGGCGGACATGATCGGGGAGAAGCAGGATATCCGCGCACTCCGTCGTCAGCTCCACTTGCCTGAAAAGGGCACCGTGGTCGCTTTGCTGCCGGGAAGCCGGCTCAGCGAACTGGAACGCCATGCCGATCTGTTTGTGAAGACCGCTTTGTGGCTGCACAAGCGATGTCCCGACTTGCATTTTGTGGCTCCGTTCGTGAGCGTCGAGACGCGGGAAGTTTTTGAGCGTGCCCTGTATCGTCACGGTGCCTGGTTTCTGCCGCTTACCATCGTGGCGCATCGCTCGCGCGAAGCCATGGCCGCGTCGGATATCGTGCTTCTCGCCTCCGGTACTGCCACGCTCGAGGCGGCCCTGCTCAAAAAACCGATGGTAGTGACCTACAAAATGTCGTGGTTTTCTTATGCCCTGATCAGGCCTTTTTTGCACGTCGACCTGTATGCCTTGCCTAATATATTGGCCGGCAGGAAAATCGTGCCGGAACTGATGCAGCGAGAAGCTGTGCCAGAAAAACTGGGGGATGCCATTGAGCATTATCTGAATCACCGGGATATAGCCCGTCACACGCGGGAAAAGCTTGCGGGTATCCGTCGCGCGCTTCGCCGCAATGCCAGCAAACGTGCTGCGGAGGCGGTAATCCGCGTGCTGAAGACCCGAAGGGTGTTCGCGCAGACCGCTACAAAAAATTCACCGTAGACATCATGAATGAATCTGTCCGAAGGCAATACATCGCAGGTGTTGACGAGGCGGGTCGCGGTCCCCTCGCCGGACCCGTTGTCGCCGCCGCCGTCATTCTTGACGACGAAAGATCTATCAAAGGCCTGGCTGATTCAAAAACGCTGAGTCCTTCCCGACGCGAGGAACTGTCGGTGCTCATCAAGGAACGAGCGGTATGTTGGGCGCTGGGCAGGGCCGACGTCGGTGAAATCGATAAACTGAACATACTCCGCGCCAGCTTGCTGGCGATGCAACGCGCCGTGGAAGCACTGAAAGTTCCACCGCAACTGGCGCTCATTGACGGTAATCAGCTGCCTTTGCTTTCCTGTCAGGGGAAGGCGGTCATTCGCGGAGACGTTACGGTTCCGGTAATTTCGGCGGCTTCGATCTTGGCCAAGGTGGCGCGCGATGCCGAGATGTGCGAGCTGGACAAGCTATACCCGGAGTACGGATTTTCACAGCACAAAGGGTATCCCACCGAGCATCATCTCAGGCTCCTTGAGCAATACGGAGCAAGCCCGATTCACCGCAGAAGTTTCGGACCGGTTCGCCAATTGCTGAACCGGCCAAGGGAAAATACTTAAATTCCGTATGTAACAAAGGCTTCATATCTCAGCGACTTGGGCAATGGAACTGCCCTATAAAATACCTGAGACTTTATGGCCAGGATCAAGTAGACTTTGAATGGCCTGCAGGACAGCTAGCCACCGTGACGAAGGTATTCACTCAATTCATCAACAAGCGAGGTAATTAGATCTGTAAGGCTGATACGCGTAACTCGGAATCTATCCCCCGCGATGCGCTCTCGCCGAGCGCGTACATCATGTGAGAGATTAGTTATAGGCGTATACCCGCCGGTCTGGGACCGAAATACCGCAACAGATCATCATCCGTTTCCTCACAAGCACGCCATATGACGATATTACGCAAGACCAGTGCGATATTGATCGCGGGGGCAATTTTAGTATTCCTGTTCATGAAAGCGAGTGATGCCGCGGAATGGTCTATATCGCCGTCATTCAGCATGCAAGGCGATTATGACAGCAATATTTTATTGACGACACAGTCGCATGACAGTGTAACAAGCACGACGGTTTCGCCGAGACTGGATCTCGGGGTCGCTTCCAGCAATTGGCAATTAACCGGCGGAGCAGAATTGACACGCAGACGTTTCCCGGGGCGTAATGACCTGAATTCGGATGCTCAGAATCTCAATCTTGGGTCTTTCTACAGAACGGAGCGCAGCGTCTGGCAGTTAAATGCAGAATCGGCTTCCACATTTTACCTCGTTGACCGGGCAATCAACAGCGACATTGGACTGTTTTCGGTCAATACCGGGTTCGACAGGAAAAGCATTACTCCATCATGGACGTGGTCGGCGACAGAACTGACGCAATTGCAACTGATGTATTCACAAAACGACATCTCATATGTCAATGGCCAGGCAAATGGTCTTTATGACTACCGGTCATCGACTCTATCCCTGAAGCTCAGCACGCAATGGGACATGTATACCCAGGTTTATGTGTCGCCGGCGTACTCTTATTTTCGCGTTCCGGCCACAACCTTCGAATCCAAGACGACCTCAGGCGAAGTCGGCGTCACCCACACGTTTTCTCAAACGACGAGTGGGGCGCTCTCCGTCGGTGGACGTAATACCTCGAGCGAGAGAGTGATCAGGCCCTGTGCATTATTCATTGGACCCGATTGCTTCTTGTTTGTTGATCAAAGGATATATAGCAGAGACGCCAGTTCGATATACAGCGCCAGCTTCGATAAACAATTCGAAGTGGTGCATTTAAGCGCATCCATAAAACGGTCATTTGATCCATCCGCCCTGGGGCAGCAAGTTCGCACTGATCTTGCGACCATCTCCATCGGCAGGCCCCTGACACCAACATTAGACGGAACCCTGACCATGGTAGGCCAAAAAATCAATTCGGAAACGGGTGATACATCAGGCGTTGATGACCGCAGGTTCTACCAGATCGAGCCGAGTTTACGTTGGCGCTGGTCGCCCGAATGGAACATAGCCGCCGCTTATCGTTACACACATCTGCGACGCGTTAGCGAAACGAAAGCGGCTACGAGCAACTCGGCTTATTTGACGGTACGTTATCAGTGGCCTAAAATTTCAATATCCAGATGAAAAACAATATGTTATTGCATCTGCAGCCTCCCTCGCAGGTGTTCCTGACCCCTATAATCGATAAAATATTCCAAATCACTTTACGTTTTAATGAGTATCTCTAGCTAGACTGTTTTTATGGAAGCGCAGACCAAAGAACTGAAAGACTATCTCGATGCATTTCGCAGGCGCCGGGATCAGATAATTGCCGTTTCGTCGGTGCTTTTCTTGGCGAGTCTGATTATGGCCTTCTTGATACCGCCGACGTATCGTTCCACGGCGACGATATTGATCGAGGAACAGGAAATTCCTTCTGATTTGATTCGCTCTACGGTAACCAGTTTTGCCACGCAGCGGATTCAGACAATCAGTCAGACAGTCATGACCAGGGCCAATCTGATGCAGGTTATAGAAAAATATAATCTGTATGCGGACAGGCGCGGTCGTGATACGACTGAAGAATTATTGGATCGCATGCGCAAGGACATCAAGCTGGACATGATCAATTCGGATGTCATTGATCCGCGCAGCGGCAGGCCCTCGGTAGCGACTATTGCATTTACCTTGGCATTCGAAGGAGATAATCCGGAAATCACGCAAAAGGTCGCGAGCGAACTAACTTCACTTTATCTGAATGAAAATCTCAAGACACGCACGGAAAAAGCCACGGAAACCGTTGATTTCTTGAGCGCCGAAGCCGATAAGCTCAACGAGCATATTGCCGAGGCTGAAAACAGCCTTGCAATCTTCAAGAAAAAGAATGCCGAACGCCTGCCCGATTTGCTTGGGTTTAATTTGCAGTTAACCGAGCGCACTGAAAAAGAATTGTCCGATGTGGACAGCCAACTGCGTACTCTTGCCGACAGAAAATTTTACCTCGAGGGGCAACTGGCTCAGATTAACCCGATGGGCACCATGACCAGCGACACAGGAGAAAAAGTCCTCGATCCTGAAACCCGGTTGAAAATGTTGCGGTCGGAGTATATCAGCGCGTCGTCCAGGTATTCTCCGGATCATCCGGACGTTGTCCGGTTACGGCGTGAAATCGACGGCCTGGAGAAACAAACTGGTTCCGTCAATTCATCCAGTGAGCAGGCAAAAGAGCTTGCGCAGCGCCGTTCCGAGCTTTCAGCCGCGCGCGAAAAGTACTCAGAAGATCATCCTGACGTCATACGCTTGACCAAAATCGTCGCTTTGCTGGAAGAGAACCTCAAGAAACAGCCGGTTACGCCGGAGAACTCCATCGCCAAGGAGAAACCGGAAAATCCGGCGTATATCACGCTCAAGGCTCAACTCGACGGAATAAGAAGCGAAACTCAATCCCTAGGCGTGAAACGCGACCAGCTCAAGGCAAGGCTGGCTGATTACGAAAGACGGACGGCCCAGACTCCTGAGGTTGAACGTGAATACCTGACGCTGAGGCGTGACTATGAAAACTCTGTCAAGCGATATCAGGAAATTAAAGCGAAACAAATGGAGGCGGAAGTCGGGCAGCAGCTTGAAAAAGACCGCAAGGGGGAGCGTTTCTCGCTCATCGATCCGCCGCATTTGCCCGAACAGCCGATAAGACCCAATCGCCCGGCGATAATAATCCTCGGATTCCTGTTATCGATGGTTAGCGGCTTTGGATACGTTGCTCTCGTGGAAAGCGTCGATACCACGGTGCGCGGTACCAGCGGCGTCATCTCTGTGGTAAACACGCCACCGCTTTCGGTTATTCCATATCTGCGAAACAGCGATGATCTGCGGCGTTCCAAGAAGATTAAAAAGACCATTATGCTCGCATTTACGGGCGGTATAGTGGTCCTTATCCTGTTTGTCCATTTATTTTGGACGCCTCTCGATGTTCTCTGGTTCAAAGGGCTGCGCAAGGTAAACACTGTTATCGGGAGTTAGTGTGCGTCCCTGTTATAACCAGCAATGAATTTCAATTCCAGACCTAAATACAGCAGTCCATTCTATGGAACGAATTAAACAAGCGCTTGAAAAAGCAAGATCTGAGCGTGAGAAAGCCGGCGCTGGATCCGGAACGGCTCGGCCTTCGTCAGGTGTCGGCACACCTCAGCTCATTACCTATTCTCGCACGAGAACTGTCGAGGTAACGGAAGATTTTTTGCGTGAAAAAAGGATAATTTCTGGACTTGAACAGAATTCCTTCACGGATGCTTATAAAATATTGCGGACCCAGGTATTGCAACGTTTGAAAGAAAATAACTGGAATTCTGTCGCAATAACGAGTCCCGGCTTCAATGAAGGCAAGACGTTGACGGCTGTCAATCTTGCTATCAGTCTTGCCATGGAGGTCAATTACACGGTACTTCTTGTCGATGCCGATCTGCGTCATCCCAGCATTCATGGCTATTTTGGCGTGGAGCAAGGGTATGGTCTAAGTGACTTCCTGACAGACGATAAACCTCTTGGCGACTTGCTTGTTCATCCCGCGAATATCCCCCGGTTTGTCATCCTGCCCGGCGGTAAATCATTGCTTAACTCGGCAGAAATGCTTAATTCGCCGAAAATGGCACGCTTGGTTGATGAGCTTAAGACACGATATCCCTCCCGGATTGTCATATTTGATCTGCCACCCTTACTCAGTGCGGCAGATGCTTTGGCGTTTTCTCCATACGTTGATGCTGCGCTACTGGTGGTCGAGGAAGGAAAGACCCAGACGGAAGATGCCAGGCGTGCCGTTGGTTTGCTGCAGGGGACCAACCTGATTGGAACAGTGTTGAATAAGTCTTGGACCAAGCTCAACAATGAGGAAACCAGGCCCATAGAGTGGCTTAATCATCTGATGGATCATGTAAAGATGTATTATCATCTGATGAAGCAGTGGTTCAGCCGTATACGCAAAGGAAAGAGTTGATTATGTACGAAGCGTTTTATGGTTTTCAAAGCAAGCCATTCTCTCTCTTGCCTGATCCGGAGTTTCTTTATCTCAGCAAAAAACACCAGATGGCGCTGACGCTGCTGGAATACGGCCTGATGAATCAGGCCAGTTTCAGCGTCATCACGGGCGATATCGGCACCGGAAAGACAACGCTGATTCGTCAGCTTCTCAGCCAGATGGAGCACGACATGGTGGTAGGTTTGATATCCAACACCCATCCTTCATTTGGTGAGCTGCTTCAATGGATTCTGCTGGCCTTCAATCTTGAATGCCCGAGCAAAGAAAAGGTCGATATGTACAAGACCTTCATGGATTTCCTGATACAGCAGTATGCGGCCAATCGTCGCTCGGTTCTGATCATAGATGAGGCCCAGAACATGAGCCCACAAGCGCTGGAAGAGCTGCGCATGCTCTCCAACGTCAATAGCGACAAGGATCAGGTATTGCAGGTGATACTTGCGGGTCAACCGGGGCTGCGTGACAACCTGCGTGATCCTGGCCTGGAGCAGTTCGCGCAGCGAATCGCTGTGGACTACCATCTAACGCCGCTCAGTTCCGACGAAACACGCGAGTACATCCGACACCGTCTCACCATTGCCGGTGGAAGCTCCGATGTTTTCGATGACGAGGCATGCGCGGCGGTATTCCGTTACAGCGGTGGTATACCTCGGCTGGTTAATCTGTTGTGCGACACGGCGCTTGTGTATGGTTATGCGGAACAGATGCCTCGCATCGGCGCGCGGCTTATGGATGACGTCGCTCGTGACAAGCAGCAAAACCGCATACTGCCTTTGCGGCAGCAAGCGCCTGCGATTGTCGAGGTGGCGAATAATCAGGCTCCGGATCAGCCCGTTGGTAAAAAGGGACGCATCGTGTAAACCGTTATACCCGTGAAACACCGATATCCAGGCGTTTCGTCAGTATTCTGGGGTTCCGCGCGCGCGGGCATGGCCCATTCAAAAGTTCCCAAGGTGCATTAATCATGGCCGGTGAAACCATTCTTGTCGTGGGTGGTGCGGGCTATATTGGCTCGCATATGGTGCTTGATCTGCTCCGCGTCGGCTACAAGGTCGTCGTCCTGGATGATCTTTCGCGTGGTCATCGTGATCTCGTGCCCGGTGGTAGCTTTGTGGAAGGTGATATCGGTGATAGCCGTTTGCTTGATGGCATCTTCTCGGAACACAAGATCGACGCCGTCATGCATTTTGCGGCGTATTCGCTGGTTGGTGAATCGGTTGAGAATCCTCTGGCTTATTACAGAAATAACATATCTCGTACCGTCGAGTTACTGGAGGCCATGATCCGCCATTCCATACGGCATTTCATATTTTCTTCCACCGCTGCCGTTTACGGCGAACCACAGGGCGTGCCTATAGCCGAGGAACACCCGTGTCAGCCGACAAATCCGTACGGAGAGTCAAAGTTGGCCGTGGAACAACTCCTGGCGGATTGTGCCCGCATCGGCAATTTGCAGTATGTCTCACTTCGCTATTTTAATGCCGCTGGCGCAGATGTTTCGGGTGCGCTGGGTGAGCGGCACAATCCCGAAACACACTTGATTCCATTGATTCTTCGCGTTGCCACAGGTGAAATGGAGCAGATTCAGATATATGGGACCGACTATCCCACGCCAGACGGCACCTGTGTGCGGGACTATATACATGTCAGCGATCTGACCCAGGCCCATTTATTGGCGTTGCAATCCTTGCAGCGCGGATCTGCGAGCGCAATTTATAACCTGGGGAACAGCAAGGGGCACTCCGTGCGTGAAGTTATTGAAACCGTCCGGTGGTTGACGGGTCACCCCATTCCCGTCACTGTTTCCAACAGACGCGCCGGGGACCCTGCCGTGCTTGTCGCTGATTCAGGGAAAATCCGACGCGAGCTCGGCTGGAAGCCACGCTACGAAAATTTGTCGAAGATCATTGAAACGGCCTGGATATGGTCTCAGAAGGAGACGAGACGAAAAAAATAACCGCCGTAACCAGAGTTACGGCGGGTTATGTGGAGCAGGAGGTTTTGTTAGATAAACAGGCAGACGTCAGATTTCGCCGCAACAGGCAGAAAGTAAGTGGCGCCGACGTAATCTTTGACCTCAGGAATAAAATCATCTTTGCTGAAACCAAAGACGTCGACTGTCATCTGACAGGCGATCATCTTGACACCCGCTTCGAGACACAGGTCTCGCAATTCCCCGATTGTAGCGACGCCCTTGTTTTTGAATGTTTTCTTCATGAGTACGGTGGCGACTTTCTCGAATCCCGGAATGCCGGCCATGACGAGATTCGGCATCGGCCAGACAAAATTCTGGAACCATTTCGGACCAAACGGCATTTTCATGGGCATGGCCGGATTACCCAGCGGACTGACTTCAGCATCAATGTCCTTTTTCAGCAGCAACAGGCCGTAAAAGGTGAAGAATACAGAGACATCCCATCCCAAAGCGGAACCGGTGGATGCGAGGATGAACGGGGGATAGGCCCAGTCCAACGTGCCCTTTGTAGCAATAATTGCCATGCTCGGCGTTTTGTTGGCTTCAATCTCTTCCAGCTTCTTGGGCAGGTTCTTGTCGAGGTACTGACTGATCATCTGCTCGAGATTCCCGTCTAATTTTGGCATCGTAGTTGTTGACATTTACCTTCCTCCAGTATGTTGATAGAGCGTGGGCCACGTTTGATATGGTAATTTATGTAAGTCACGCTCCAAATGAACGTGCGCACCACCCACAATTATTTACGGCGTTATCTTATTGACGGTTAAGGTATTCTGAGGTTAAGTACCAACCGAAATGCTAATATGCTTAGCTGATGGCTAATAGTCAAGTTTTGATCGTTCTCAGAAATTGAAAGTGTCCAAAGATGTCACGCGTTCGGAAAAATATCATAAAACATTGAAATATAAGTAATATTATCCTGGACGGAAGTCCATGTATACTGCTTGATTCGCATACTCTTGTGCTGATGCATGATTTGTCATAGAGGATGTTTAGTCAGTTGGGTAAGGCGCACCTTAATCTTGACGTTTACTGCATTCGCATTCTGTGCAAGAGCGGATTTTACCAACACCATAAAAAATCATTTCTCGGAATCCGGAATCAGCTCTGAAGAGCTAGGGGTCATCGTTAATGATAACGATCCTGTCAGCATCAAGATTGCCGAATACTATAAAGTAAAACGCCGGATTCCCGAAGCTAACGTGATTCACCTGCGATTCACGCCGGGTAACCCAATCCTGAGTCGTACGGAATTTCAAAAGGTCAAAACTGTTGTTGATGCAGCCACGCCACGACAAGTCCAGGCCTATGTTTTGACGTGGACCCTCCCTTATCGGGTGGAGTGCATGTCGATGACATCAGCATTCGCCTTCGGCTTTGATGAACAATTTTGCTCGAAATCATGCGGAGCAACGAAGCCAAGCCCCTATTTTAACTCTCGCAGCAAAAGACCCTACGACGATTATCAGATGCGTCCCACCATGGTCCTGGCGGGACAGAGTTTTGACGAGGTAAAAAATCTCATTGATCGGGGCGTTATTTCTGACGGTACCTTTCCTCATGCAATAGGCTATCTGGTGAGCACATCGGACAAACTGAGAAATACGCGCGCTGAATTTTATCCCGAGATAATTGAGCGATACTTTGGCAGTTCATTGGATTTGAGACTCATCAAGGCCGACTATCTCGAAAACAGGAGCAATGTACTATTTTATTTTACTGGCACAGCGTATGTAAAAGCGCTGGATACAATTCGTTTTTCGCCAGGAGCCATTGCGGATCATCTAACCTCAGTCGGTGGCGACCTTAGCGGCCGTGGCGCTCAAATGAGCACCCTGCGCTGGATTACGGCGGGGGCAACAGGCAGCTATGGCACTGTTGTCGAGCCATGTAATTACCCTGCCAAGTTTCCACATCCAGGCATAGTCATTGACCGTTATTTTCGTGGTGAAACTCTGATCGAAGCTTATTGGAAAAGCGTGGCATGGCCTGGCGAAGGAATTTTTATCGGAGAGCCTCTGGCTGCTCCTTTTGGCCATCGTACCGTAAGGATCATCGCGAAGTGACAAGCTCGATACTGAGATGGTCCATTTTATATGGCATCCTGAATTTTGTGGGTAGATTGAATAATGCTGATTTCATGTCATCAGGGCCGTTTCTTGCACAGGAGAGCCGTTACGCTCATGGCGTACCGAAAATCCAGTCGGTCTTTAAGATGAATTAATCAGGAAAATATTTTATGGATCGTCTTGTTAAACCCCATGGCGGATATTTGTGCAGCTTGTTAGCGGATGAAAAGCGTGTTTCGCTGCTTAAAGACGAAGCGCGAAAAGCTCCGTCCATAACCTTGTCCCAAAGGCAATTATGTGACCTCGAGTTGCTCATGAACGGAGGATTTTCTCCTCTAAATGGTTTTATGACAAAGGAGGCATATGATCGTGTGTTGCAGGACATGCGCCTGCCTGACGCCACTCTATGGCCGATCCCTATTATCCTCGATGTGCCAGCGATGATTGCCGAAAAGCTTGAGCTCGGCTCGCCTTTGGCGTTGCGCGACGCAGAAGGCTTCGTGCTCGCCGTTCTGTGGGTAGAAAGTATCTGGAGGCCGGACAAAGAGCGGGAAGCGGAACGGGTTTACGGTACCAGTTCTACCGTGCATCCTGGCGTACGGTACTTGTTCGAGCAGACCGGAGAAGTTTACGTGGGCGGCAGAGTGGAAGGCATACAACTGCCTTTCCATCCCGATTTCCAGACGCTGCGTGACACGCCCCAGCAATTGCGTTACTTGTTCGACCGGCATGGTTGGCAGCAGGTAGTGGCATTTCAGATCGTCAAACCGATGCATCGTCTACATCTGGAAATCACGCTCAACGCAGCCAAGGAAGTTCAAGCTAACATCCTGCTGCACCCGGTAGTGGGCATGACCAAGCCCGGGGATCTGCACTACTATGCCCGGGTACATTGTTATAAAGCAATCCTGAAGCACTATCCCCACAATCTCGCCATGCTTTCACTGTTACCGTTGGCCATGCGTATGGCAGGCCCACGCGAGGCATTATTGAATGCTATCATTCGCCAGAATTACGGCTGCACACATTATATTGTAGGGCACAAGCAGGCTTACCCTCCTGGCGCTGATAACGAAGGCTCAAAGTTTTATTCACCCTATGCTTCACAGAAACTGTGCATGGAATATCAACATGAACTGAATATCCGCATATATCCGGCCCAAGAACGTCAATATGTTCCGGATGACAAACGGTATCTGCTGCTAGACGAAATAAAGCGCTCGGGAAAAAAATCAGTACAGTTTACGTTAAGCGATCTCAATCGCTGTCTTGCCAATGACTTGAAAATTCCCGAATGGTATTCATATCCTGAAGTTATTGCCGTGTTACGAAAACTGTTTCCACCACGGCATAAACGTGGACTTACCATTTTTTTCACGGGTCTTTCCGGTTCGGGAAAGTCAACATTGGCAAAAATTCTTTACGCCAAGTTTATTGAGGATGGAAATAGACCGGTCACATTGTTAGATGGAGATATTGTGCGACAAAATCTTTCCAGCGAGCTGGGTTTTTCGAAGGAACATCGAGACTTGAACGTTCGGCGCATAGGTTTTGTCGCGAACGAAATAACCAAAAATGGCGGTATTGCCATTTGTGCGCCGATAGCGCCCTACGCAGCCACGCGCCGGGCTGTGCGCGAGATGATCGAGCAGAACGGCGCCTTCATTGAAATTCACGTCGCCACGCCGTTGGCCGTATGCGAAAGCCGTGATCGCAAGGGGCTGTATGCCAAGGCTCGCAAGGGGTTGATTCCCGAATTTACCGGTGTGAGCGCTCCCTACGAGGTGCCGGAAAAACCGGAGATGTGTATTGACACGTCAAGTCTGACGCCCATGCAGGCCACCCAGGATATCTTGTTATACCTTCTGCGAGAAAATTATCTGAGCAGTACTGATCCTGCTGAGCAACCTAATTCTATAGGATGATATTTTTAATTTTGTTTAATGCAGGATACATTGTGACGACATCACGCGACAGCCTCAAGGCATCATGAGCCATTGCAATGCTCCCGTTTTGCAGTCAACACCGCTGCAGGCATGACAGCTTGGCCGGGTAATCGATTTTTCGTGTAAGGAATTTGTGGAGCCGTTTTTTTCAGAGACTCTCTGGTGATGGTATGAGAGGCCGCATAACAATTAAGGGGCGATTTTTATGTATATACTGGGTATTAATGCGTATCACGGCGATTCATCAGCATGCTTGGTGAAGGACGGCCGGCTTATGGCTGCGGCGGAGGAAGAACGGTTTCGCAGAATAAAGCACTGGGCAGGATTTCCGGCGGAGTCAATCAAATACTGTCTGAGGGAGGCGGGGATCGGTCTGGATGAAATCGACCATGTCGCGATAAACAGCAACCCGCGAGCAAATCTATGGAAGAAACTGCAGTTCGCGCTGTTTAAACGCCCCAATCTCAAATTTCTGATTGACCGTATGCAGAATGCCCGTGAAAGGGCGACGATTCAGGACGAACTGGAAAAATCATTTACCAACCAGCCATTCAGGGGTCGGGTACACCGCATCGAGCATCATCTCGCGCATTTGGCGTCGTGTCTGTATGTGGCTCCCTTTGACACCGCTACCGGTGTATCCGTTGACGGGTTTGGCGACTTTGCCAGCGCTGCTTGGGGTGTGGGCAACGGCGGCACTGTAAACGTTGAAGACCACGTGTTTTTCCCGCACTCACTTGGTATTTTCTACCAGGCCCTGACACAGTATCTCGGATTTCCCAATTACGGTGATGAATACAAAATCATGGGACTGGCCCCGTATGGAAAGCCGACGTACGTGGAGCATATGCGCAAGATTGTGCTGCTGCAAGACGATGGTTCCTTTCGGGTGAATCTGGACTTTTTCCGACATCACAAGGAAAAAATTCCATATGCATGGAACAACGGTGCTCCTTCGGTTGGCTGTCTGTACACGCCTGCGCTGGTGGAACTGCTGGGTCCGGTACGGCAGCAAAACGAGGGACTGGAGCAGCATCACAAAGATATCGCGCATTCCGTGCAGGTCATGTACGAAGAAGCGTTTTTCCATCTCCTGAACACGCTTCATGCGCGCCACAAATTGGATTATCTCGGTCTGGCGGGCGGTTGTGCGATGAACTCCGTGGCAAACGGCAAGATCTACCGGAATACTCCGTTCAAGAAGGTATATATCCAGTCAGCGGCCGGTGATGCGGGAGGCGCCATCGGCGCAGCGTATGTTGTCCATCAACGCGAGCGAAAACCCGGTGAACGGTACTTTATGAGTCATGCTTATTTGGGGCCGTCCTTTTCAGATGAACAAATCGGGGAGCTTCTGCGAGCACGCGCACAAGAGCTCGAGTCGCAGCAGTGCGAGGTGTCTCGTATAGAAGATGAACTGGATTTATGCGACCGTGTGGCGGCATCGGTCGCTGACGGGAAGGTCGTGGGATGGTTTCAGGGGCGCATGGAGTGGGGCCCGCGTGCGTTAGGGAATCGCTCTATTTTGGGCGATCCGCGGCGGGCAGACATGAAGGATATTTTAAATCGCAAGATCAAACGGAGGGAATCGTTTCGCCCGTTCGCGCCTTCTATTTTGCGAGAGGCTGTGCCAGAGTGGTTCGAAACGGACGATGACGTGCCATTTATGATGGAGGTTTTTCAGATACGCAAGGAAAAACGTCCGGTTATTCCCGCCGTCACTCATGTTGACGGGTCGGGTCGGCTGCAAACAGTGCATCGTGATACCAACCCCCGATATTATCGCCTGATAGAGAGTTTCCGAGAGCTGACACAGGTACCGATCGTTCTAAACACGTCATTTAATGAGAATGAACCCGTGGTTTGCCGTCCGGAAGAGGCGTTGGATTGTTTCCTGCGAACCAAGATGGACGTTCTGGCGCTGGGAAACTGGCTGGTTACTCGGCGATAAAAAAGCGGTCCACATCAGAGACCTCCTGATATGCGAGCAATAAGAAGCCTCGGCGCGACCCTGCGGTTTATTCTTCGTCACCCCTTGAACCAGGGCCATGCCATCGACGCCATCGGTCGTTTTCTGGCTTGGCATCTTGGCAGTCGCCTGGTGCCGGGCGCGGTGGTGTTCGACTGGGTCAATGGCGCCAAAGTCATCGTCCGCCCAGGCGAGACGGGCATTACCGGCAGCGTTTACTGCGGCCTGCAGGAGTTTGAAGAGATGTCGTACGTCCTGCATACCGTAACGGCCGACGACTTGTTCATCGATGTAGGCGCCAATATCGGCGCTTATACGATCCTGGCATGTGCGGTCAAAGGCGCGCGCGGTTATTGCTTCGAACCCGTACCAGACACTTTCGCGCGTCTGCGTGTAAACCTGAGGTTAAATGAACTCGACGAGCGTGTCACATGTCTTAACATGGGTCTATCGGACGACAATGGTGAACTGTTGTTTACCAACGACCAGGATACCATCAACCACGTTGTTGCCGCGGAAGAAGCGCAGAATGAGGGCGTCGTAAGGGTCATTGTGAAACCGCTGGACGAGATCCTTCGCGATGAGAAGCCCAACATCATGAAAATCGACGTTGAGGGATTTGAAACGCCCGTTTTGTTGGGCGCGTCGGAAATTCTTGCGCGATCGTCGTTGCACTCGATCATCATTGAACTGAATGGGAGCGGTGCGCGCTACGGTTTCGATGAGCAAAAAATCATCAAACTGCTTAATGACGCTGGCTTTAGAGCTTACCATTATCGGCCCAAAGAACGACGCCTGGAATCCTTGGATACGTTCTTGCCGTGTCCCGGCAACGTAATTTTTGTGCGTGACGCAGAGTACGTTCGGCAGCGTCTACAGAACGCCCCGAGGTTCTGCATCAACGGGAATGAAGTTTGAACGTAGCAAATTACTGCCGTGGCGTAACCAGAGATAGCCACATCAGCGCACGAGATCAGCTGTTGGATTTTTGCCGCTGCTGGAGTCGGTATTCGTAAAGCTTGGCGTCGACCAGGAAGCGGTACCAGAACGCCTGGAGGAAGTGGAAAATAAGACCGCGCTTACCGTCCAAAAAGCCGAGCCTCAGAAAATATCGATAGATGAAGTACAGGAACGGTCGCACGAACAGCGGCATGCGCAGATAGAGTTTGTCCTTCAGCCATCGCCTGGAAGAGTCCTGGTGGCCTCTTACTGACGCTTCTATTACTTCTTTGTTCTCCGCCTGATTCAATCTTGTCAGTTCCTTGTTAAGGATATCCTTGACCTCGCGGGACGCGTACTTGTTGTGTTTGTCGGTCCAGAAGGTCAGGTCTTTGTTGTTCTTGTCGATGATGTCCTCATGGATCGACACGGCATGCCCTCCGGTGATCACGATATGTTCGTCCATCAGGAGCGCTTCACAGCGGCCCTGGCCGTTACGGAAAATACGCAACAGCCAGGTCGGATAATAACCGCCGTGACGTATCCATTGGCCCATGAAATAGACCCTCCGCCGGACGTAAACCCCGGCGATATCGGAAGAAGGACTATCGAGGAATTTGCGGATGGCTGCCGCGAGAGCCGGCGTGATCTCCTCGTCGGCATCCATGCGCATGATCCACTTACTGTCGATGTTGGTGTTATCAAGTCCCCAGTTGAATTGATCGGCGTACGTGGTCCAAGCACGTTGCTTGACGATCGCGCCCATGGATTCCGCGATTTCCACGGTACGATCCTCACTGAGCGAATCCACGATGTGCACCTTGGCACCGATCGGCGCTATGGAAGCCAGGCATTTCTCGATGTTCTTCTCCTCGTTGGCCGTGAGGATAAGAACCGTTAGTGAGTCCATGGTGTCGGTCAGCAGGCGGCGTGATGAGGCTTCTGATCGCGTGCAAAGACGATGTCGAACATCTGTTTCAATCGCTTGACGTACGTATGTTCGTCATGAGCGCGTCGTCTTCCCGCCTCGGCAATGGCGCGGCGCTCCTCCTCGTGCGCGAGATAATAGCGGACTTTGTCGCGGAGTTCGTGAAGGTCTTTGAACGTTTCGATTTCTTTCCCCGGTTCGAAGTGTCGAGCGACAGCGTCCGAATGCGTAATCAGCTGGAATCCGCCACAGCCTGCTACTTCGAAGGCGCGCGCATTCAGGCCGCCGGATTCCATGGGATGCAGGGTATTGATGACGATTTTCGCGGCGTTGAAGCAGACCGCTTTGTCGCGCGTGAATACGGCCTGGCCCATGTGCTTTTCACGTAACGCGCCGTCGTAGTATCGAGGCAGCGTGCCCCAGATCCTGAGATCGAAATCAGACACGGCATCCAGTATCGCGGAACGGAAATAATACAGCGTGGCGGCGGTGGCTACCTCGCAACCGAATCGAATCCTGTCGTTATTGGTCGGAGTCACCGAATGGTGGACCTTGGGATTGCAAGCCTCGGCCAGGTAATGAACTGCGGGCATATTGGTGTAGCATCGAAACAAGTCAACCATGGTTTGATCCTTCGCGAACACATAGTCAAACCTGGATCCGATCAGGTATTGCCTGCCCATCGTACCCATATGGTCCTGACACCAACATATGATCGGCGCGCCAGTCGCCTCCCGAACTCTTCGTATCGTTGCCGGGCTGGTGTAGTTTCCCAGGAGCACGAGTACAAGGTCGGGCTGGAAGGCTTTTGCTGCATTCACGAGCAACCGTTCCGCCGGCGTGGTCCGCAACCAGCCGTAGTCAGTTCTTGCGGCCTCAAACAGGCGGTTCAATCGGCTGCCGAAGCCGCTTGTTAGATACGGGAAGTACTCGCACTCGATGGAAAGTTCGCCCAACGCCTGCACGATGTGGGCCTCCATGGTGTCAGGTGATACGCCCGCTCCATCGATCGGGATCGTTCCGATAAAAAATAATTTCATCGAGCTATTTCAGCTTTGCGCGCGCTTTGTAACGCCCAGCTTCGGCACCGTCTTGCGCATGTTCGATAGCGTAGATGCCATCATGACGCCTATACGACTTTTGGGAGCCAACATATGAATCAGCAGAAGTAGCACAACAGCGCGGGCCCAGTAGGTGTAAGTCATCGCTATACCGGATTCAGAGCGCAGGACCAAAAGATAGACCGTGAGAAGGAGAAGCAAAAACCGGGGCAGATTCAATTTTTTGTCCCCCATCGCCATGGAAGCGATCAAGGCCAAGATCAGTCCTATGCACATCATGCCGGTAATTGTACCCGGCCAGCCGAAATTCCAGTATAGTTCGCCTAACTGGCTTGTCGCGATATAAGTATCCCGCGAGCCGGAAATGTGAAATTCCTGATTAAAAATGCGTCCGGTTTGAGTGGCGTCTTGCTTATCAGGCAAAATGAAGCGCGGCACGAATGCAAGCAGCAGCGGTTGTATCGTATAGCCTTCCTGGAACTTAACGTCTTTGCCGGTTCTGGCGACAATGAGTTCTACGTTCTGCTTTAACGTTATGCGAGACGCAAAATAATCCAAGCCTTCGGAGAAGCTTTTTCCAAATGACTTATTTTTCTCGAATATCTTATCCAGCTTGGAGTCGATCTTGGTCAAGGCGTGAGACCGGGTTTCATGACGCGTACCCAGTTCGTCGCGGTAAGCTGCAAAAAAGTTGAATGATAGTCCCGCTATCACAACAAAGATCACGGTTGTCATGACGGGCAGACGTTCGCGGATAATCACGTAACTGAACAGGAACAACAATGGCGCCCGCATCGCGGTTTCTTTTGAATCGCCCACGAAGCCGAGGCCGAAATCGGCAAGCATTGTGCCCACCAGCACGATGAGCACCGCTTTTTTGCCTGTGGTCAGAAAGGAATAAATGAGCATCAAGGTTCCAAGAGGCCCAAGGATCCGGATGAGCGCGACAAAAGGCGTGAGGACCCCAAAATCCACCTTGGTGCTTGAGAATTGATCACCCATTCCGAACTGAATGATCAGGTTTGAGTAGAACCCTATGCCCCAGCCAGCGAGTCCTATTGTAATAATGGCCTTCGGTGACCAGTCTCGTGTCAGGATGCCGACATTTTGTTTTGATATGAAGCCAGCCGTGAGCGCGTAGCCAACCATGAAAGAAATGGCGCCGAGAAGAATCGCAATCTCTCCACCGGTGAACAGGGCATTCGAAGGTCGTGGGGGCGGGGGTTCGTACGCAATCAGGTTCGCGAGGTCCTGAAGAGCGAAAGTTGCAAAATAGAACACCAGGAACATCAGCAGCAACGACGCCTTGCCCCGGTAGGTCTTGATGAAAAAGGAAGGCAAGGTGCATATTAGAAACAGGAGCATGACGTATATCCCCGCGCCCAAGTCGGCATACGGATTCGTTGCCAACGCCACCGAGGTCAGGAGAATGACTATGGCGTTGACAATGAAAAACAGCCGATACTTTCGGCGCGCGTGGTTACGCACGGGGTCCGATGTGATTTGGCCAGGAGGGGTAGCGGGGTTCACTGCCTTCTCGTCTCGTCAGGATAGAACTGCAACCATGCGGGTTGATCTAGAATCCGGTTTAATACGACGTCGATACCATATAATATTTGATTATGGCATAAACGGGTCGGTAATTTGGGGTCCATTTTGTTCAAATTTAAGTAAATATGGGATTTACTTGTTTGGGCGGCGGTTATGGGATGTGAAAGGGGCATTCCCTTTGCTGGTTGACATAAACTCCCATTGGTGCCGAGTGATTCCTTGAAGCATTTTTACAACCCAGGCGCGCAGAAACAAGAATAACCACCCCCGAAATCTCTATGATTTTTCTCAAGTACTTTCCGTCACTTTGTCTCGATATTCTATGCACGCACCCCTAATAACGAGGTTGATGCACTCTTCGACAACTCAGACGTTTTTGGGTCGTGGAATCCAATTCGCCTCGCAATTTGCCATGGTGTTCATCCTGCCAAAAGCGCTCGTGCCCGAAGTCTACGCGCAGCTTAATTTGTTGCTACCGCTTGCCGCCCTCGGCGTGACATTTGTATTCGGCTGGCTGACGGGCGCGGTGAATCGACACGTCCATGATCTCCTGGCGCGGGAAGACGCTCGCTCCCGGCAAACGGTTTTCGCCTACTATGGAGGCGCGTCTCTCGTCTTGGTTATCATTTTCCTTGTCGTCTCGACTTTCACAAGTTCGAACTATCGGTTGATACCGCTTCTGCTGATGGCCGCGGGCCTGAAAGATGCCGTCGTGAGCGTGTTGAACATGAGCGGTAATCATAAGGGATTCCTGCTCGCCAATTTCGGTTTTGCCATGTCACTGGCGGTTTTCATTGGACTCTGCGTGGCAACGCCTGAAGACGATCTGGCGCAATATTTAATCATCTATGGCACTTTTGACACAGTGTTGGCCATAATCGCGTGGTACCTGATCGGTGTGGTAACTTTTAAGTCTGTGCCGCGTTTCGATATCGAGATTGCCACCCGGTATTTTCACTACGGGTGGCCCCTGGTGGCCAGGGGATTGCCGCTTTGGGTGATGTCTGTTTCGGATCGGTATCTCCTGGCGCTCTGGAGACCGGCGGATTCCCTGGCAGCATACATCCTGAGCTATCAGCTCGCCGGCAGCGTGATCATGATCCCTCTGTCGTTTATTATCGCCATTATTTTTCCCAGGATCCTGCGGATTGACAGGGAAAAGGGCGAGGCAGCAGCGCTGTCATATACTTACATGTTGCTTCACCATTATCTGCGATACATGACCGTAGTAGTCGTCGGGGCGAGCAGCTTGGTATTGGCGGTCGCCTATTACATATACCCGGAGTACCATTTCAAGCCGGCGATCATAATAATAATCGTAATCGCGCATGTGATTCAGGGTCTGACCCACTTCTATAACAAGGAGTTCGAGTTGAACGGCCGGACCCTGGTCATCACTAAAACGGTCAGTATAGGCGCGGCTGTGAATTTCGGATTGAATGTCGTGCTGATTCCGACATTCGGTTCTTTGGGCGCAGCGATATCGACGCTGGCTGCTTACACAGTAACCGTATATCTGGTATACCGGGCGCGGGAGTACCGACCCGGTATCGCCTGATTCAGCAATGCACGGCTGCGCAGCAATATTAAGAATCGAGGCCGAATGGGCGACTGGAAGAACAAACTTTACGAGAGCTATGTCTCGACGAAACAAACGGCGACGGCGGTTGACGAGCAGGCGGGCCTGAGCCTGTCGGGCTACCCGCAACTGGAGCACGTTATTCGTGAACATGTTCCGGCGGACAGGTCGATCCGAATGGCCGATCTGGGCTGCGGTCACGGAGCGCTGGTTTTCTGCCTGAAGGCGCTCGGGTATAAAAATGTTGAAGGCGTCGATGTGTCGTCGGAACAGGTTGCGCTTGCACACAGGCTTGGAGCCGAGGAAGTGCGTCAGGGCGATCTCATCGAATTCATGCGGACCCGAAGCATGACCTACGATGTTCTTTTCTTGATGGATGTTCTGGAGCATCTGTCAAAACAGGAGGTGCTTGACCTGCTGGACCTTGTCCGGGCGGCGCTCAAAGACGGTGGCCGGGCCATCATTCACGTACCCAATGCAGAGGGAATATTCGGAATGCGCGTACGATATGGAGATTTCACGCACGAACTCTGCTTCACTCCACAATCCATCAAGCAGGTTCTGCTGGCCTGTAAATTTCAGGATATCGCTGTATACGAAGATAAACCGCTCGTCCACGGAACCATGAGCCTTATCAGGTCCGCCCTGTGGCGGGTGCTCACGCTGCGTGAGAGACTTTTGCTGCTCGCGGAGACGGGCGCAACGGGACATGTCCTGTCTCAAAACATGCTCGTCGTGGCAAAAAAATAGACGGCATTTCGCGGCGGGTGCCTGAACGTCAGTCCTTCACAACCCAGTCCGGGCGACGAGATCCGTAAAGCAGCCATTCATAGGTTTGTTTCATCATCTCTGCGACATGTTCCCACGCGTAGCTTTTTTGCATCCAGTCACGCCCTTTTTGGCCCATCTCATGCAATGCGGGCAGCGGGCGACTTAACGCATCGCGCAATGCTTCGCTGAGAGTCTCTTGAGTCGGGCTGATGTACCAGCCGCACCCACGGGAACTGAGCTCGCTCCAAGGAGTTCCCGTTGTTGTAATGACAGGAGTACCGTGCGCAAGTGATTCAGCCACGGCAATGCCGAAGTTCTCGGAATAGGATGGCAGGACGAATAACGAGGCGCTCGACAAAAGAGAATGTTTGGCTTCACCATGTTTTTCACCGATGAACTGTACCCTGGGCGCCTGTATCCGGCGCGCAAGAGCCTGTATGTAGTCGGAATACGCGCCCGTCAGTGGGCCGGCTATCACGAGTTCCCAATCGCTGAAATTCTCCGCAACCGCCGTCCAAGCGGGCAACAGAAGATCCAGGCCTTTTACTGGATCGATGCGACTTAGAAACACTGCGCGCTTTCCACGTGGAGCGCCAGTCGGCAGACAAGGTATATCTACTCCGTTCGGTATCACTGCAACAGGATTACTTAGGCCAACATTACGTATATTTTTATACTCGTCAGGCGATGTTACATGGAAACCGTGGCAAAGCCGGAGGGCGGGTTTCTGGAGTAGATGCCAAAACGGTTGTTTCACAAACGCTTTGTACTTCATGCTCCATGGGGATAGCGTGCCTCTAGGGCTGCAGATGATTCTGGCAGGGGTATTGCGGGCAAGTAGAAGTGGAAAAAGATTGGTGACGCGCCAAATGCCGTTACCATGCAGAATACAGGGCTCCTCGGAGAGCTTCCGTATCTCCCGCATGAGAGAAGGAGAGACCCCGATCTTGCATTCGAGGGCCCCGTTATGAACTCTCAGTGGTGTTTTATATGCCCATTCCACCGGCGACTTGCCGAGTGTCAATACGAACGCATCTTCGCCGAGCTTGCATAACTCATCAGCCAGCCTTGCGACCGAGTAGGTGGGTCCAGCCGACGGGTTATGGACACCTTGGATGATCTGGGCAATTCGCATGCAGGTATATGTTGATGAGCAACAAGAATCTGTTTTATAGTGACTTGGGTTCCTGCAAGGAACGGGAAGCGCGAGTTTGCTGATGAATTTCTGATGATAAATATCTCTAAAACACAACAATAACATAAAGAAGCCGCGTTCCGGAAAACACCTTTCTTTTTTTGAATTGTGAAAAATATAATCTTTGTAAACAGGTATTTCCATCCAGACTTTTCCGCCACCAGCCAGATGCTGTCGGATGTGGCGTTCGCGCTCGCGCGCGACGGGAGCCGTGTGTGGGTCATAACGAGCCGGCAAACGTACGAAAATGCAAAGGCCAATCTCCCGGCCCGGCAGAGCGAAGGGGGCGTTGAAATACACCGTGTCTGGACGACGCATTTTGGCCGCATGAATTTGCTTGGGCGGGCGTGTGATTATGTTTCGTTCTACGTGGCTGCGTTCTGGGCGTTGCTTCGGATTGCCCGTTTCGGCGACGTGATTGTAGCCAAAACAGATCCGCCATTGATTTCCGTCATTGCGTGGATTGCCGCCAAGGCGAAAAGAGCCAAACTGATCAACTGGCTGCAGGATATTTTTCCCGAGGTGGCGGTGGCGCTTGGGGTCCTGACAGGGCGGCTGCTGGTGGAGCCGATTCGGTGGCTACGTAACCTGTCTCTGCGGGGCGCTACGATGAACGTGGTGCTCGGCGAAGGAATGCAGGAACGTATCTGTGCGCAAGGTGTGGCTCGCAGTAATACTACTGTTATTTGCAACTGGGCAGATGGGAAGTTGATCAAACCTGTCGCACGCGCAGCAAATACGCTGCGCAAGGCTTGGAAACTGCAAGACAAGTTTGTAGTTGGCTATTCAGGCAATATGGGTCGCGCGCACGAGTTCGAGACCATCATTGGAGCGATGAAACGCCTGCGTAACGACGAAAATATTGTATTCTTATTTGTTGGCGGTGGTGTCGCAAAGGATATCTTGGAACATGCTTTCAACGAGGCCGGGCTGCATAATTTCATGTTCATGCCTTATCAACCCAGGGAGCATTTGGGTGAGAGTCTCTCTGTCCCGGATGTGCACCTGGTTTCCTTGCGGCCGTCACTCGAAGGCCTGATCGTTCCAAGCAAGATTTATGGCATCGCAGCAGCCGGACGACCTGTCATATTCATTGGTGATCCCAATGGTGAAGTCGGGCGTCTGGTGACCAGATTCAAATTCGGTTTTACCGTGCCTGTTGGCGCCGAAGGTGACTTGGTGCAGCGTCTGCTGCAGCTGAGACAGGAACCGGAAGTCGGTATTTGCATGGGCGAGGCAGGCCGCCAATGTTTCGAAAAAAACTTTGATAGATCCCATGCATTTTCCGCCTGGAGACGCCTATTGACGGAATTTATTGAGCCCGCATCGGGCTTGAGTCGGTAAGTCACGGATGGGTCGCGGCTTCATGCCGGATATTATATAAACATTCGTCATCAACGTTTCTTTCTGAGGTAATTCTAGTGAGCGATAAGCAGACCGTTGTTGGTTCCTATGGATGGAAGGATGGCGAGGCGCCATGCTCCCAGCGGTATTTAGCGCCTGCTCTGATCTCGACATTGCAGAGATTGAAAGTTCACCGCGTTCTCGATCTGGGCTGTGGCAACGGCGCGTTGACAAGAGTGATTGCTGAGGCAGGATTCAACGTTCTAGGTTGTGATGCCGACAGGGAAGGCGTTGAGCTTGCGGAAAAGGCGGGAGGGCGGTTTATCGTTGCGAGCGTCTACGATGATCCGGCCGATCTTGGTACAGATCGCTTCGATGCGGTGATTTCCGCCGAGGTGATCGAGCATCTTTTTTCACCGCGACGGTTATTGACGTTTTCCGCATCGGTGCTCAAGCCGCATGGCTATCTTGTTGTGACAACTCCGTATCACGGGTATCTCAAGAATCTTATGTTGGCATTGTTCAATAAATGGGATAGACACGCTGATCCGCTTTGGGAAGGAGGACACATCAAGTTCTTTTCGCGTAAGACGCTCTGTCGCCTGCTGGAACAGGAAGGTTTTGATATCGTGAATTTCGAGGGATTAGGGCGCTTCCCGTTGCTTTGGAAAAGCATGCTCCTGGTGGCGCGAGTACGTTGACCAGGTGCATGCAGCATACCATCGATGTGTGCTGATTGCGAATTGGGATCGCGTAACGAGCACGACGGCATGGGTGCATTCATGATATACAACCTGCGATCGTTGACAAGGCGCTATCAAGATGTCCGCGATACCCAAACGTAAGGAAATTTTGATCAAAGCTCTCCGTAAACTTGCGTCACCCGGCAAGTTGCGAGAGTTTCTTGATTTTAAGTTCGTATGGGGAGACGAATACCCTTATTTCGACTTTGCTGATCTCTTTCCTCGACTTTCCGGAGCGCTGGCCAGAATTGGTCGACAACGGCTGGACGTGGATTCTCCGATTTTTATTGCTGGGTTGCGGCGATCGGGAACAACGTTATTTTTTCGTATCATGAATGCGAACAGCCACCTTTTCTTGTTTAATGAACGCTTTCCGGGAGACCGAATAAACGGTCGTGGCGTACCTTCGACTCAGAATATTTATTTTTTAGATGATGATCCGCATGGAATCTACCGTATAGTTGTGCGATACCTGAGCCCGCAACTCAGAAGCCGATACGAGCGCTGGGGATCTAAGCTTGCGCTGGAGCTGGCGCATCCCGATCCTGGTTCGGTGTCGGCGTCAGGAGTAGAGCGGATTCTTGCGTCGTTCCCAAAGGCAAAGATGATCGGCCTCATCCGCGATCCGCGCGATTTCGTGCTTTCGGCACTCAAGCGAGCCGGGCATGATGTTCAATGGTGGATCGATGAATATGTGGCCATGATGGATCTCTTCAGCAGCCTTCGGGCTACTCATGAGGAGTCTTTTATTATTGTTAGATATGAGGACTTGGTCGAAGAGACCGAAAAAACGCTGCACCGCTGTTGCGAGTTCACGAAAATCCCCTTCCAGCGGACTATGCTTGACCCGGCGCAATGGTCGATGAAGGGGCCCAGGGAATACGAGGCCATGGGCATCGTGAACCGGATCGGTAAATGGTCTCGAGTGAAGGAGGGTGATCTCGATGTCATTAATCGTGTGACCGAAAGATGCTTTCCGCGCGCCAGTCAATTTGGTTATGTAGAGAAATAAAATCGACCCTGAAATTTCTTGTTGATATCGTTTGACACATTTTATCCAAATATGGATCCCTTAACTTACGCTTTATTTCCATTTTTCAGGTTTTGAATGATCTCGGGTCTTTCAATCGGTTCATGTGACAAGCGCGATGTCAGGAGTGCCAAGTAAATATGTGCGGCATCAATGGCATTTTTTCATTAAAAAACAGAAGCGAAGATTATCGGACCGCCATTGGGCTGATGAATGCCGCCCTTGCGCACCGTGGCCCCAATGATGAAGGCGTATTTTCCGGCGGTGGCGTGGCGTTGGGTCATCGCAGGCTTTCGATTATCGATCTGTCGCGTGCCGGCCATCAGCCCATGCGGTCGGCGGACGGCCGTTTCATAATTGTCTATAACGGCGAGATCTATAATTTTCGCGAACTGCGATCTCAGCTTGATTATCCTTTTCATTCGAACACGGATACAGAAGTTCTTCTGGCGGCTTGGTGCGCCTGGGGTCCTTCCTGTATCGATCGTTTTGTCGGTATGTTCGCCTTTGCAGTCTGGGACTGTGTACACGGGGAATTGCACCTGGTTCGAGATCGCCTGGGAGTCAAGCCGCTCTATTATTTTCAGGACGCGGAGAGAATCGTCTTCTCATCCGAGGTGCGTGCCATATTGGCGAGCCGGATTGTGCCTCGCAAGCTGAACAGGCATGGGCTCGATGATTACCTTCAGTATCAATCCGTGCATCAGCCCGATACCATCGTGGAAGGTATTCATCTGCTCCCGCCCGGCAGCCACTTGAAAATTAAGGACCAGGACGTGGAGATACGGAGTTACTGGTCACCACTTCGTCCCAAGGTCATTGAGCATGTTTCCGTTGATTTGGCGCGGAAGAAGGTTTTTGATGCGTTGCTCAAGGCTGTTGAGCGCCGGTTAGTTGCAGACGTGCCCTTTGGGGCATTCTTGTCCGGTGGCATTGATTCAAGTGCCATCGTGGCGCTCATGAGCTGTGTCACTGCTAAGGCAAGTACTTTTTCGATCTCTTTTGCCGAAAAGGAATTTAGCGAGGCACGTTATGCTCGAATGATCGCCGAAAAATTCCACACGGATCATCACGAGATTCAGCTTTCCCCTCGTTATTTTCTTGAGTTGCTTCCGGAAGCGCTGGATCGGATGGATCATCCAAGCGGAGACGGTCCAAATACCTATGTCGTGTCCAAGGCCACCAAGGATGCCGGTATCACCATGGCGCTTTCGGGCCTCGGCGGCGACGAGTTGTTTGCAGGTTACCCGATCTTTCGGCAAAGCGTTTATCTGCAAAAGCTGAACTGGTTGAACCATGTTCCATTGTCTGTTCGCAAGGCGGCGGGAAGTCTTATGCAAGCCGTACGACCAAGTGTCGCGACTGCCAAAATCGCAGGAATTCTGGGGCAGCGGAAGATATCAGCGCTATCGGCGTATCCCTTTTTTCGACAGGTTCTTTTGGACGGGCAGGTCCGATGTCTCGTGAGCAACCAAAATCCATTACCGAATCGGGTGGCAGCATTGGTGAATGATCTCGAACATGACGGAGATTTTATGCGTCTTCCTCTCCTCAGCCGGATTTCGGTGCTCGAGATGACAACGTACATGCATAACGTACTACTCCGAGACACGGATCAAATGAGCATGGCGCATGCTCTTGAAGTGCGAGTGCCATTCCTTGACCATGAATTGGTGGAGCTGGTTCTGGGGTTGCCTGACGAGATCAAGTATCCACGATCGCCAAAACAACTTCTGGTGGAATCTCTTGGCGATCTTCTGCCGACCGAGATTGTGAATCGTCCAAAGATGGGTTTTACGTTGCCGTTTGCGCGCTGGATGAGGCATGAGTTAAGCGGTTTTTGTGAAGAAAGAATACGATGCCTCGCAGAACGCGAACAGTTTAATGGCGCTGCGGTAAGACGCTTTTGGGAGGATTTCCGTGAAGAGAAACAGACAGTATCTTGGTCTCGTATCTGGCTGTTGGTGGTTCTTGAGCACTGGTTGGAAAAGAATTCAGTAAGCTAATGAGACGCCTTGGAGAGAAGTGTCGGCACGGAAGATTATCTGTCTCACCCGCACGTACCGTGCCGATATTTCATCAAATCAAAAAAGATGCCTAACTATCAGGTTCAGCTGTTTTTCAGAAAACCGCGCTTTACGGGAAATTTTAGCATAGAGACTTCATTCGACCGTATGGCAAGGAGCTTCCCATCACGCAGTCTTTTCAATCTGAGGAAACATGTACTGTCTCAGTACAGTAATGGACTGCTGCCACGGATCCAGAATATTCTGGAAGCGCGAAATCATCGTGGCGATATCAATCATATCACCGGAGATGTCCATTACATCGCACTGGGCCTACCAGGCAAGCGAACAATATTAACCATTCACGATTGCGGTTTGATGAACCATCCTAACCGATGGGCGCGGCTGATTTTGAAATGGCTGTGGTTGGATTGGCCAGTACGGCATTGTCGATATGTTACGGCCGTGTCCCAGGCCACGAAACACGACATCATCCGTTACACGGGTTGTTCCCCGGAAAAGGTGATCGTGATCCCGACAGTTATTGACGATATATTTCATCCCGTGGAAAAGGTTTTCAATGAACAGCATCCACGCATCCTGCATATTGGACTGGCACCCAACAAGAACTTTGAGCGGCATGTTGCTGCCATCGCCGGTCTTGACTGTCATTTACATGTTATAGGTAAGCTGGATTCGCCGTGTCTGCGAATGTTGGCCGATTATCGAATAAAGTATACGTCTGAATACAATATAAGCGTTGAGGGAATGTTGCGCGCTTATGCCCAGTGCGACATCTTGCTGTTTGCCTCCACCCTCGAAGGTTTTGGCATGCCAATACTCGAGGCGCAGTCGGTCGGACGGCCGGTCGTCACCAGCCAACTATCGTCAATGCCTGAGGTTGCAGGGGGCGCCGCCTGTCTGGTCGATCCTTACAGCACAGAAAGTATTCGTAACGGAGTTATACGAATTATCCAGGATCACGATTATCGTGAAGCCTTGGTAAGCCGTGGTTTTCTCAATATCAAGCGTTTTAGTCCGGATGCAGTCGCGCGCCAATACGAAAGTCTGTATTTGCATTTCATCGGTTGTTGAGCGCTTGGTCGACACTAGATTGTGCATCGTTATTTTGTGCGCCGTGGTTCCTGAATTTTAATAATGTAATTTCATATATTTACAGCAATTTTCTGTCAAATTGATGAGATTCTGTCTGGATGAATCCTTGGATAACCGCCGCGAGATCCGGCTGGTGGGCCTCTTCAGAAAATGGAGTTTTCCGATGGATAGGCGCAAGATAAAAAATAATAAGGTCGTGAAGATACGTTGGTGAGGGGGAATTATGAAAAAAAACAACCGCCGTTTACTTTTTCAAGCGTTCATCAGTAAATTTATCAATCATATCATTTCGACGGTTGTGGTAATCGGTATCGTAGGTGTTGATACCGTGTCCGTGTCGGCAGATGTATTGCAATCGGCTACCGCTGCCGGAACGGATACATATACTGCGGCATTTTCCCCGCCCATTACGTCTTATGTGACAGACCAGATATACCGGATCAAATTTCTTAATGGAAATACCACACAATTCGATTCCGGCCCTGAAGCGACGATCGACATGAACGGACTCGGCGCCAAGACAATCAGGAAAATTGATTTCACTGGCAAATCGCGATTGTTAACGAATGACATTTCTCCCGGACATGAAGCTCTGCTTTGGTACGATGGCACTGACATGATTTTGTTGAACCCATCGGTTCCCGCGCTGATGGCAAAGACTCACGTTAATGGGGGATATATCGGACTCACATACGGGGGGATGGATTGGTATGGAGATTGGAACCCGGTAGTATATCTATCGAGCAATGCGTTGAATGGTAACTCACGCATTGATACAAGCAAACCCTCCATTTCCCTGGCCCTTGAAGGTGGTTACCGGCAGTCTTCGGGTGGGCCAATTCTGCAAGAGTGGAATCTGGATACTGTTCGCGCTGACGGCACTGTTGAGAGATGGTATGGGTTTGCGAATTACGATAGACAGAGCATGGGCGAACATGGATGGTGGTATCGTGCTCCAGGGACTTTGTCGTTTAGAAAATATAATAGGAGCGACACCAATTGGGACGAGGTAGGAACATTTTACGAACTTGGATTCAAGATCGCCAACAATTATCGTCTTACCATAGGAAATGGAGATGATTATTTCTTCAGATATGACGGTGCGAATTTTTTCCTTGCCACGCAATATGGAACAGGTGTCGTATTTTATGTCCCTTCCGCTTCTCCAACACTGAAATTAGGCATGGGCCTTGCCCGCGGATATAAGGAAATAGCCACCGCGGCTTATCAGGCCCTCGATGCGGATGATATAATTTTGGTGAATACCAATGCTGGCGCAATTACGATCAATTTACCGTACCCGTGGCCTGTTGCAGGTAAGGAATTAACGATTAAGGACAACGATGGCAATGCCGCGGTCAATAGCATCACTATAGATGCTGGCACTGATCGAGCCATTGACGGCTCTCGAGTGAAGATAATTAACACGAATTGGGGTTCGCTAAAAATTCTGTGGAACAACTCGAAAGCTGAGTGGAGAATAATACCATAGATTGCATGAGTTCTGTCTTTACTGCACTCGGAAACGCAGTGTGCGTGTGCATACTGGTCACCCAGAGGATGTGGTAAAGGCGAAATTATCATGTGGAAAAACGTAACGTACAGCTGATTACAGACTGCATGATCAGCTTTGCTTGAAGTGTGTGTGCAGGACTGTGTTGTACTCGACAATAGGCAGCCAACATGATCTTGGATCAGCTTTATCGGGGGGAGTTTGAGGCAAAGGTCCCCCTGGCCAAACAGATTTTCTATAACTTGGAACGCTTATTGGGAAACCTGCTGTTCAGAAGGTACCCACCACATGGCCAGCTTCCAAGGCTCTTGAATCTAGGATGCGGTCCGGTCGTTTATGTGGGCTGGATTAACGCCGACGAGTATGCTTTTAAACGTTCTCTCCGAGAGAAAAAGTTTCAACCAGATTGGCGACTGGATATTACCTGGCCGTGGAAATGCCAGAATGATTATTGGGATGGCATATTCACACAGCATGTTTTGGAGCACGTGACGTACTCTGAAGCAGTTTTTGTGCTCAAAGAGTGTTTCAGAACGCTCAAGCCCGGTTGCTGGATACGTATCAGCGTGCCCGGCATAAGAAAGTATATTGATTTCTACGAAGGGCGCAGCAAGGACAGTTTTTTCGAACAGTTTCCAGTTAAAGCACTGGCAATTTCCTTTCTGACACAAATGCATTTCCATAAGTCAGCATGGGATGGCGAATTGTTGACAAAGCTCCTGGCGGAAATCGGCTTTCAAAATGCCCGGGAAGTAAATTTTGGCGAAGGGATGGACAATAGACTCATCAAAGATCAAGACGTCAAGGCGGCAGAAAGTCTGTACGTGGAAGCACAAAAGCCTGTCAGCAGTTAATAATGTTGATAATCCTCTCGAGATTTTCAGTCCTCGTTAATGAATTTTTCAACGGCATCCAGGGTGCCGGCAAAAGAATATTGCGAAAGTTTTTCTTCCAGGTATGGGATGAAATATGTCCGATCGCGTAATAGTATATCGGCAACCTGCAAGATGTGGTTGGTAAGTTCAACAATATCGGCTAGTTGATAACTGAAACCTGTTTTGCCATTCGATACCAAGTCCTCGCTGCATCCGCATGTATTGCTCACGATTGCAGGCAGACCCATGGACATTGCTTCGTTGACGACGAGACCCCAAGTTTCACCCGCATCACTGGTTAAGAGCAGGCAATCGCCAGCGCCATAAATCTCCCTGAGTTCGAGCTGGTTCCTGAATCCAAGAAATTGAATGCGCGGTTCTTCGGCGGCCAGGGACCGGCAATCTTGCAGCAGTTCTCCGGTTCCAACCATCAATAATTCCATGTTAGCCCGTTTTTTCAGCGCTTCACGGAACGCCCTTATCGCGTCTTGGGGGCGTTTTTTTGGGATAAACTTCGCCACCCACAGGAAACGAAGGACACTATTGTCATGAAGCCCGGTCCCTTTTGGCTTCCAGAAGTCTCGATCAACCGCATGAGGTGAAAACAGCAGTTGCGCAGGACGCGCGCCGTTTTTCAGAAGGTACTGCTTGTTGCGCTTTCCGACGTAGAAGATCTTTCTATAGCGCCGAAGAAATAACGGGTAGATCATGCTGCGGACGATGGATTTGATTCGCGGCTCGGCGTGGTTGATCTGGCTGTCGCCACGCACCCCAACCGGTATTCCATGTCTCAAACAATAAGCGAAAGTTTGCCAGTAAGATTTAAGCTGCCAGCCCATTACAAGTACGTGAGTCACTTTGGCGGACGCCAGTTCTGCGCCGATATCCGGCGTATCAATACCACTGAAATTGTCAGTAGACGGTTTTGCGGCAACATTGTTGATAAATCGGTATGGATGCCCTTCCAGGA
>JACXTT010001979.1_pt1 | contig 33271 bp, 31 predicted proteins | sample 9270951 | NCBI WGS metagenome assembly JACXTT01 (sample SAMN15532306, study PRJNA645909) | rock metagenome | isolation source: weathered quartz diorite | place: Puerto Rico | collected 2017-06-21
TGGACGATGCTGATCGGTACCGTTGCCATATCTGGAATTCCTCCGTTTGCCGGCTTTTTCTCGAAAGACGAGATACTGGCTGGAGCATTTGAGCATAGCACAGCCATGTGGGTAATTGGCGCTATCACCGCAATGTTCACCTCGTTCTATATGTTCCGGATGTTGTACTTGACTTTTTACGGAAAATTCCGCGGAACTTCAGAACAGGAACATCACCTGCATGAATCGCCGAAAACTATGACCATCCCGTTGATCGTTCTTGCGGTATTATCAACCGTAGGCGGTTTTATTGGTATTCCAGGCCATCACTGGTTGGCTGATTTTCTTGCCCCGGTGTTTGCGCCATCAGCATCGGTATTGGAACATAAAGAGATGGCTGCTTCTACGGAGTATGCACTAATGGCGACATCAGTTGCCCTTGCCCTGATCGCGATAGGATATGCTTATGTAAGATATGTGAAGAATGCTCATGTGCCTGTAGCCGATTCGGAAGAACGTCCGGGACCGGTGAGTCTGTCGTATCACAAATTCTATATCGATGAGATATACGATTGGCTGATCCGCAAGCCACTGGATGCGTTATCGGTCTTCTTCTATAAAGTTATTGACCTGTTAGCCATTGATGGCATTGTAAACGGGTTAGGTAAACTGTCTGTAAAATCGAGCAAAGGGTTGCGCCTTTTACAGTCGGGTAATGTGGGCTTCTACATCTTTATGATGGTAGCTGGCATTATTGCCATATTGATATTTAGTTTGGTTAGGATATAACAATAAGTATAGGAAATGACAGTTAGTGTTTTAATTTTTTTGCCAATTGTTGCAGCGCTTGTTGTTCTATTATTAAAGGGCGATGTGGCTAAATATGCCGCGTTAACCTTTTCTGTGGCCGAACTGGCAGTCGCAGGATATTTCTTAAGTAAGTTTGTTCCGGATGGCAGTATACAGTTTGGTGTTAATACCATGTGGATGCCAAGAATTGGTGTATGGTTCAATGCAGGTATCGATGGTATCAGCATGATCATGGTATTGTTGAGCACGTTGCTTGTGCCCTTGATCATCCTTACTACTTTCAAGCATCAGTATAAGAGCACATTTTATGCACTTATCCTGTTTATGCAGGCAGGTATGCTGGTGGTATTTACAGCACTCGACGGATTTTTGTTCTATGTTGGCTGGGAAGCAGCGTTGATTCCTATCTACTTTATTTGTGCCATGTGGGGCGGCGAAAATCGCATCCGCGTCAACATCAAATTTTTTATCTATACGTTCGCAGGGTCGTTGTGTATGCTGGTGGGTATTATCTACCTATATATGCAAACACCGGCAAAGCTATATGATCTGCACGCATTTTACGATCTTACTCTGGATGCGCGTCAGCAAAGCTGGATATTCTGGGCTTTCTTCCTGGCATTTGCTATCAAGATGCCGATATTCCCATTCCATACCTGGCAGCCCGATACTTATACAGAGGCGCCACCTGCCGGTACCATGATGTTATCAGGTATCATGCTTAAAATGGGTATTTACGGAGTTATCCGTTGGCTAATTCCTATCGCTCCGCTTGGGGTTCAGCAGTGGGGTAGCATGGCGCTAATCCTTTCTGTAATTGGTATTGTGTATGCTTCGGTTATTGCTTTCAAACAAAACGATGGCAAGCGACTGGTGGCTTATTCATCTATTGCTCACGTTGGACTGATAGCAGCCGGCTTGTTTACTTTTATGCGTCCCGATGGTTCATTTATTTGGACTTCACAGGGATTACAGGGCGCCATGATCCAGATGCTGAACCACGGTATCAACGTAGTGGGCTTATTCTTTGTATGGGATATCATCAGTCGCCGCCTGAATACACGCGATATAAGTGAAATGGGTGGCATTGCCAAAGTAGCACCTAAGTTTGCTTTAGCATTTCTGATCGTGACTTTGGGTACTGTGGCATTACCGCTGACCAACGGATTTATCGGAGAGTTCCTGTTATTGAACAGCGTATTCCAGTACAACATATGGATAGCAGCTGTTGCTGGTTTAACCATGATATTCGGCGCAGTATACATGCTAAGGATGTATAAAAGTGTAATGCAAGGCGAAACCAATGCACTCACTTCCACATTTACGGACATCAGTGGATCTGAAGTTTTCGTGTTTGTTATTATATGCGCCCTGATTATTGTAATAGGTGTTTATCCGCAACCGGTATTGCATTTGTCAGAAGCCAGCGTTAATCAATTAATACATTTAGTACAAGGCAAAGTGATGCCAACACCGGTGAAACCATTATAAGATTTTAGAGAATGAATACCTTAATAATATTATCTGTTTTACCCATTTTGCTTTTGTACCTGGGATTATATAAAGCAAAAGGAGCTTTATTGCCTGTTACTGTTATCGGATTGCTGGGAGCGCTAGTCGCGTCAGTAATGGAATGGGGAAAGGGAATACAGCCGATCTACCACGGAATGATGCTGTTTGATAACTTTTCTGTAGCGTTTTCGGTAATCACCATAGCTTCAACCATATTGATATTATTGCTTTCAAAGGAATATTTTGAAAAAATAAGCACACATGTTGCTGAATATTATGCGATCATACTGTTCTCGCTGGCAGGCATTATTGTGATGTTGTCATACAATAACCTAACGATGCTGTTTATCGGTATCGAAATTATGTCTGTGAGCTTATATATCCTGGCGGGTATCAAAAAGAGCGACTTTGCATCGAACGAAGCATCTTTAAAATACTTTCTGATGGGAGCGTTCTCAACAGGGTTTTTGTTATTCGGTATTACCCTGATCTACGGCGCGACAGGCTCGTTTAATTTACAAGCGATCCGCGATTGGGTGGTAGCTCATCCAAAAGGCATTGATCCATTGCTGGGTACCGGTATCATGCTGATCATCGTGGGACTTTGCTTTAAAGTGGGTGCTGCTCCATTCCATTTCTGGACACCGGACGTTTATGAAGGTTCGCCAACGCTGATCACCGCTTTCATGTCTACAGTAGTGAAAACCGCGGGCTTTGCAGCATTCCTGCGTTTGTTCTCGGTATGTTTTGCTCCGATGTCTGATTTCTGGATGCCGGCATTGCTGATCATTACAGTCATCACACTGTTTATAGGAAATATCACTGCATTGTATCAGCAAAGCTTTAAGCGTATGCTGGCATTTTCGAGTATATCCCACGCGGGTTATTTATTATTTGCTATCGTAGCGCTTGGAGCAAGTTCGGCCAATTCGGTATTCATGTATTCTACTGCTTATTCTATTGCTTCGATCATCGCCTTCGGTGCGTTAATATTAGTACAGCAACACGCAGGCAGCGATAACTTTGATACCTTTAACGGATTGGCAAAAAGGAACCCATTCCTGGCATTGGTGCTGACTATATCTATGCTATCATTGGCCGGTATTCCGCTTACTGCAGGCTTTATTGGTAAGTTCTTTGTGTTCTCCGGGGCATTGGAACAATATCATACTACATTGGTTATCCTGGCGGTGGTTAACGCGATCATCAGCATATTCTATTATTTCCGGGTGATCATTGCCATGTATTTCCGTAGCAGCGAGCGCGAAGAAGTCGCAGTACCAGGCTACTTCAATTTCGTTTTAGGATTAGCTGCTTTGGTAACCATCGTTATAGGTGTTTATCCTGCTTTTATCTCCAACCTCATTTAATCCGTAATCGGGGTACTATTAATTGATTTTATATTAGTAGTTTTACGGTGATAGTGAATGGAACAATTCTGGGAACATCTTCAAAATTTAACAGACGCTCAATCCATCATAAGCAAGGGAGGCTTTTATCTCTTGCTTGTTGTTATTTTTGCCGAGACGGGTTTGTTTTTCGGCTTTTTTTTACCCGGAGATTATTTGCTGGTTTTAGCAGGATTGCTATGTGCAACACACATACTTGATGTAAGTATCGTTGTATTGCTGTTGTCGTTAATAGCCGCCGGTATTTTGGGTAATTATGCTGGTTACTGGTTTGGCTACCGAACCGGGCCGATGCTTTTTAAACGTAACGAGTCTTTGTTTTTCAAAAAGCGTTATGTGACCATGGCTGAAGAATTCTATGCTAAATATGGGGGAATGGCGTTGGTTTTAGGCAGATTTTTCCCCATAATTAGAACTTTTGCCCCTATCTTTGCAGGTGTGGTTAAGGTGAATTTCAGGAAGTTCACTATTTTCAACATTATAGGAAGCGCAACATGGGTATGCACTTTAACTTTAGCAGGATTCTTTTTAGGGAAGAAATATCCTGATGAAATTAAGTACTACCTTAAATATGTAATATTGGGATTAATTGTAATAACATCTATTCCGCTGCTGATCGCTTATGTGAAGAAAGCCATTAAAACGGAAACGACGGAATAGATTTTTCTAACTATAAAAATATATAATGAGTACACAGCACCCTTGGCACCAGGTTTCACCAGGCGATAATATGCCTGAGATAGTGAATGCGATAATTGAAATACCAAAAGGCTCAAAGGCCAAATACGAAATAGACAAAGAATCGGGGTTGTTGAAATTGGACCGTGTTCTTTTCTCGTCAGTAATGTATCCTGCAAACTATGGCTTTATCCCGCAAACTTATTGCGATGACCATGACCCGCTGGATATCCTGGTATTATGTTCAGTCGACGTGTTCCCGATGTCTATTATCGAAGCTAAAGTGGTTGGGGTGATGCACATGGTGGATAATGGTGAGCAGGATGATAAGATCATCGCGGTAGCAAAAAATGATATGTCGGTAAATTATATCAACGATCTGAACGAGTTGCCGCCGCATGCTATGAAAGAGATTGTCCGCTTTTTCCAGGATTATAAAAAACTGGAAGGCAAGAATGTAACTATCGAACACCTTTTAGGAGTGCGTTATGCTCATAAAGTAATTAGCGAGAGCCTGGAATTGTATAAGTCCACTTTCCCGTCGTATCAATAATTGATTAATGGACCCTGCAGGAGCAACTGTTAATTATTTTTACCTTTTCCTTACAGGCGTGCTGGTGCTGCTCAATGGCTTTTTCACGGCCGCTGAGTTTGCCTTGGTTCGGGTAAGAGGCTCACAAATTGAATTGAAAATAAAGACAGGCAGCAGGGTGGCCCGGATCACACGTAGCATCATGAGTAACCTCGACGGTTACCTGGCCGCGACGCAATTGGGTATTACTATAGCCTCGCTTGGTTTGGGTGTGTTTGGTGAGGAGGTTTTTACCACTATTATGCTTGCCATGTTCAAGTCATTTGGGGTGGTCATTACTTCGAACTTTGTTATCACACTTAGCCGGGTAATTGCATTCATTCTTATAACTTTTCTCAGCATTGTATTCGGGGAACTTGCCCCTAAAAATATCGCAATTCAGCGCTCGGTACGTACAGCACTGGCGGTATCAACACCTTTGCGCTTGTTCTTTGTTGTTTTCAGGCCCGTTATTTGGGTGCTGAATAGGTTTGCAGGAATCATATTGAGGATGCTTGGAATTAAAGAATTTGAGGGAGAGGCCCATCATAGTTCTGAAGAACTGCAACTGCTTTTGGATCAAGGTAAGGAAACGGGAGCGCTCGATTCTACCGAGCACGAACTGATACAAAATGTGTTCGATTTTAACGAGCGTGTGGTGAAGAATATCATGGTCCCGCGTACTAAAATATTCGGTATAGAGATCGATACTGAACAGAATGAGGTGATCGATGAAGTGATAGCGGAGGGCTATTCACGTGTTCCGGTGTATGAGGAGACCATTGATAAAATTGTTGGCATTGCCCATGCAAAGGACATTCTCCCACTGGTTGCCCGCAAAGTTAACTTCGAGCTAAAGGATATTATCCGTAAACCATACTTTGTACCGGAAACCAAAAAGATCAACGATCTGATGGCGGAAATGAAGCTGAAACGCATACAGATTGCCATTGTGCTGGATGAGTTTGGCGGTACAGCAGGTATGGTGACGCTGGAAGATATTGTCGAAGAATTGGTCGGCGATATTCAGGATGAATACGATGAAGAAAAGCCAATTGTTGAAAAGGTAAACGACACTGAATTTATCGTAAATGCTCTCGCACCTATATATGACGTAAACAGCCACTTGCCGCATGATCTGCCGGAGGATGGTGATTATGATACGGTTTCCGGTTGGCTGGGCGATATTTTTGGTAAGATACCTGACGTTGGAGAACAGAAGGAGGCGAATGGATATAACATTACCGTTTTGAAAAAATCTGATCAGAATATCGAGTCTGTAAAGCTTGAATTGCTGCTTAACGCCGAGGATACTGTCGATCTGCATTAAACCGCTGGAAATGCAACTCTTTTACACACCGGATATTGACGCTGCATCCACTGCTTATCAGTTAAACGAAGAGGAAAGCAAACATTGTGTGCGTGTGCTCCGCCTGCAAGCGGGTGATACGATTCAGCTGATAGATGGAAGGGGAAATTTCTATATTGCAGCTATCACCGACCCTCACCCCAAACGAACTGCATTACAAATAATATCAGTACAAAAGGATTTTCATAAGCGGAACCATCACTTGCATATTGCAATTGCTCCGACGAAAAATATTGAACGTTTAGAGTGGTTCCTGGAGAAAGCTACCGAGATAGGTATCGATGAAATTTCACTTATTATTTGCCAGCGCTCAGAACGGAAAGAAGCTAAAACAGATCGGCTTAATAAGATCATAACGTCAGCAATAAAGCAATCTATTAAGGCATGGCACCCGGTTTTAAACGAGCCTATAGCTCTTAGTAAGTTGATTACAACACCCTTTGACGGCCAAAAATTTATTGCCCATTGCGTGGAGGGTGATCGCCTTACCTTAAAGAATGAACTGAAACCTTTCGGAAGATACCTGGTTTTGATAGGCCCGGAAGGTGACTTTACACCAAAAGAGATAGACGACGCGTTGAATAATGATTTTAAAGCTATAACTTTAGGAGAAAGTCGTTTAAGAACAGAAACCGCTGCGTTGGAAGCGTGTTTCGAGGTGAATTTTTTGAACAGGGTATGAAAGCATTTTCATTTTTGGCGATAGTAGCGTTGTTGAGCTTAAGCAGCTTCAATACGCCGCCTACCTATAAAATGGCCAAGCTTAAATATAATGGGGGAGGTGATTGGTACGGCGACAGAACAGCGTTGCCTAATCTAATCAAGTTTTGTAATGAAAACCTGAAGACCAACTTTCAGTCTGAAGATGAGGTGGTGGAGGTGGGCAGCGCCGAGATATTTAATTATCCCTTTATATTTATGACAGGTCATGGCAACGTGATCTTCTCCGACCAGGAAGCGCGCAACCTGCGCAAATACCTTACCGGCGGAGGTTTTCTGCATATTTGTGACAATTATGGTCTGGATAAATTCATCCGCCCCCAAATGAAGAATGTTTTTCCTGAACTCGACTTTGTAGAATTGCCGCTCAACTATCCTGTCTACCATCAGAAATATGACTTCCCCAATGGCTTACCCAAAGTGCACGAGCATGATGGCGGCCGGGCGCAGGGTTTTGGATTGATCTACAAAGGACGCCTGGTATGCTTTTACGATTACGAATGTGATTTAGGCAACGGCTGGGAAGACTTCGGCACTTATGCCGGCGATACACAGGAAACCCGCATAAAAGCGCTAAAGATGGGTGCCAACCTGGTGCAATATGCGTTGACGCAGTGAGGGTTTGGTCAGTTACCGGTTAATCAGTTAACCGGTGACCGGGGCTTACTTTTGCAAGAGAAATTCAATTTATTTTTCCGACTTTTAAAAAATCAGTAAACTGATTAACCAATCACCGGTTAACCGATCACTAACACCCATGTACAAACTTAAGATAAACAATAAGAGCGAATATAAAGTTGAGAAAAGTGGGGATAAGCTGCATATCAACGATAAGGAGGTTAATGCTGACATACAGCAATTGAATGGCACTGCTTACCACATCATTAATGATCTGAAATCTTATAATGCCGAAGTTGTCAGCTTTGATAAGGCCGCAAAAACTGCGCAGATAAAAGTTAACGGAAATCTTTACACTGTAACCGCCCAGGATCAATTTGACATCTTGCTGGATCAACTAGGCATGAGCACTTTAAATGCCAATAAGGTGAGCGATATTAAAGCACCTATGCCGGGGCTGGTATTAAAGCTTTTGGTTTCTGAAGGTAGCCAGGTAAAGAAAGGGGATAATTTGTTTGTTTTGGAGGCAATGAAGATGGAGAATATCATCAAATCGCCGGCTGATGTGACTGTAAAGTCAGTAAAGATTAAACCTGGTGATAAAGTAGAGAAAGGACAGGTTTTATTACTATTCCAGTAGAGACGCGCTGCATCGCGTAAGTAGCGATTGTTTAAAATAAAAAAGGTGCGCTTCACTCTGAAGTGCACCTTTTTTATGAGGCGATACAAAAATTACTTTGCTTTATATTCTTTTGCTTTTTTCACGCTGTAATGTGGTTTACCTGATGGGTTAATTTCAGGGGCACCAACCATGGTCATTGCGCAACGGAAACCAACTTCAGCGCTTGACTCATCCTCGTCCATAAAGCGGCGGGTAGCAGGGTTTAACCAGAAAGCAAGGTCATTCCATGAACCACCTTTATAAACCTTCGAGTGGTCGTTAACCAAAGTGGTTGTACCATACAGTGCCATGTTCACAGAGTCGTTTGCACCACGCATATCCGGGTTATAAGCTCTGCCAGAGTATTTAACGCCGGTTGGAGCTGCTGCGCCATTAGCCGGAGCACCATTAGGCTGCGCAGCACTTGGCTGAATGCCAGCCTGTTGTTGCAGCTGTGCCTGTTGCATTGCGATCAAATCAGCATACTTCATCTTTTTGCCGGATTTAGCAGGATCCTTGATCGGCTTGCCATACTTATCTTTAGCATATAAACCTTTTGTAGGATCAGCCAGGCGTTTGTCTTTATACTCGTTACCACGGAATGGGTTAAAGTCCTCAAACTCTTCAAATGAAGTCTGGCGATAAGTATCCTGAACCCACTCGTCCACGTTACCGGCCATGTTATATAAGCCGAAATCGTTTGGGGGGAATGAGCGTACTGGAGCCGTAATGTCTGCTTTATCGTTCAGATAACCGCCAACACCCATGTTATCACCTAATGCACGTTTAAAGTTGGCTAATATTAAACCACGGGTTTTCTTTTTAGGAGAACGTACACCTAAACCGTTCCATGGGTATACTTTATTTTCGTTAATGTTTTCAAATTCAGTATTACCGATTAATCCTAACGCAGCGTATTCCCATTCAGCCTCTGAAGGTAAACGGTATGCTTGTTTCAAGATACCATCTTCAATGCGTACTGGCCTTACTGGTTTACCGGTTGATTTACCATTAGCGCCGGTTGCTGGTTTGGCGTTAGGGCTAATGTCAGGCATCATGTTTTTACCGTCAATGCCCTGGCCTTTGTATTGACCGTTCAGATAAATATCAGTGTTGAACGGATCTTTGGTCATAGCAGCTTGTGTTTGTGCTCCACCTTTACCTTTGCTTTTTGAACCATTGCCTGACGCTTCCTGCCAGCTTGCTAATCTATTAGTTTCACGAAGGATGTTTTCGTTCATACGGTCAGTTCTCCATTGGCAGTAATCCTGTACCTGGTCCCAGGTCACGCCTACTACAGGGTAATCCTGGAAAGCCGGATGACGAAGATAGTTGTCTACATAGGGTTCATTATAAGATAAAGGTCTGCGCCATACAAGAGTGTCAGGCACCGCATTATAGTAAAGCTCACGATCCTGAGGGAAGGTAACGCTTATCCAATGCAGGTAATCCAGCCAATCCTGGTTGGATACTTCCGTGTCATCCATATAAAATGAAGGAACCGTTACCCTGCGGCGAACGTTATTGTAATCATAAGTAACGTCCTGGTCCGCGCTTCCGCCCATAACAAATGTACCACCTTCAATCGGAACAAGACCAGGTCCTGGTGCAGGGTGCACCTGTTTGAATCGTTCATAACCGCCATTGTTCTTATCGTTGTAAGTCATGCCGGTTTTTTGCGATTGCTGGCGCTTGCTGCAGCTGCTTAACAAGGCACCAACACCCATCAGCACTAAAGCAGTTCTCGTAAAAAGTATTTTCATATTTTTACTAATATTAAGTGGTAAATCTAAAGAAATAAATTAAATAATTAATGCAACTAAAGTTAGTTCGGACGCATCAGATTGAACCGAATGAACCTTTATGCCACTTTAAACGTAAAAAATTCGCATTGAGTTACACAAATCTGTTTTTTTGCTTTAAATTGTAAATACTGCCCCTTTTGTTCTGATTATATTTTCAAATAAAGCGATCTCGAAGCCGTGAGAAGTTTTAACACAAATTATTAAAATTAAGCTATATTGCACCAGATGAATTTTTTCTACTCTAAACCAAAGCGATTTTTCTTTTTTGTACTGTTTTTCCTGCCGTCGTTGTCTTTTGCGCAATTAATAAATAACAGCAGCAGCGGCGTAAATACCAACGGAACAAGCCAGGTTTCAGCTATACAAACGGCTGTGCCTTTCTTACTGATAACCCCCGACTCGCGTTCCGGTGCAATGGGTGAAGCAGGGGTGGCACTGTCTCCTGACGCCAACTCTAATTTTTGGAATCCATCGAAACTGGCTTTTATTGAAGCCCCGGATAATATAGCTGTCAGCTACAGCCCATGGCTCAGGTCGCTCATTCCTGACGTAACGCTTTCGTACTTAGGTTATGCGCACAAACTGGATGAACGTAATACGATAGGAGCTTCAATCCGCTATTTTAATGTAGGTACGATCCAGGCATATGATAACCTGCAAAACTTCCAGGGTAATTTTATCTCCAGCGAATACTCTATCGACGCTTCATTTGCGCGGACTTTCGGCGAAAATTTTTCGATTGGACTGACTGCAAGATATATCCGCTCTAACCTATCAAACGGGTACTCCGCGTCGGGTGTAACCGCAAAGCCGGGCAATGCGTTGGCCGCAGATGTTTCAATGTATTATAAAACAGAGGCACAGCAATTTGGCAAAGACGCTATATTTTCATTTGGCGCCAATATCTCGAATATCGGCACTAAGATCAGCTATTCTAACGATGGCACTAAATACTTTTTGCCTACAAACCTGAAAATAGGTATTGCCGACATGGTCAATCTTGACGATGTCAACTCTTTCACATTTGCATTCGACATAAATAAACTATTGGTGCCTACAAAACCTAACAGCGACGTTTCAGTGCCATCTGGTCTTTTTGGTTCATTTACCGATGCTTCTTTTACGGAAGAAATGCAGGAGTTAAGCTTTTCGCCTGGCATTGAGTATTGGTACAATAAACTATTTGCTTTAAGGGCCGGGTACCTTTATCAAAACCCGAATAAAGGCGGTTTGCATTATTTAACCCTTGGAACCGGATTTAAATATGACGATTTTGCTTTTGATTTCTCATACATAGCAGCCAGCCAGCAAAGCAGTCCATTAGCAAATACATTAAGATTTACTTTATCCGCTAATTTCGGGTCGACCAAAAAGCAATAATGGCAAAAATAAAGGTAGGTTTCGGCTTTGACGTACATCAGTTAAAAGAGGGGCACCCTTTTGTACTTGGCGGGGTGAACCTTGAACATCATTCAGGAGCTTATGGACATTCTGATGCGGATGTACTGCTTCATGCCATTTGCGATGCGCTGTTGGGTGCCGCAAATTTGCGTGATATCGGCTACCATTTCTCCAACAAAGACGAACGCTGGCGCGGAATCAGCAGCCTGATATTATTGCAGGAGGTGGTTCGCTTATTGGCTGAAAAAGGATGGTCAATTGGTAATATCGATGCCATGGTGTGCCTTGAAGCACCCAAGATCAATCCGCACATCCCGGCCATGAAAACCCATATCGCCAAAGCGGCCGGTATCGATGAAGAAGACATCTCGATAAAAGCAACGACCAACGAGCAACTAGGCTTCATTGGCCGCGAGGAAGGCGTGGTTGCTTATGCAGTTTGCCTGATCGAAAAGCTTTAAATCATTTACGCTTTAGCTGCTTTCTCCTTTACACTCACACTTCCTGTACGCTTCAGCACACCCCAACCGCTTAGTTCGCCCTTTAGCGCCTTACGTATCGATTTGAACAATACATAATACATCAGCTGGCGCCATATAAAGCGTTGCGGGATGATGTAGACCAGTTTCTTATAATCTTCACGTTCCATGCGGAAAGCAATGATGGCCACAAGGAAATCGATCAATACAAAAGCTACATAGTAGGCAAGTATTTTCCCCGGCTTATCTCCAAACAAACCGATGATCATCATGAGGTCGGCAAGCGGCGAGAATAATGGTAATAAGATTTGGAAGATGAGTATATTAGGCATACCCACCATGCCAAAGAACTTATATTTCTTATTAAACAGAGCGTCCCGGTTTTTCCAAAAGCTTTGGATAACCCCAAAGCTCCAACGGAAACGTTGCTTTAACAAGGCATTTAAAGTTTCAGGTGCTTCGGTATATGCAATCGCCTCAGCGCAGTTTTTAATGATATAACCTTGTTTTAGGATACGCATGGTCAAATCGCAGTCTTCGGCCAAAGTATCAGAGGTGAAGCCCCCTGCGATTTTAATAGCTTCTTTACGAAATGCGCCTATCGCCCCGGGGACTACTGTGATGCTATTAATGAGGTCAAAAGCACGTCGGTCCATGTTTTGAGCAGTGATATACTCAATAGATTGCCAGCGGGTAATCATATTATTCTCATTACCAACCTTCACGGTACCTGCTACAGCCCCAATCTCGTCATCGGTAAAGTAGGTCATCAAGTGGTAAATGGCATCGTTTTTTAACTGGGTGTCGGCGTCGATACAAACCGCATAGTCGTATTGCGAATGGCTGATACCGAAGTTCAAAGCCGAAGCTTTACCGCCGTTTGGTTTGGTAAATACTTTAACTGCCGGGTGATGACCATAGGCTGCGTTGACTATTTCATAGGTCTTATCCTTCGACCCGTCGTCGATAAAAATGATCTCGAAATTGGGATAGTCCAGCGTTAATAAACTCTGGATGGTCTTTATAGCGGTAACTTCCTCATTATATGCCGGAACGATGATACTCACAGGTGGCAGATCTGTGGCCGCAGGCCTGGCTGCTTTTTCCTTTTTATCCTCGTAGTATTGACGGATAGCTAATATGCCTATCAACACAATACGCCCGATGGCCAGGAAAATAGCAGTAAGGAACAGGTATAGCAGGAACCAGTTACCATAAAAAAAGCCCTGGATGAAAATGTCGTATAAAGTACCCATTATGCCACTATTTGCGTCATCCCTTATTGGCGGCATCAGGTCGGCTTTGTCTTTATGCAAGACATCGGCAATGGTAGTGAATTTATAACCGTGGCTTTTAAAGAAATGGATGATTCCTGGCAATGCCTTTACTGTTTCTTCGCGGGTGTCGCCACCGGCATCATGCAGTAGCAGCATTGAGCCTGCATCTTTTTGTCTTATTGCACGGGCAACTATACTATCTGCAGTTACGCCAGGCTGCCAGTCCCAGGGGTCGATAGATTCGCCGATAGTGATATAGCTTTGTTTCCGGCTTTCAGCTACCGGGAGAACTTCGGCAAGTGTTTGCGGTTCGGCATCCGCATTGAATGGTGGCCTGAACAGGATAGTACTCCGTCCTGTAACCGATTCGATTAGTTTACGAGTAGCATTGAGCTCCAGATTTACCCGCGGCAGACCAATAGTTGATATATCGGGGTGGAAGAAAGTATGGTTCCCTATTTCATAGCCTTCTTCAAACTCGCGCCTTAGTATAGGAATATTCTTTTCGGCCATTGAACCTACCACAAAGAATGCCGCTGGTACATGCTCTCTTTTTAGAATATCAAGAATACGTGGCGTATAATCGGGGTCAGGGCCGTCGTCGAATGTTAAAACAATCTTGCCTGGAGAATAACCATAACGCCTGATCACATATTTAGTGGGCAGCTTAATATAGTGCTGATTGGTAATCGCAAAATTGACCGTATCCATCGATACGTTGATGTGCCCGGTATCCGGCGTGGTCACTAAGTCCAAAACTTCACCTTCGCCGGCATAATCGATGCGGTTATTCAAACCAACGGTTTGAAGCCTTCGCATATCTATGCCGGTCTTCCTTAAGGAATCAATCGACAGGTTTTTCTGGAAGAACGACCACATGCGCGGGTCCTCGGAGCCCAGGCGCCATAATGCCACGCCGCCTGTAGCCCAATCGTCAGCCTTACGGATCACGTTGAAATTGGTAGCCGCATCGGTGAAATAAACCGTATGTTCTAAGCTGTCGAGGTCGTAATAGGTATAATGTAAATTCGCAGAAGATGGATCGAAAGTGATCTTGCTTTGGTTTTCCTGTGCAAAGGAAATGGCCTGCAGATAACTGATGGACTTCCCTGTGCTGCTTTCCGGCCAGTCGTATCCACCGCCCTGAACAGTGAAAATAACTTTCTCACTTGGTATTTTGGTACATACGTCATCCAGTATTTCTTCTGCCCAGCGCTGATTTGATAGGTCGCCAGGATTACTATCTTCTGTGTGTTCATCGATGGCCATAATGAACAGGAAATCGTTGAAGTGGGACAGTTTAACCAGGTCATATTGCTCATCTTCGGGCCAGGCGTTCGTAGTTACCAGGTAGCCTTGCGGATGCAGTATTTGGTATATCTCTTTCTGAAACTCAATAAAGTTTTTGTCGTTACGGTCCTTGATATTGTCCAACTCCAGGTTGATACCCTGGAAATGATACTTTGCCAACTGCTTGGCAACGCTGTTGATAAATGTGGTGCGTAGTTTTTTCTTTTTTATAATTCTATAAACGTCCTTGCTGTCAAAGCCGCCTTTTGTCGCATTATAATTGATGTAGTTGGAGATAGATACCAGAATTGGCTTCTTATATTTCTTGTTCAGGTGGGTAAGGCCGGTGTCTATTTTAGCAGTAATGGTGTCTTTTCCGGGAGTAACTGTAAAGCCTTCCGTAACTACCATATCCAGCCTGTTAATATGGTCGATGAGCGACGTATATGCCTGTGGTTCCCATGCACGATAAAAGGCCGCATTGATACGGTCTTTATTATTCGGATGCTTAAGTTGGTGTTTTTTCAGGTTTCGCCTCAAGGCGCCGATCTTTTCCGTATCGATCTTAAAGCTTTTGAACTTGGTTGATCTTTTTAACTGCTCTAATTCTTCTTTGGTAAGTTTTTTTGGAGCAGGGTTAAGATTGGGGAGTGTAGGATACTGCTTGGATGTAACGGTAACTGCAGCAGCCACAACTGCGGCGGCAAGTACAATAAGCAGAACCCGGCTGAGCCATTTAAAACGCATCCACCTGCCGGGGGTCTCAGCTTGAAAAACTTGTTTTTCGGCCATTAAGATCTATATATCTTGAACTATATAACTGGTATTGTGATAAAGCTTATTTATCTGCTTTAGGTACTTCAATTTTTGAAAAATCCACCCCGCATTTACAGTTTGTTCCGCAGCCACTTTTAGCAGTAAGGGTTTTATAAACCAAACGGCCAACATAAAAGATAGCAGCGGCAAAAAGTAATATCACTATGATCAACTGAATATTCATGTCACAAATTTAATACATTAATGATCTATATACGAATATACAAGTGTAAAAGTATAAGGTTTTACTTTCGCATGAAGGCAATGGTGCCACCAACCCAATCAAAATCCTTATTATAGCGTACGCCGATCATTTTTCCCTTACTCAGGCGCCCAAGGTTAATGGCAAGCGTGGGCTTGTCAGCACCATTTGGCCATAGGTAAAGCAAGCGTATTTCAATCTTCACGCCACCATCCGGTGCCTGTAGTGCAGGTTCATAATTAACCTTTTGCTGCAATATCCAGTTTTCGGGGTCTTTTATTTTATCTACATCTTTTTTGGTCACATCAATGATCACACCCTGACCGGCGAATGAGAACAACGGTTTCAAAACATAATTCTCAAGGTCGGTTGGAATATTTTTTACCTCGCTGAGGAATTGCGTTTTAGGCACATAATCTCCCCTTAGAAAAGGCATGGTGAACTTGCTAATGCGATAGAACCAATTGGGGTGTGTGATCCACTCCACATCAAGTGGTTTGCGGATGTCGACGACCTTCTTGAAAATATCCGGATCGTTTTCGATCTCATCAAATATCAGGCGGTTGTATATTCTTTTGATAGGTTTCAGCTCTCCATTAGCCTTATAAAACAATTTGCCATCTTTTTCGATCAGATCATTCAATGATACTACCGGTGTGCCGATATAATTTTGAGTTAAGTAAAAATCGACGGCCGTTTTTTGTTGTGGCGCGTTTACGTCCATCAAAACCACTTCTTCCTGCCTGTATGGTCCTACCACAGTTTTCTTAAGCAGATCGAGGTATTCTTCCTGCTCTAATCCGTTAAAATGAACGGTGCAGTTATCCGGAATATCGAATTCATCACGATAATGATCACCAACATGTACCTGGAAGCCATAAAGGGAGGGAAAGCCTTGTAACTCGATCAGCTTTGGAACGATTTGTCCATTCTCATCTTTGCAAACGCCAAAATCAAGTGCGATGAAATGCGGATGATCATTTTCATTAGCTACCCGCCATTTTTCGGGGATAGCACGCTCAGTCAGTTGTTTAAAATCAGGTTGCAATATTAAATTGATGATGTCTTCGCCTGCGGCCAATAGTTTGTCACGGAAGTCATCGGTCAGGAAAATAGGCGTTTCTGCAACGCGGAACGGTATTTTTTCTTTCAAGCCATCATTTAGCGCCGTTAAAAAGCGCTCGTACTTTAGTGGCGTAAAGTTGTCATTGAATGCTTTTCTGGCTGATGGATCCATAAATTTAATTACTTAACCTCAACGTCAAAGATTGGAGGAGGTTCTTCATAATAATCCTTTTTATACTTTTCAAGTTTGTCGCCTGCCAAACTTACACTGTACTCAAACAAATTAAAATCAAATGTGAAAGGAATTTCTTCATCGAAAAATTCTTTATGTTTATTGTACAACTCTTCTTCAATCATATAACCTAACGAATCATCAAATAGACATCTTTCATAGGTTACTTGTGGTTTGAAAAGCTCTTCAAATTTGCTATATGGGATATGCGATATATTAATGAATCCAAAAACGTAGTCGGCTCCCCTTAATGCAACCTCTAGATACACTTGATAATAATAATTTTCTTTTATATATATGTAATTATCCATAGTTTGAGATTGCTTCGGTCCTCGCAATGATGCTTTGAAATGTCACGCCTCCTGCAAACTCAAAACCGCCTGGTCCAAAAAGTTTGGAATAACAGTGTTTTGCGTGTGCGCTATTTTATCCGGGTCTTCCAGTCGCTCCAGCATCTCGTTGTATTTGTCCTGTCCGTGCTCAGTTATCACATCGTTTTTCTTCTCTTCTTTCAACAGATAAGCTTGCATACCTATTGCATCTGCTTCCGGGTGAAACTGCGTCGAGATAAAATAGTCACTAAAGCGGATTGCCATCATTGCACGGGGAAGGTCAACATAAGGGCGTTCCTTTTCAATCGCCAACAATTGCATGCCCAGGTCAACAAAACGTTTTTCATCTGGGTTGATCACCTGCCAGCTGCGCGAATCAACAGCATAAAATGGATCAGCCAGGCCGTCAAAAACAGGATCGCTTAAACCTGCCTGGGTTTGATGTACAGGAAGAACACCAAATGATGGCGAACGGCGTGTATTGACTTCGCCTAATTGGTATTTGCGGCACATCAGCTGAAACGAATGGCATACAAAGAAAGCATGCTTCTTTTGCGGGTTGTTCGACAGGTTATGGTCTTCCAGCTTATCGATCAGGTTAAAATATACTTTTTCCCATGGCGTGCCTTCTGTGATCAACGGGTCACCCGGACCGCCGCTGGAGATATAAATGTCAAAATCCTTGTAATCCGGCGCTTCACATTTGCCCCGAACATCAAATATTTCATAACTCAGGTTGAGCTGATTTTTTGTTCTATAGCGTTTTAAAATATCCTGGAACCCACGCATACCCTCATTGGGTATCCCATCGTAAAGGTCTAATATGGCTACTTTTATTTCATTCATCGTTTTATGCTGAGATATGAGACGTGAGATTTGAGATATGAGACAAAATCAAGGCGTTAAATCTCACATCTCAAATCTAATATCTCACATCTGTCTTCAAATTCCCTTCAATGTTTGTGAGGTGATATAATCTACCACGTCTGCAAAGTTACTATTTTGCTGGAAAACTGCCAGTTGGCGGTCGGCGCCGGTGCCGTGCTCCAGTATTTTGTGAACGTATTGCAGGTCTTCGCGGCAACCTAATTCGTCTACTACGTCATCTACAAAATCCAGCAGTTCCAGAACCAGGGCACGGGTGTTTACTTCAAGTTCCTTACCAAAGTCGATCATTTTGCCGTCAATACCATAGCGGGCTGCGCGCCATTTGTTCTCGTTGATCAACGCCCGGTTATACGTAATAAACGACATGTTTTGTTGGCGAAGCTTATACAATTTGGCGCACAATGCCTGGAACAAAGCCACAAAAGCCATCGTCTCATCAACGAGCATCGGGCAATCACATATGCGGAACTCGATGGTCTCAAAAAATGGATGAACACGGATGTCCCACCAAATCTTTTTGGCATTGTCGATACAATTGGTCTTTACGAGTAGCTTGATGTAACGATCATATTCCTCGATGCTGTTAAAATAGTCCGGTATGCCAGTGCGCGGAAATTTGTCAAATACTTTGGTTCTGAATGATTTAAATCCTGTATTTCGCCCCTCCCAGAAGGGTGAATTGGTAGACAAGGCATAAACGTGCGGCAAAAAATAACGCACCTGGTTGGCGATATGTACGGCCAGATCGCGGGATTGGATACCCACATGCACATGCAAACCAAAGATCAGGTTTGAACGGGCGGCCTCCTGCATTTCATCCACGATCTCAAAATAGCGGGGATGATCTGTAATTAACTGGTGCTGCCAGTGCGAGAATGGGTGTGTGCCTGCCGCACCGATTCGTAAACCAAGTTCCCCGGCCAGTTGTGCTACCGTTCCGCGCAGTTTACCTACTTCCTTTCGTGCCTCGGCGGTGTTGCGGCAAATGTGCGTACCCACTTCCACCACAGCCTGGTGCATCTCGGCTTTTACCTGGTCTTCATGTATCTTTTGGGCGCCATCAACTATCTTCTGGTCGTGCGATGTCAGCTCCCTGCTTACAGGGTCTATCACCATAAATTCTTCTTCAACACCTAAGGTAAACTCGTTCATTTTGTTGTCAGTCTTGTTTTACGTTGTTCCTGATATATTCACTCGAATATCCCCCAACTTTGGTGTTGGTTAAAAAGTCTTGCAGAATCCAATCTTCAACATTTTCACGCTTAACAGTTACGTTGTCTCCGTATTTTATCTCTTTAATTGTATTGGGTTCATTTGCCAGTCGTCCAAAAAAATGACCGTCTTTAAATTCATTAACCTGTACCCACATATGTTCTGAATGATCACCTTCTACAAAATCGGCTTTTACCGCATATCTAAATAATTCATCATCTTTTTCATGATCATTCATGAAATCAATCAGATACTGTAATTCTTTTTGAGCTTTATCTTTACAAGCCTTTAACGAACCATCATTAGCTGTAAGGCCGGCCACTCGATCCGCACTCTCTTTAGCTTGTTTCTTCTTCTTGAAAAATTGGAACATCGTATGTTGTTATTTGGCTTTGGGTTTAGTAGCGGTCTTTGATGCGGGTTTCGCCGGAGCTGGTTTTGCCGTAACCGTTTTTTTAGCAACAGTCGGTTTTTTAGCTGGGGTTGCTTTGGCTGTCTGCCCGTCAATTATCGTTCCTTCAGCCAGTATTTCATGATCTATTTTACCGGTAGCTGCATTTTTTTTGCCGGCCTTCTTTTCAATTTTCTTCTCGGATGATAACAGGTCCTCTTTGGCGGCGCCTGTTTTGACATATTCGCCCCAGGTTAAATTATCCATACCGTCTTTTTGCTTTTTGGCGCGCTCAATGGCATAATCGGCTGCCGTTTCAACCACCCAGTCGAAGTTTTCCTGGCCAACGCTGGTCACCTCGGCATCAGGCGCAGGGTTACAGAAATCGATAGCATAAGGTACGCCGTTCCGCACAGCAAACTCAACGGTATTAAAATCATAGCCTAAATATTTATTCAATTTGATCACGTAATCCTTCACGGTTTCTAAAAGCTTCTTTTCTGCAGGTGCTTTACCATGTTCATAACGCAGGTGATGCGGGTTGCGGGGCTCGTATTGCATGATGCGCACATGCTTGCCGCCAATGCAATAGCAGCGGAAGTAATCATCAAAAATGATCTCCTCCTGCAGCATCATTACATATTGCTTAGTCTGATCGTATTTAGGCCACAGGTCGTCCATACTTGAAATTTTATAAACTTCCTTCCAGCCGCCGCCGTCAAACGGTTTCATATAAGCCGGGAAGCCTACGTAATTAAATATACCTTCCCAATCTAGCGGGTAGGCCAGGTTGCGGAAGGATTGATCTGTTGTGTCATCAGGCAATTCTTTTGACGGCAGAATAACGGTTTTAGGTACCGGCACGCCGATCTTCACCGCCAGCGCATTATTGAAAAATTTTTCATCGGCGCTCCACCAGAAGGGGTTATTGATGACGGCTGTCCCGCAGATGGCGGCGTTTTTAAGAGCAGCCCGGTAAAAAGGAACATCCTGCGATATACGGTCGAGGATCACCGCATAATCCAATGGCTCAGCCTGTAACACCTTATCAATGCGTACAAATTCTGCCGATATATTTTTTTCTGCCTTCTGGTTGATCCGTTCAACAAAAGCATGAGGGAATGAATTTTCCTGACCGAAAAGAATGCCTATTTTTTTCATGGTATGATTGGTTAAACTCTAATTTCTAAATCCTAAACTCTAAAGAAGAAAAATACTGATAACTGATTAACTGATAACCGGTCACTAAATAGTACTCAGATAATGCGGAAACATTGCCCGCCACATGGGCCAATCGTGGCTGCCAATGCCGCGAATATCCAGCCAATGATTAATGTTTTTCTGTCGTAAAATATTTGACAGACGGTCATTATCCGGTCTGCAAATGTCATGTTCGGCGGTGCCTAATATGATGTTCATCTGCCATAATTCTGGCTGGTTGCTGCCGGGCAGATAGTCGGGCGGATTATTATAAAACACATCATCATTATAAAAGCCGTCCACAAACTGCTTAATATCAAACGCGCCGCTCATGCTGAACAGGTGGCCCACCTTATCCGGATGTTTCAGGGCGAAGTTGGCCGCATGGTAACCGCCAAAACTGCAACCTGCTGTTGCCACTTTCCACACACCAGTTTCGTGCATGGCCCATGGAGCTAGCTCTTCGTAAAGCATTTTATCATAAAAATTATAATTCCTTGCCCTGTCATGCGGGTGGATGCCCTGGTTGTACCATGTTAGCCAGTCGAAACTATCTGGGCAATAAATTTTTACCAGTCCCTGATCCACAAACCACCGTACCGAGTCGATCAATCCCTCATCTTTATTCTGAAAATATCGGCCCTGTGAGGTCGGGAATAGGATAACTGGGTAGCCGCGCGTGCCGAAAACCAGCATCTCCACGTCGAGGCCTAGGTTGTGCGAATACCATTTGTGATATTGTTCTGTCAAAGTGTAGCTGCTTTAGTAAGTGTAAGTTAATTGCTTTGATTTAAAAAGACAACATTCTGTCAAATTATTCACACAATGGCAGTTAATAAACTGATAAAACCTATTTTTGCCCCCCTGTAAGATTTTGAAAGAGATGTATTTGAGTTGGACTGAGAACGAAATGACCCTGGCAGAAACCAAAATAACCATTGATTCTGACGCTCTGAAAAGAGGGGTTACCATAACATTATTGCTGCCCGAAGAAAGTGAAATAACCGGCCCCGTTGACCTGTTATTGCTAAATGACGGGCAGGAAGCTGATAATTTGAGAATAAAAGAAAGCCTCGAAAATTTATATAACTATGGCGCCATAAAGCCTGTGCTGGTAGCAGCCATTCATGCGGGGGATGAGCGTTTGCAAGAATATGGCACGGCCGGTATCCCCGATTTTAAGCAACGCGGATCAAAAGCGGCGGCATACACCAAGTTTATTGTGACCGAATTATTGCCAGCCATTAAAAAGGAAACGGGCATAGCTAACTTTGATATTAGCGCTTTCGCTGGATTTTCACTAGGCGGACTATCTGCTATGGACATTACCTGGCATTACCCGGAGGTGTTTAATAAGCTAGGTGTATTTTCCGGATCATTCTGGTGGAGAAGCAAGGAGTTGGGTAACGGCTATACGGATAACGACCGCATTATGCACGGCATTATCCGCAATACGGCAAGCAAACCTGATCTGAAAATCTGGCTGCAAACAGGTACCAGGGATGAAACTGCCGACAGGAACAAAAATGGCATCATCGACTCTATTGATGATACCGTCGACCTGATAAAAGAGCTGGAAAATAAAGGTTACACCCGCCCCGCAGATATTCAGTATTTGGAAATGGTAGGTGGTTCACATAATGTTGCCACTTGGGCCGAAGCCATGCCGAAGTTTTTGGTGTGGGCATTTGGAAGGTAATATCAACCTAACGGGGGAAGAATAAAGATCAAAAACGTACGCCTGATGTATCAAAAGCGCACGGGGATAAATACGATCATTATGTAAAACTTTGGTTGTTAATGAGTTGATTAATTGGCACGTGATTGGAATCATTGGCGGTATTATGTATTTTGTTAATCAAATAAGGAAATAACCAATGAGAATTTTCAAAACGCCAAAACTCATAGCAGTTCTAACTGTGATTTTATTTTTTGCTGGATTAACTGCGTATGCGCAGGAAGGCTACAAATACGTACCCGAATCGAAAGAGCTGTACGCCAGGATTGTGCACATGGATAGCGTGCTGTTTAACGCCTACAACAACTGCGATATGGAAATGCAAGCCTGCATATTTTCAGATAATCTTGAGTTCTACCACGACAAAGGCGGTTTAACCACTTCAAAAAAGGAACTGCTGGACGCCATCAAAAAAAACATTTGCGGTAAGGTAACCCGTGTACTTGTTCCCGGAAGTATCGAGGTTTATCCCATACCAGGCTATGGCGCTGTTGAGATTGGCCTGCACCGGTTTATTAATCACCTGGAAAATAATAATTTGTCTAAACCTGATAAGTTTATTTGTGTGTGGCAGCAAAAGGGTGATACCTGGCAGGTGACAAGGGTGATAAGTTTGCATTGATTTTTGAGGGGGAAGGCTAAATCATTCCGCACGTTATTTTTCCTAACTTAGCTTATAACATTTTTCATGACGTCAACCCTCCAGCAAAGTTTCGGCAATATCGATATCTACCTCTTCGATCAATTGCTGAAAGGTACTTATGATAATTGCCGCAAGGTTTTGGATGCCGGCTGTGGCGGCGGACGCAACCTGGTTTATCTATTGCAAAACGGTTTTGAAGTTTATGGGATCGATCCCGATGCCGGAGCTGTTGAGGCAGTAAAGACGTTATCCCAAAAGTTATCGCCGGGTAATTCTTTGGATAATTTCAAAATAGCGTTCGTCGAAGACCTGCCGTTTGAAGATGCTTATTTCGATTTGGTGATCTGCAATACCGTACTTCATTTTGCCGATAACCCGGATCATTTCGACCAGATGATGCACTCCATATGGCGGGTGCTGAAACCCGGGGGCTATTTCTTTGCCCGGCTGGCTTCTGATATCGGTATCGAAACGCTTGTGCAGCCCCTGGGCAATGGCCGCTATCATTTACCTGACGGCTCCGACCGTTTCCTGGTCAATCAACAATTTTTACTCGATCGCACACAAGCCCTCGGTGCCCAACTGCACGAACCCATTAAAACTACCAACGTTCAGAATAAGAGAGCTATGACGACGTGGTGTTTGAGGAAAGGCTGATAAAATTCCCCTCGCGCCATATATCGTCCGGTTATGGATTCATCTGAATATCAATATCCCGATATCCGCATGTAGACTGCTTTTGCTGCACATCTACAGCCCTACAAGATAAATAAATAGTACATCGACAACACAAAAAGACGGCTGCGAAAAAAACCTATTTACTTTTTTATTGTTTTAGCTGTACATAGTCCCACCAAAAACTGCTGCTCCGTGAAAAAGGTACTCATCGTTGAAGATGATGACGAGACGATAGACGTAGTCGAAATCATATTAAACAGAGCTGGTTATGCCGTCATAAAAATCAACAGGGAGATTACGATAAAAGAAATAGCAGGCATCAAACCAAACTTAGTGATTCTTGATTATTTGTTGCCCTACACACTAGGTAACGAGTTGTGCCAGGAGATAAAGGACAATCCACAAACGGAGAGTATCCCGGTCATGCTTTATTCGGCGAGTATTTTGGCCGAGGGTATTTCTCATAAATGCAAAGCGGATGGTTTTATATCGAAGCCTTTTGATATGGATCATTTTGTCTCCCTGGTTGACAGGTTGGCTAATTGAAAAATGCCGGAGGGTGCATGGGCCTTCGCCATCTATCTCAAACCATGGATTTATAGCCATCGGCCATTAACCGTATTGTTAACCTTTTATCATTATTCCTTTAATAGTCAGGCAAGCGCTTTCGAATCTGATTAATAAAGCGTACCTTTGCGCCAAATTTAGGAGCAGCATTTTCATGCAAAAAATCAGAAATATAGCGATCATCGCACACGTTGACCACGGTAAAACCACACTGGTTGATAAAATTTTACACAGTTGCGCCATCTTCAGGGATAACCAGGAGACCGGTGAGCTCATCCTCGACAATAACGACCTTGAGCGTGAACGTGGTATCACCATCGTTTCTAAAAACGTTTCGGTACGCTACAAGGATGTTAAGATCAACATCATTGATACTCCGGGCCACGCCGACTTTGGCGGCGAGGTGGAGCGCGTGTTGAAAATGGCCGATGGTGTGTTGCTGCTGTGCGATGCGTTTGAAGGCGCCATGCCTCAAACCCGCTTCGTTACGCAAAAAGCACTATCGCTTGGTTTGAAACCGATTGTGGTGGTGAACAAAGTAGATAAGGAAAACTGTCGTCCCGAAGAAGTTTACGAGCAGATATTTGAACTGTTCTTTAACCTTGAGGCTACTGAAGAGCAGCTGGATTTCCCGGTGGTGTATGGCTCGTCAAAACAAGGCTGGATGAGCACCGACTGGAAAAAACCTACGGAAGATATTTTCCCATTAATGGATGCCATTTTGGAAAATATTCCTCCGGCGCCTATTGCAGAAGGCACTTTGCAGATGCAGATCACCTCATTGGATTATTCTTCATTTGTTGGTCGTATCGCCATTGGTCGCGTAGCAAGGGGAACCATCAAAGAAAATCAACCAGTATCATTGGTAAAACGCGATGGCACCATCCAAAAATCAAGGATAAAAGAGCTTTATACATTTGAAGGATTAGGCAAAGTAAGGGCAACAGAAGTAAGTTCAGGTGATATTTGCGCAGTTGTAGGTATTGACGGGTTCGACATAGGTGATACCATCGCTGATTTTGAAAAACCGGAACAACTGGCTGTTATCAAAATTGATGAGCCTACCATGAATATGCTCTTCACCATCAATACTTCACCGTTTTTTGGTAAGGAGGGCAAATTTGTAACCTCACGCCACCTGCGCGACAGGTTGTTGAAGGAAATGGAAAAAAACCTTGCCTTAAAGGTTATTGAAACGGAGTCGCCGGATTCATACCTGGTTTATGGCCGTGGTATCCTGCACTTATCGGTATTGATTGAAACCATGCGCCGCGAAGGTTATGAATTACAGGTAGGTCAGCCGCAGGTAATTATAAAAGAAATTGACGGTGTTAAATGTGAGCCTGTTGAAACGCTGATAGTAGACGTACCGGGAGAAGTTGCCGGTAAAGTAATTGAACTGGTAACCCAGCGCAAAGGTGATCTGCTGGTGATGGAACCAAAAGGCGACTTGCAGCATTTGGAATTTGATATCCCGGCACGTGGTATCATCGGCTTACGTAATAACGTACTGACGGCTACAGGCGGTGAAGCTATTATGGCGCATCGTTTTAAATCATATGAACCATGGAAGGGCAGTATCCCCGGCCGTTTAAATGGCGTTTTGGTATCTATGGATACTGGTAAAACCACTGCTTTTGCTATTGACAAATTGCAGGACAGGGGCCGTTTCTTTATTGACCCGGGTGTGGATATTTACGAAGGACAGGTTTTAGGCGAGCATATCCGCGATAATGACCTGGTGATCAACCTGACTAAAGGCAAGCAGTTAACCAACATGCGCGCATCAGGAAGCGATACCAACGTAAGAATCGCACCAGCTATTAAATTTTCGCTGGAAGAATCGATGGAGTATATCCAGGCAGATGAATACATCGAGGTTACTCCTCAAAGCATCCGCCTGCGTAAAATATACCTCAATGAAAACGAACGGAAAGTAAATGCTAAGAAGTTTGTAAATCAATAATTTTTAGAATAAAGAGTCAAGATACAAGAGCCAGGAGTTGAAATAACTTTTGGCTCTTATTGTTTTAAAAAGAACATCGTATTCTGCAGTAATAGTTTAATTGAATACTCTTTCTATTTTTACATCCTGATTCTTGACTCTTGGGTCTTGACTCTGCAAAAAAACTATGCGCATACCCGGCATCCCAGGATTCGACCAAGAAGCACTCGAAAAGTATTTTAAAAATACAGGTGCGTTATTTATTGGCCGGGTAGGGAGTTTGCTCATCAAGATGATTGTTAGTATTAGCGTTGCTAACTACCTGGGCAGGGGGAACAACGGTGTACTTGTGGGTGGGACGGTGTATTTCTATTTCTTTTCGGCTATTGCAACTCTTGGCCTCGATCAGTTTATAGTTAAGGAATTACATGCTTTTCCAGAGAATCGTGACCAAATATTGGGCACGTCCTTTTGGATGAAGGTTTTTGCTGGTTTTTGTTGTGTGCCTCTTATCTGGGTGGCTTATCATATCTATCCGGCAAAAGGCACCCCTTATCATTACGTTTTAATCTTCTCGATGATCGGAATAATTCAGTCATTTACAGTTATCGAATCCTATTTCCAATCCCAGGTACAGTCCAAATACATCATGCAGGTGCAGATCATCGGGAACCTGATATCGGCTGCTATTAAGCTTGGGCTGATCTTTTTGCATATGCCACTGATCTGGTTTGTATATGCCTATACTTTGGACTTTCTATTAATCTCCATTGGTGATTATCTCACTTATCAGCGGACGAACAGAAGCGTATTTAACTGGAGCTATAATCCGGAACTCGCAAAAAAATTACTGAAGTATTCCTGGCCTTTGATCATCTCAGGTATTATGGTGGCATTATATATGAAGATAGATGTGATCATGCTGCAAAATATGTCGGGGGTTAAAGAATCGGGTGCTTACGCTACGGTGGCATCACTCAGCGAGGCTTGGAATTTTGTACCGTCGGTAATCGTGACCTCGTTATTCCCTGCTATTTTAAATGCGCGCCGGGATGATTTGGGCCGATATAAAAAAAGGATACAACATTTATATGATCTGATGGTTTACCTGAGTGTGCCGGTAGCTATCGTGATCACATTTGCGTCGCCATTGATCTACAAATTATTTAAACCTGAATATGCTTATGCTGCCCCTGTGCTTTCCGTGCATATCTGGTCCGGGGTATTTGTATTTTTAGGCGCAGCAAGCGGGCAGTATTTAATTGCCGAAAACTTAAACAAGCTGACATTTGTCCGCACCGGTTTTGGTGCAATAGTCAATATCGGTCTTAATTTGATATTAATACCCAAAATGGGAATGATGGGTGCGGCGATAGCTACTTTGGTTGCTTACGCCAGCGCAACATTCTTTATACTGGTGATACCAAAAGTTACCGGTCAGGGGTTAATGATGTTAAGATCATTATTTTTAATTTCGTTGTTTCAAAAAATTAGTAAACGTTGAGCAAAATTTCATCATTGCTGCAGGTTCTATCTCAGCCTAAACGACTAAAAGCGTTATTGTCATTTAATCATAAAGGATATCTGAAGGATATCGGCTGGTTTAAAGCGTTTGATACCAGGTCACCGGTTGACGAATTTGGCGACCCTATCCCATGGGTAACCTATTCCTTTATTGATTTTATAAAAGGAAGGCTGAGCAAGCAGCATGCTGTTTTTGAATTTGGCTCGGGTAATTCTACATTCTTTTATGCGAAATATGCAGGCTTGGTCGTTTCTGTAGAACACGATAAAGACTGGTATGATAAAATAGTGAGCAAGAAACCAGAGAATTCGGAGATGATCTTCTGCGAGTTGGTCCGCGGCGGCGATTATTCCATTATGCCGGTTAAACTTGGGGAGAAGTTCGATATTATTATAGTTGACGGACGCGACAGGGTGAATTGCGCGACACGAGCGGTTGATGCTTTGTCGCCAAATGGAGTTATAGTATTGGATGATTCTGAAAGGGAGAAATATAAGCCGGCAATAGACTTTTTAGTAAAGAATGGCTTCAAACATATTGCGTTTAGCGGGATATCGCCGGGGTTATTCTATCTTAAATCAACTTCGGTATTTTATAAGGAAGGTAATTGTTTGGGTATTTGATTATGGCAGCAGAGATCATCAGCGATAACGTTAAAACAGCATACGACGAGTTTTACCAAAAACACGACGAAGCTTGGCGCATGCTCAGCGCTAAGTATAAGGCACAGCATATTATTGACGTTTGTAAAGGACATTCCTTCAAAAAAGTATTGGAAGTGGGTGCCGGAGACGGAAGTATTTTAAAAATACTAGCCGATCAGAATTTTGCACCCGAATTGCATGCGGTAGAAATATCAGAAAGTGGAGTTGAACATATCAAAACGCGGAATATAGCCAACCTGAAATCGGTGCAGATTTTTGATGGTTATCGTTTACCTTTTACCGATGATAGTTTTGATCTGATCATTCTTTCGCATGTGTTAGAGCACGTAGAGCACGAACGATTATTATTACGCGAATTAAAACGGGTGGCTAAATACTTTGTTATTGAAGTCCCGAGGGATTATAAAGCGGGTGTAGATAACCGGATAAAACATTTTTTAGCTTACGGACATATTAATGTATATACCCCAACATCATTACGGTACTTGCTGAAAACTGAAGGCTTTGAAATTGAAGCGGACCTCACTTCGATGATCGAACCGGAGGTAACCAAGTTTAATACATACATCAACCAAAAGAAGCCCCAAAGCTTTGTTACCAACCTGAAGATCAATTCGGAGTATGCGGTAAAAAAAGGGTTGGTTAGCCTGTTTGGTAAAAAAGCGAGCGAAAAACTGGCAAATGCCTACACGGTGCTTTGCAAAAAAGCGGATCACCAGGTAGAAATATTCTAATACATCACCATGCAGAACCTTGCGCCCATAGCCTTATTTGTTTATAACCGGCCTGAACACACGCGCCGTACCATCAGCTATTTGCAAAAAAATCTGCTCGCGGAGGAATCGCGTTTGTTCATTTTTTCCGACGGCCCAAAAACGGATGCTGATAAAGCGAAAGTGGAAGAGGTGCGTCAACTGGCTAAAGCGGTAACAGGCTTTAAGTCTGTAAAAGTGATCGCCAGAAATGAGAACCTGGGATTAGCCAACTCCATTATCAGCGGGGTAACCAAACTGGTGAATGAGTATGACAAGGTGATCGTTTTTGAGGATGATCTGCTTTCATCACCTTATGCCTTGCAATACTTCAACGAGGCGCTTAACCGTTATGCCAACGAAGACAAGGTGATGCATATCGGCGCGTATATGTACGACCTGAAGGAGAAAGATCTGCCCGAAACCTTTTTTTACCGCGCAGCGACCAGCTGGGGCTGGGCCACCTGGGCGCGCGCCTGGAAGCATTTTGAGCCGGATATTGATAAGTTGACAGAACAATTCAGCAAGCCCAGCATTCTGCGGTTCTCCATTGAGGGTACCATGAACTTCTGGAAACAGATGCGCGAGTTTAAGGCAGGCAAAAATAACTCATGGGCCATACGCTGGTATGCGTCTATATTTCTGAGGGACGGCTTAACGCTCAATCCGGCGCATTCGCTTATAAATAATATTGGTCATGACGGCACTGGGGTACATTCGAACATAGAAAACATGTACGATGTGCAGATATCCCGGCAACCGGTAAAGTATTTCCCTGCTGAGATAAAGGAAAATGAAAAAGCCTATGCTGCCATCCGTTATTTCCTTAGCAAGCGCAAAGGCAACCTGCTGCAAAGAGGGATGCGCTTTATGCGTAAAATGCAGTCGAAATATTTAGTGAAGAAATAACATGGAAAAATCGTAGAGACACATTGCGTCTCTACGAAGAATAATGTTCTTATTTCAATTGCTTCATAATCTCTTCAATCGCCCTATCCAATTGCGGATCTTTATTTTCCAAACGATCAGTAAAGCCAGTTTTTACATAAATGTCTGGTGATACGCCTGTCTTCTCAACATCCTTGCCATCCAGGGTGTAGCATCCCCATGCTGGTATGCGGTAAAATGAGCCATCTACCAAGCCACGACCGGTGGTAAAGATGATCCAACGATAGGTTTCTGTCCCGATGATCTTGCCTAAGCCTAATGCCTTGAAACCCGTTGCAGTCATTTCACCGTCGCTAAGGGTTTGTTCGTTTACTAATAATATGATCGGTTTGCCGGATGGTGCAAAGTTTGGCTGCGGACTGCGCTGACCGCCTCGGTATTGCCATTGCAGGTATGGCCGTTGGGATAAGAATTGCAATACAGCATCGTGCACGTTACCGCCGGTATTATAACGCAGGTCGAGGATGAGCGCATCTTTTTTGTAAGCGTCGTCCACCATATCCTGTAAGAATTCCTGTAAAGCTTCAGAACCCATGTTTTTCATGTAGGCGTAAGCTATCCTGTTTTTACTCTTTTCAGTAACTGCTTTCCGATTGTTCTCGATCCATTCATTATACAGGTTATCTTGAAACTGCCCGCCCGATTCGGGATGGATTTTTACTTTTATTTCCTTGCCCTTGCGGTCGAAGGTCAGCTGCAATTCCTTATCCAGCGATGGTTTGGTGAAATAGATGTTCCGGTCGCGTTTTTCATCAACGGTAACACCGTTTACTTCTTTCAGGTGGTCACCCGGTTCAATGTTGATCTCCGCTTTATCTGCATTGCTGTTTTTCAATACGGATTCCACCTTATAAGGATCGTCATTGCTGAATACGATACCTGTTTCCATAGTACGATAGTGCAAATTCTTGTTTTCTTCGCTGCCGCCGGAATAAAATCCCTGGTGCGACGAGTTGAGCTCGCCAAGCATATCGTTCAGTAACAGGCGCAAGTCAGCGCGGTTATTCAGGTAGGGTAGATAGGTGCTGTAAGTATCATGAACTTTCTTCCAGTCGGTATTGTGGAAACCGCCATCATAGTAGTTTTCTTCCAATCCGGCCCAGGCCTCATCAAACATTTGCTTGAATTCGCTTTCCAGGTCACGGTCGAATTTAAAGTTGACATCAATCTTATCCAGCTTGGTGTTATCAATGTTCAGCGTGTAAATATTCCCTTGGGCTATTAAGAAGTATTTGTCCTTCGCCGGAGAAATATCAAACCCGCGGGTATCAACTCCGGTTATTTTCTCAGTTTTTGGATCTTCAAACGGTTGTAAGGTGGTTCGATAGATGCCCCATTTGCCCTCTTCATAATTTGATGAGAAGTATACCAGCGTTTTATCGCCTTTTTGGATCACATAAGGCGAGCTTTGGTCACCAAAACCTGGTCCGATGCGTTCTAAACGCTTCATCAAATCTTCGGTATTGATCATGATATCCGAAGGCGCTTTTGGTGCAGGCTGTTCGGATAAAGGTTTCTTTTTTGTCTTTGATGCAGTGTCCTTTTTATCCTCCTTAAACAGATCGTTGAACTTATCTATGCGAAAAGCTTCGTCAAACTTTTGCAACGGCATACGAAAGATATGGCTATCGCGCGCACCATAAGGGAAGTCGGGATATAAGCGTGATGAACTGAAATAAATATATTTCCCATCAGGCGACCAGTATGGCTCCGATTCCGAAACACCGCTGTTGGTCAGGTTCAGTGTTTGGCCTGAATGAATGTCATATACAAAAATATCCGACTCGAAATTGCGGTGAGCATTGTATACTACGTATTGGCCATTTGGTGAGATATAAGGCTGAGAGTTCTCAATTCCCCAAATCTCATCTTTGGCGATGGTTTTAATGGTCAGTGATCTCAGATCGATCAGCTTTACTTCCTCGCGGCCGCTTAGATAAACGCCCTGGGTATGGTCCTTATTAACGGTAATGGCCCGATTGTTCTGTTTTTCGTTGGTGATCTGCCTTTCAGTTCCCGAACCATCTGCCGGAACAGTATACCAGTTGTAATAACCGCCCAAAGTTTGGCTAAATATTAATGATTTGCTATCCGGAAGCCATTTAACCTCAGTTACACGTTCTGCATTGCCGCGTTCGATCTGGCGGACGAATTTACCTTCCACGTCGCTCACAAAAAGCTCACCGCGGGACGCGAAAGCTAGTTTCTTACCATCGGGTGATACGTCCACTGCATCAATTTTACCCTGTACGTTAAACTCTTTATCCTTTGGCAATACATCGTTACGGAATATGGCAAAGCTTAGCTTCTGGGTTTGTTTGGAGTTGACATCGTACACAAACAGCTGGTAGTCTTTCTCAAAAACCACTTTCTCACCATTCGCGCTCACGAAGGGTCTCTTGATAGATGTTGGAAATTGGGTCAAAGACGTTTTTTTACCATCGACAAATGTGTAGAGGTTGTATTCAGCGTTCCCTTCGTCGGATACAAAGTAGATATTACCTTTTTGATCCAGCGTCGTCCAGAAATCCTTGCCGATCCAGTCTGTATACTGCTTGTATGCTTTGGTCTTTGGATTGTACGACTGGATATCCGGGTTGTAAGCTCCTTTATAATGCTTACGGTTCGAGAAGAAATTACTCTCCCACGTGTCGCTGAAAAACAATTCTCCGGTTAATGGATGTTCCACAACGCCATGAATCGTATTGAAGTAATTGCTGAACACACGTTTTGGCGTACCGCCTTCCAATCCTATTTTATACTCGCTGAAGGCATTATAGCGGTTGGAGTTGAAATAAATGGATTTTGAATCCCAGCTCAATGATTCGACCTCATCATTAGAATCGCTAATAGCACATTATTTTACTTCCCCAACTTCCATCAGCCTAATGAA
>JACXTT010001980.1_pt1 | contig 33257 bp, 30 predicted proteins | sample 9270951 | NCBI WGS metagenome assembly JACXTT01 (sample SAMN15532306, study PRJNA645909) | rock metagenome | isolation source: weathered quartz diorite | place: Puerto Rico | collected 2017-06-21
CGTAGCCGGGGCAACCTGCGGTGCTCGCTTGGAGCGGGGTGCGTGCAAACTCGCTGCGCTCAAACATGCACGCCCCTTGATCCGCCCCAAGCTGCGCTCCTCGGCTCCGACAGAAGGGAGTTGGGCGATACACGTGCCATCGCTGCGCTCGGCACGCGTCCGCGCGCAGCGCGGACGAAGTTGGTATTCGGTATTTGGCTGTTATTGCATCCGCCGTTATGCGGAGGCGAGTAGCGCAGGACTGGGCGGATCAGGGCTGGCGTTGTTTGAGCGAAGCGAGTTTAGCCAGACCCCGCCCAGGCCGAGCAACGCAGCGTGCCCGGAGCGCAGCGCAGGGACGACACATCCGGCTCGCCTTTTCTTTGGTGACTTTCTTTTGGTGTTTGCGTAACTTCGCTACGAGAAGTGAGCAAACTCCGTGCGCATAGCGCACAGGCGAAGCAAAAGAAAACCCGCTTGCGGGTTTCTGCAAAGTTACTGCGCTGTCGGGCGCACATCCCGACATGCCACAAGCGCAAATCATCCGGCCGAAGCAAGGTCCTCAGAGACTTACCGCTTCTCCAACCGATACGGCGGCAACCCATTCAGCATCCGCCGCCCATACGCCGTCAACGTCAGCCGCTTGTCATAACAAACCACATGCGCCTGGTCCTCTTCCGTGCGAATGGCACGCCCGGTCCATTGCAGCAGTTTGATGCCGGTCGCCGGAATCACCAGTTCGTTGAACGGATCGCGCCCCACGCTGCGCAGCCATTCGGCGCGTGCCTCGTCCACCGGGTCGCTGGGTGGCGCAAACGGTAGCTTGGCGATGAACACGGTTTCGCACAGTGCGCCGGGCAAATCCAGCCCTTCGCCGAAGGACTGCAGGCCGAACAGCACCGAGGGCATGCCACTTTCCACACGCGCCGTGTGTGCCGCCAGCAGGCGTGTGCGCGATTGCGTGCCCTGCACCAGCACCATGTCGATCAGGTGGCCGGGCAGGGCGTCGGTGGCGGCGCGCATCTGGGCGCGTGAGGTGAACAGCACCAAGGCGCCGCGCTTCACCTGCTCGATATCGTCCATCAGCAGGCGCACCATCTCGGCGGTATAGGCGTCGGCCTGTTTGGGCTCGGCGCGGGTGTGCACCACGGTGAGCGTGCCCTGGGCGGCGTAGTCGAAGGGGCTGGCCACTTCGAGTGCGGTGACGTAGGGCTTGTTGGACAGGCCGGCCTCGTTCAAGAAGTAATCGAAGCTGCCGCAACTGGTGAGCGAGGCGCTGGTGACGATGGCGCCGCGCACCTGGCTCCACAAAAACTGGCGCAGCAGGTCGCCGGGGACGATGGGGCAGGCGTGTGCCGTCATGGTCAGGTAGCCGCTTTCGCTTTCGGCCTGCAGCCACTTGGCCAAGGGCTGTTCGCCATGCTCCAGCAACAACTGCGCGGTGGACACCAGACTGGCCAGGCGCGGCGCCAGGGCACCCAACTGCGCATAGAGTTGCGCGCACAGCACGGCTTGCGAAGGGTCGTCCTTGGCCACGGCCTTGACGTCCACACCCAGCGTTTCCAGCACCTTGGACAAGCCCGAAGCCTGTGCATGGATTTGCGTGACCGGCTCCACCAGCGCGTCGGGCAGCACACCGTGGGCAAAGCGCAGCGTGCCGTCTTGTCCTTCACCGCGGGCGTTCTGGCCCGTCTGCGCCCACACCAGGTCCATCGCCAAGCGCGCCAGCGTAGTGAGTGCACCCTTGAGCTGGCTGGTGACGGTCTGCACGTCTTCGCCCAGGTGCAGCGCCAGCTTGCCGGCCACCTCGTTCATGGTTTTGGGCAGCTTGTCGAGCCAGCGCAGGTTGCTCAAATCCATGGCGCTGGAAAACTGGTCCAGTGCCACGGCGGGCAGGTGGTGGCCTTCGTCGAACACCACCAGGCAGTTGTCGAGGTCGGGCAGGGTCTTCATGCCCAGGCTGGCCAGCACCAGGTCGTGGTTGGCGACGATGACATTGGCCTCGGCGAGTTGGGTGCGGGCGTTGTAGTAGCTGCACTCCTTGTAGCGCGGGCAGTGGCGTGCGGTACAGGTGTGGCGTTCGGCGGCGACGGCAGACCAATCGCGCGGGTCGGGTGTCTCGGCCAGGGTGTCTCGGTCGCCATCCCATTGGACGGTGGCGAGCTGGTGCGCCATGGATTCAAACAGGCGGGTGCGGCGCTCTTCAATCGCTTCCTGCGACAGGGCCGACACCTTGGGCTGCGGCATGTCGTCGTCGAACAGCTCGGCATCGCCCGCACCGCTGCCCACAAGATTTTCCAGCTTGACCTTGCAGACATAGCGGCCGCGGCCCTTGGCCAGCGCGTAGGCAAAAGGCTTGTCCATGCTGGCGGCGAGCGCCGGCAGGTCCTTGGTCATCAGCTGTTCCTGCAGCGCCACGGTCGCGGTGGAGATCAGCACGCGGGTCTTGCGCTCCAGCGCCATCGCGATGGCGGTGCTGGCGTAGGCCGCGCTCTTGCCCACGCCGGTGCCGGCCTGGATCACGGCGATGGCTTTGGTGGGCGTGGCGTGCTCGCCCAGGTCGGCCTGGGCCAGCGTGTCGGCAATGCACTGCGCCATGGCGTGCTGGCCGGGGCGGATGCGAAAACCATCGGTACCGGTGACGACTTTTTCAAATGCTGCCAGCGACAGGGCGGCCAGCGACTTGGCAGTAGGGTGGTCGGGGGTCAAACGGGTAAGTCCGGGAAAGCGCGAAAAGGGAGGAAGGCGCTGAATATACAGGGCACAGGGGATAATCGAGGGTTGCGCCATCCCGGGGTATTTGTATTACGCCGTACGCGCCTTGTTTCACCACACCGGAGTTCTCTGTATGACCACCGTTTTCACCCCCACGCGTGCGGGTTCGCGCCGCATTTTTCTGCAAAAAACGGCTGCAGCCCTTGCTGGTAGTGCACTGCCTGCTATCAATTTTGCACAATCCACCCCGGTGCCCGAACGCCAGTTCAGCCCCGTGCCCGGCCAGTGGCGCACGTTTGAGGTGACCACCCGTGTCGATATTGCCAAGCCGCAGGGTGTGACCCGCGTCTGGCTGCCCCTTCCCAGCGTCAACAGCGACTGGCAAAAATCCCTGGAAAGCAGCTACACCAGCAATGGCACGGCCCGGCTGGAAGACGACAACACCACCGGCGCGCGCATGCTCTACGTGGAATTTGCGGCAGAACAGGCCAAGCCCTATGTGGAGCTGATCAGCCGCATCCAGACGCAAAACCGTGCGCAAAACTGGGACCAGAAAGTGGCCGTTGCCGAAGACGCTTCCACCCTGAAATACTGGACCCAACCCACCGCACTGTTGCCCACCGACGGCATCGTACGTACCACTGCGCAAGAAGCGATCCGCGGCGCCAAGAACGATGTGGAGAAGGTGCAAAAAATTTACGACTGGATCGTCACCAACACCTACCGCGAGCCCACAGTGCGCGGTTGTGGCGAAGGCGACATCCAGGCCATGCTGGAGACCGGCAACCTGGGCGGCAAGTGCGCCGACCTCAACGCACTGTTTGTCGGCATGTGCCGCTCCATCGGCATCCCCGCGCGCGACGTGTACGGCCTGCGAGTAGCGCCCAGTGCCTTTGGCTACCGTGAGCTGGGTGGCAATTCCGCCAGCCTCAAGGGCGCGCAGCACTGCCGTGCCGAGGTCTACCTGAAAGGCCATGGCTGGGTCGGCATGGACCCGGCCGACGTGGCCAAGGTCATGCGCCAGGAAACACCCGAGTGGATCAAGACTGCCAAAAATCCGCTGGTGGCCCCGGTCAACAAGCATCTGTTCGGCGGCTGGGAAGGCAACTGGATGGCCTACAACGTGGCCCACGATGTACGCCTGCCGCAGTCGCAAGGCCCCAAGCTCGGCTTTTTCATGTACCCCGCTGCAGAAAACGCGGCTGGGCGGCTTGACTCCTACGCCCCTGACGACTTCAAATACCAGATCAGCGCCAAGGAAATCACTGGATAAGGACGTGAGATGAAATACGCGACGGCGTGGGCCCTCTTTTGCAGTTTGTCGCTCCCAGGCGCGCAGGCGCTGGCGGAGCAAGAGCCCATCACCGTGTATTTCACCGAGCGCCCGCCCTTCATGGTGCGGCAGCCGGACGGTTCACTCAAAGGGCTTGTGGCGACGCCGGCTTTGCAGGCTTTTGACAAGGCCGGCCTGGCTTACGAGTTGCATGAGGCATCCCCCGCACGCCAGTTGCGGGACCTGAAGGAAAACCGCAAACGCATTTGTGCGCTGGGTCTGTACAGCAGCCCGGAGCGCCGTAAATTCAGCAAGTTCAGCAAGCCCATCTACCAGGACTCGGAGATTGTGGGTGTGGCCCGCCCCGAGTTCAAACCCGAGGCGGGCATTACCGTCGCGGCGCTGTTGGCGGACCCAAACACGCGCGTGCTGCTCAAGGACGCGATGGTGTTCGGCCCCTACCTGGACGCGCAGTTTGCCTCCATGCGGGCCAAGGTGGCCACCACCGCAGCCGAGTTTTCGCAGCTGTTCCGAATGATCCAGGGGGGCCGGGCACAGATTACTTTCCTGCCGCTGGAAGAGGCCCAGTACTACGTCCGCTCCGCAGGCTATGCCGATGCGGACTTCAACCTGATCCATTTCCCTGACTTACCCCCGGCTGGGCAGCGCTTCTTCTTGTGCAGCCAGAAGGTGGAAGACGCCACCATCGCCAAGATCAACGCTGCCCTGGGCAAGTAATTTCTCAAGCGGCGAATGTGTCCAGTGCCCGCAGTTGCAGGCGGCTTTCAAATTGCCGCCGGTCGCCACTCAACGGATCGGTAAACGCAATCGACTTGGCCAGCAACTGCAGCGGGTTGGCGTAGTCCTCCGTGCCCTCGGGTGTCAGCACCGGGTAGATGCCGTCGCCCACGATGGGCAGGCCCAGCGCGTCCATGTGCACGCGCAACTGGTGGCGCTGGCCGGTGACCGGGTGGAGTGCGTAGCGGGCAAGCGCGCCGCGCACTTCGATGGGTTCGATATGGGTCAGGCTGTTCGGCGGGCCGTCCACTTCCTGCTGCTGCATGAAATGCGCCGACGGGGCGATGCGCGTTTCGCGCCGCTGGGGCCAGGGCAGGGCGGGGTTCCACGGGGCGATGCATTCATAGGTCTTGTCCACCTGGCGCTCGCGAAACAGCGCGTGGTAGGCATTGCGCGTGGCGGGGTTGATGGAGAACAGCACCAGCCCGGCGGTATCGCGGTCGATGCGGTGGATGGGCGAGAGGCCGTCCAGGCCCAGTCGGTTCTTTAGCCGCACCAGCACTGTCTCCTGCAGGTACTTGCCCGAAGGGATCACCGGCAGGAAATGCGGCTTGTCCACCACCAGCAGGTGTGCGTCCTGCCACAGCACCACTTCCGTAAACGGGATGCGCGGCTCTTCGGCCAGCCTGCGGTAGTAGTACAGGCGCTGTTGTGGCGCGTAGCGGCTGTGCGGCGTGAGGGTGTGGCCCTGGTCGTCGACCACATCGCCGGCCTGCAGGCGCGCCAGCCAGTCGGCCGCAGGCACACCGGGGAAGCGCTGCACCAGGAACTCCAGCACCGTGGCCCAGGGCCCGGCGGGCAGCACCACGCAACTGGCACCCACGCCGGCGCGCGGTGGCGGCGGGTTGGGGCGGTGCAGCGTCATGCGCGGCGACTGGCGAGGGCTAGACGCGCTCGAAAACCAGGTCCCACACGCCGTGGCCCAGGCGGATGCCGCGGTTCTCGAACTTGGTCAGCGGGCGGTAGTGCGGCTTGGGGGCGTATCCCATCAGCTCGGGGTGGGTGGCCAGCGCCCGGTTCTTCAAGAGCGGCTCGGCCGTCAGCACTTCCAGGATCTGCTGGGCGTAAGGCTCCCAGTCGGTCGCGCAGTGCAGGTAGCCGCCGACCTTGAGGCGCGCGGCCAGCTTGGCGATCAGTGGCGACTGGATCAGGCGGCGTTTGTTGTGCTTGGTCTTGTGCCAGGGGTCGGGAAAGAAGATGTGCACGCCGTCCAGGCTTTGCAGCGGCAGCATGTGGTCTATGACTTCCACCGCGTCGTGGTTGCAGATGCGGATGTTGGTGAGGTGGTTTTCGCCGATGCGCTTGAGCAGCGCGCCCACGCCCGGCTCATGCACCTCGCAGCACAAGAAGTTGGTGTCGGGCAGCGTGGCGGCAATCTTGGCCGTGGCCTCGCCCATGCCGAAGCCGATTTCTAATACTACCGGTTTTGGAGTGCCTTTTTGGCCTGCAGTGCCCGTGGAATCTGCGTAGACAGCTAGCAAATCAATAGCACCCTTGCGGTAGGGCAGCAGGAATTGCGGCCCCAGTTCCTCAAACGCCTTGGCCTGGCCCGCCGTGGTGCGGCCCGCGCGCTTGACGAAGCTCTTGATGGTGCGCATGAAGGGCTTGGCTGCAGCCTCGGTGCTGGGCGTGGTTTCGGGGGAATCGGGGGGGGCGGTCGTCATGGTGTGCGGGGAAAGGTCAGGCCTGCATTGTAGGGACCCACGTCCAGCCCCGCCGCCTGGCCATGGGTTAGCATCTGTGCACCAATGACAAGTACGGTGGCTGGATGATCTTTGCGAGTGTGGGGCGGTGGCTGGAGCACGCGCTGGGGCGCGGCGTGGCCTGGCTGTGTGTGGGCGTCTGGCTGACGCTGGGCACGGCGCTGGCTGCAGCCGCCCCGGCGGCGGTGGGCACGCCCAGTATGGTGCAGCTCAGCGCAGCCGAACAGGCCTGGCTGGCAGCCCACCGTGACAAGACCTTCACCGTGGGTTTCGACCCGTTTGCCGGTCTGGACTACTTCGAGTTCCGCGGCAGCCGCACCGGGCTGCTGCCCGCGCTGCTGAAGGACATGCAGGCGCAACTGGGCCTTAACGTGGTGCCGGCCAACATCAAGGGCTGGGACGATGCCTACACGCGCTTTGTGCGCGGTGATATCGACATCCTCTACGGCGCCAACCCGACCCCGGAGCGCGAGCGCACCATGTGGTTCACGCGCCCGGTCTGGAAATACCCCTACACCGTGTTCGCGGCCAAGGATTCGCCGGTGCAGACCCTGGGCGACCTGGATGGGCGCAAGGTGGGCTTTATCCGCAACGATTTCGTCATTGACCAGTTGCCCCGGGAGTTTCCCAACATCCGTGTGCAATCCGTCGCGTTCGACGAGCAGGAAGCGGGTTTGCGGGCTCTGGAGCAGGGCCAGATCGATGGTTTTGTGACGTCCGGCGGTGGGGTCGAATACGAATTCCTGTACGAGCACCCCAAACTGGCGCTGGTGGCTCAACTGCGCGCCATCACGTCCGACATGACCATGGCCGTGCGCAAGGACCAGCAGATGCTGGGCGGCATCCTGGACCACTACATTGCACAGCGCGAGGCTGCCATCCTGGCCATGAAGCGCCATGCCGAGGGCGTCTACAACCGCAAGATCCTGCGCCTCAGCGAGGCCGAGCTGCGCTGGCTGGAGCAAAAGGGCACGGCCGTGGTGGGTGTGGCGGAAGACTATCTGCCGTTTGACTACTACGCCGGTGGCGAGTACCGGGGCATTGCCGGCGAGATGCTCAAACGCATTGGCGACAGCGTGGGCATACGCTTCCAGGTGGTGAGTGGCACTTTTGCCCACATCATGGAGCAGGCCCGGGCCGGGACCGTGGATGTGGTTGACATGGCCAAGACGGAAGACCGGATTCGGGATTTCATCTTTCCGCATGCCATCAGCACCGAGCGCGACATCATCGTGGGCCTCAAATCCAGCCCGCAGGTGCAGGATGTGTACGACCTGGATGGCCAGCGGGTGGCCGTGATTGACGGCTTCTGGCACGAGGAATACCTGCGCAAGAACCTCAAGAACGCGCGCATCGTCAAGACCGACGACATCATGGAATCGCTGCGCCTGGTGCGCAATGGCGAAGTGGCCTACATGATAGAAAACCCCACCGTGGTGGAGTTCTACATCAACGGCCTGGGCTACACCGACATCGTCAAGCGCGGCAACACCTCCAAGGACTCCTTCGTTTACTTCGGCGTGAACCGGCACCAGCCCGAGCTGGCCTCCATCATGGACAAGGTGATTCCGCTGATCAAGTTCGAGGAAGCCAAGTACGCGGGCATCCAGAGCGTGCCGGTCCTGCACAACGAGGCCAACATGCAGTTGCTCAAACTGGTGGGGGTGCTGGTGGTCGCGCTGATTGCCATTCTCGTGCTGGTCATCCGCGTGGTGCGCAAGCTGGCTGAACAACAGGCCAGAACCCAGTTTTTGACCGAGCGCGAACACCTGCTCTACACCGACACGCTGACGGGTTTCCACAACCGCAACTACTTCAGCCACAAGGCGGACCAGGGCATCCAGGGCCCTTATCCCCAGGCCGTGGTGGTGGCCGACCTCAACAACCTCAAGCACGTCAACGATGCCTACGGCCACGCGGCGGGGGACGCCCTGCTGGTGCTGTTTGCCGACCTGGTGCGCCAGCAGTGGCCGCAGGGCCATTTCTTCCGCATTGGCGGTGACGAATTCCTGATGCTGCTGCCCGGTACGGACGAAGCCGGCGCGCAGGCCAGCCTGGACGCATTGCGCCAGCGTTGCCTGCAGTCGCACCACACGGTAGCGCCAGGTGTCTCGGTGCAGCCCAGTGCCGCCATGGGCTACGCGCAGCGCGACAGCGCCGACATGGCGCTGGACGCGTGCATCGCCCAGGCCGACGCGCGCATGTACCAGGCCAAGGCGCAAATGAAAAAGCGGCGCACCACCGACCTGACCCCGGCAGAGGGTGGTGCACCCGCCTGACACCAACTGCGCTGGGTGTGGTGCACCTGCGGGTTTGTTGTTCCCGGAATTTTCATGCGCGTGCGCGGCGATGGCCTGCGCCGCCCCGAAATCAGCTGTCTGTGAACTGTTCGCGCCACTGCGCGGTCCAGGTGTGCAGGGCGTCGGCCGCCGTGCCTAGCGGTGGCGGCAGGCCCAGCACGGCAGCGGCCTGGTTGAGCGCCTCCAGCGGGTCGGCCAGATTCAGGGCCGCCGCACCGTTTTGCTTGCTGAGCTTTTCGCCATTGGCGCCCAGCACCAGTGGGGTGTGCAGGTAGTGGGGTGTGGGCAGGCCCAGGGCCTGCTGCAGCAGGATTTGGCGTGCGGTGTTGTCGGCGAGGTCTTCGCCGCGTACCACGTGGGTAATGCCCTGTGCGGCGTCATCCACCACCACGGCCAGTTGGTAGGCAAACAGCCCGTCGGCGCGCAGCAGCACAAAGTCGCCCACTTCGGCTTCCACATTTTGCTGCTGCGGGCCCAGCCGGCGGTCGTTCCAGCGCACTGTAGGTGTCGAAATTGCTATGGTTTCAGGAGCTGCATGGGCAGTTTCCATAAGGGTTGCAGCCACTTTTGGCATGGAAATATCGGTGCGCAGGCGCCAGGCGCGCCCGTGCCTGCCGTACAGGCCGCTGCGGCAGGTGCCGGGGTAGACCAGTTCGCCATGGCGCGGCTTGTCGGCGCCCGCGGCTTGCAGCGCGGCTTCGATGTCCTTGCGCGAACAGGCGCAGGGGTAGGCCAGGCCTTGTGCCACCAGGCGGTCCAGCGCCTGCTGGTAGAGCGCCGTGCGTTGGCTTTGCCACACCGGCTCTGCGTCGGGCTGCAGGCCGCAGGCGGCGAGTTGCTGCAGGATGGTCTGGTCTGCGCCGGGGATGCAGCGCGGCGTGTCTACGCCCTCGATGCGCACCAGCCACTGGCCGCCATGCGCGCGCGCGTCCAGCCAGCTGGCCAGCGCGGCCACCAGCGAGCCCGCATGCAGCGGGCCCGTAGGAGAGGGGGCAAAACGGCCGATGTAACCGGACATGGGAGCAATACCGTTCGTCCTGAGCTTGTCGAAGGGGGCTTCGACAAGCTCAGCCTGAACGGAGCGGGGTTAGACGATGGAGAGTGCCAGCTCCAGCCCGGAGACAAACGCATCTTCCACGCGGTGGCCCAGGCACCAGTCGCCGCACAGGCCCAGCCCGAGCTTGGCATCCCACAGATGGCTGTGGCCCAGCGGCTGCAGGGTCTGGGCGTACGACCAGCGGTGGATTTCCGCGTGGGCCGGTTCGGCGCGGATGCCGGTGATTTCGGCAAAGGCTTTGATCATCTTGGCCTGCACGCGTGCCGGGTTGTCGTTCAAATGTTCCTGGGACCACGCGGCGCTGGCCTGCACGGTCCAGCGCTCCACGGCGCCGCGCTGCGGTTTGCTCGATTCGCGGGTGAGCCAGGCAATGCGGTGGTGGGTGCTGCGCGCAGCATTCCACTGCGGGCCCAGCGTGGTTAGGCCGGGCTGCACCGCCTGGGGGTAGGCCAGCATCAGCGTCCAGCACGGGGCCACCGAGGTCTTGGTGGTTTGCTTGAGCAGCGCGCCAGCCTTGGGTGCCGTGGCCAGCAGGGCCTGTGCCTGCGGGCCGGGGACGGCCAGCACCACGGCGTCAAAACCGCTGTAGACATGGTTGCCGTCGTCGGTGCCATTGGTGCGCAGTTGCCACTGGGCCTTGTTCAGGGCGTCGGCTTCGATGTGGGTGACCTTGGTGTTCAGTTCCACGCAATGTGCATCTACCAGGGGTTTGGCCCAGCGCTGGAGCAGCGCGTTCATGCCGGGCACCGGCACCCAGTGCGGCTCACGCGCGGGCAGGCCGGCGGCGGCCACGCGGCCATGCGCGTCGAGCACGCGCACGGTGTTGGCGCTCCAGGGGCGGCACAGGGTGGGGGTGGTCTGCAGGGCCAGCGCAAAGCGCGCGTCGCGCACGGTGAAGTACTGCGCACCAAAGTCAAAGCTGCCAAAGGCGCTGGCACGTGTGGCCATGCGCCCGCCCAGGACGGTACTTTTCTCAAACACGGTGACGCGGTGACCGGCCTGCACCAGCGTGCGGGCACAGGCAATGGCGGCCATGCCGGCACCCACGATGGCGATGTGTCTGGAAGTGGTCATGGGCTGGGTCTCCAATCGTTGGTGTGTATGTTGGCTTTATACACGCTGGGGTAGGCACGCAGAGGCATTTTGGCCCCATGCAAACCCGCACAGCCCTGCGCCTGCATTGCTGCGCCCCGTGCGCACCGGTATTACGCGCTGCGGTGCTCTTCCAGTAGCGCCGCACGGGTGGCCGGGCTTTCCAGTTGCTTGAGCCACCACTGCAGCGCGCGGCCCTGGGTGGAGGCCTTGCTGCCGCGCCAGGCGTAACTGATAGCCACTTGGCGGTAGGGCCGCTCGGTCTTCTTTACTACTAGGCGGCCGGTCTCGATGTAGCTGTCGGCCATGCAGCGCGGCAGGTAGCCGCCGCCCAGGCCGCGCAGTTGCGCGTCGAGTTTGGCATGCATGCTGGCCACGGTGAACACCTCTTGCCCACCCAGCAGGCCAAAGGTCATGCCGCCGCCGCGCTGGATGGAGTCCGCCACCGCCACGGCGCGGTGCTGCTGGATCAGCGCGTCGCTCAAGGGCTCGGGTGCACTGGCCAGCGGGTGGTGGGGCGCCACCGCATAGACGAAGGTGGAGCTGCCCAGCGGTTTGCTGTGCACGTCGGTGTGGTTGCTGGCGTCGGAAGTGGCCACCCCCAAGGCAATGTCGGCCTGGCCCGAGGTGAGGGTGGCCAGCGTGCCCGAGAGGGTTTCGTCGCGCAGGCGGATGCGGGTGGGGGGTGACAGGCTGAAGAAGCTCTCGCACAGCTCCATCACCGTGGGTCTGGAGATGATGGTGTCGATGGCAATGGTGAGCTGCGACTCCCAGCCCGTGGCCACGCGCTTGACGCGGTTGGCCACCGCGTCGATCTCGGTCAGCAGACGTGCGCCTTCGCGCAGCAGTTCCGTGCCGGCCTCGGTGAGCCGCGCCTGGCGTGAGCTGCGGTCGTACAGCAGCACGTCCAGGGCGTCTTCGATCTGGCGCACACGGTAGGTCAGCGCGCTGGGCACCATGCCCATATTGCGCGCCGCGGCGGCAAAGCTGCCGGCATCGGCAATGGCCTGCAACATGGCAAGGGCGTCGGGGGTCAGAACATCGCGAGAAGTTTGCATTGATAGCATATTTTCGTTGAAATTATTTGAATGATGCCATCAAACACCGTGGATGGAAAACCTGGCGGATGGGCCTAAAGTTCAACCCATCGCAAGGAGTCATTCACATGCTGACCATTCGCAAATCCAAAGACCGCGGCTACGCCGACCATGGCTGGCTCAAGTCCTTCCACAGTTTTTCGTTCGCTGGTTATTACGACCCCGCCCACATGGGCTGGGGCAACCTGCGCGTGATCAACGAAGACCGCATTGCCCCCGGCACCGGTTTTGGCACGCACGGCCACCGCGACATGGAAATCATCAGCTATGTGATGGAGGGCAACCTGGCGCACAAGGACAGCATGGGCAATATCAAGGGCATTCCCCCGGGCGACGTGCAGCGCATGAGCGCCGGCCGTGGTGTGCAGCACAGCGAGTTCAACCACGCAGAGGGCCAGACCACGCATTTCTTCCAAATCTGGATCGAGCCCAACGTAACCGGCATCCCGCCGAGCTACGAGCAAAAGACGTTTACCGCAGCAGAGAAGAGCGGCACGCTGCGCCTGGTAGCATCGAACGACGGCGCAGACGGCTCGGTGCTGATCCATGCCGATGCGCGCCTCTACAGCGGTCTGCTGGACGGCGCGCAAACCGCTGAACTGGCGCTGGACCCGCAGCGCAAAAGCTACGTGCAACTGCTGCGTGGCGAGATCGAAGTCAATGGCGTGGCGCTCACCACTGGTGATGCGGCGCTGCTGGAAGGCGAAAGCCGCATTCAACTGGCCAAAGGAAAGAACGCCGAAGTACTGGTGTTTGACCTGCAGCCCTGATTTTCATTTTTCTAACCGTAACCAAGAGGAGTTTTCTATGTTGTCCAAATTTCAATCCCCCTTCGCCCTGGCGGCGCGCATCCTGATCGCACTGCTGTTTGTGCCAGCAGGTTTTGGCAAGCTCATGGGCTTTGCCGGTACCGCCGGCTATATCGCTTCCGCCGGCTTGCCGCTGCCTGAAGTGGGCGCCGCGATTGCCATCGTGGTCGAACTGGGTTTCGGTCTGGCCTTGATCGCCGGCTTCCAGACCCGTTTTGTGGCACTGGTCATGGCGGTTTTCACCGTCGCCACGGCTCTGTTCTTCCACAAATACTGGGCGGTCGCACCTGAGGCGGTGATGGTCAACAAGATCATGTTCATGAAGAACATCGCCGTCGCTGGCGGCTTGCTGGGTCTGACGGCTTTCGGTGCCGGTGCCTGGAGCGTGGACGCCAAGCGCGGCAACTAAGCGCGGCGACGCCTCGCGGCGAACTTGGTATTCTGGGAAGGCCTGCCAATTTGCAGGCCTTTCCTTTTTTAATCCAAGAACCTATCCATGGCACATGTCGCAGTGATTTTCCATTCAGGCTATGGCCATACCCAGCGCATGGCGCAATCGGTGGCCCAGGGCGCGAACGCCGAGCTGATCGCTATCGACGCCGACGGCAACCTGCCCGACGGCGGTTGGGAAGCGCTGGCCGCAGCCGATGCCATCGTCTTCGGCTCGCCCACCTATATGGGCAGCGTGAGCTGGCAGTTCAAGAAGTTTGCCGATGCATCGAGCAAGCAGTGGTATGCCCAAACCTGGAAGGACAAGCTGTTTGGCGGTTTCACCCACAGTGCCAATGCCAATGGCGACAAGCATTCCACGCTGCACTACATGATTACGCTGGCTATGCAACACAGCGGCATCTGGGTGGGCACCGGCCTGCACTACAACACCACCAAGGCATCCCAGCGCGGCGATGTGAACTACCTGGTCTCCAGCGCCGGCCCCATGGGCCAGACGCCGGGCGACGCCAGCGCCGGCGAGATGAACGCGGGCGACCTGGAAACCGCACGCCTGTATGGTGTGCGCATGGCAAGCCTGGCCGCCCGGTTCTGCGGTTGAGACGAGAATCCATTTTTGCGCCATGCGCAGGAGGTTCGTATGACAGTTACCTTGCAACGCAAGCCCGAAGCGGCGCTGGCCCAAAGCCTGCGCATTCGCCAGCACTTGCTGGTCTCCGATGGTTCGGTTGCTGAAGGCGGCACTGACGAAGGCCCCAGCCCGCACGATTTCTACGACGCGGCGCTGGGCTCCTGCAAGGCACTTACCGTGCTCTGGTATGCGCACAAAAAAGGCATACCGGTGACGGACGTCCAGACCGAAGTCACCAGCGACAACAGCGAAGAGCGCAAAGGCACCTACCGCCTGAAGACCACCCTCAAGATCAGCGGCGACCTGACCGACGCGCAACTGGCCGAACTGGCCGCCGTGGCCGAGAAGTGCCCGGTGCACAAACTCATGACAGCGGTCACCACCGAAGTCACCACCTCTGTGGAGCGACTGGCATGAGCGCCGGGCCGTTCCCAAGGCGCTCGCACCCGCAGTCCAAAGGACGGAGGGTTGTGCCATGACCGCCCCTGTACTACTCAAGCCTCACAACAAGGACCTGGGCGGCGGCTTCACCGTGCGCCGCCTGCTGCCTGCCGCGCAACGCCAGGCGGTCGGCCCGTTCATCTTCTTCGACCACTTCGGCCCCGTCACCGTGCACCCTACGGACGACCACGACGTGCGCCCGCACCCCCACATCGGCCTGGCCACGCTGACGTATTTGTTTGAAGGCGTCATTCTGCACCGTGACAACCTGGGCTACACCCAGCGCATCGAGCCCGGTGCCATCAACTGGATGACCGCCGGCAGCGGCATCGTCCACTCCGAGCGCCGCCCGGTGGAGCAGGCCAACAGTACCTATGTCAACCATGGCCTGCAACTCTGGCTGGCATTGCCCGCCGACCAGGAAGAAGTGCCGGCCAGCTTTGCCCACACTCCGGCCAGCACCATCCCTGAATTGACCTATCAGGGTGCTGGTGTGCGTGTACTGGTCGGCGAAGCCTTTGGCGCCAAATCACCCGTCGTCACTTTGTCTCCTACGCTGTATTTGGACGTGCGCCTGTCTGCCGGCACTACCTGGACGCTGCCCCTGTTGGCCCAAGAGCAGGCCGTCTATGCGGTGGAAGGCAGTGTGGCCCTGGATGGCCAAGCGCTGGAACCCAACACCATGGCAGCGCTTTCCGAGCCGGCAGAGATCACCACCGGCAGCGAAGCCGCACGCTTTGTCGTGATCGGTGGCCAGCCCCTTGGCCGCCGCTTCATGTGGTGGAACTTTGTCTCCAGCAGCAAGGAGCGCATCGCTGCTGCCGCGGCTGCCTGGGAGCGCATGGATGCGAATGCAGGCATGGGGCAGGTGCCGGGTGAGACGGAGCGGATTCCGACGCCTGCGCGTTGAGTGGCTTCTAGCTTTTTGGGCCGATTCCGCTAGCGATACGGTAGATTCAAACAACAAGCATTTGGAGAACGTCTTGGCGCGAATAGAAGTAATGCAGGCTCAGTGCAATACATGCGGAGGCATGCGAAAGCAACGAATTCTTAAGAAAGTGTCAAAGTCTTGGGACGACGAACGATATTCTGTTTGGGGCAAGAACGAATACTCGCTACTTGAATGTGCCGGTTGTGAAGACATAAGCCTTCTTGATCAATCTTGGTTCAGCGAGAACACAGACTCAGATGGAAATCCAGTTCTTAACGAGACCTACTATCCTCCATCAATTTACCGACGTCAACCAACATGGTTTGGCATGCTAGACAAGCAATGGCATATCACCAAACTTTTGCAGGAAGTCTATAACGCCTTACAGAACAGTGCCCCGGCTCTTGCTGCTATGGGACTACGGGCCATTATTGAGGCCATCATGATTGACAAAGTTAAGGATGGAGGCACCTTCTCGGACAACCTGAAAAAGTTCCGATCGGGGGGCTACATATCTGATATCCAGCATCGCGCTCTGCTTGCAGCTCTGGAACTAGGTCATGCCAGTATTCACAGAGGACACATACCAGACGATTTCGAGTTAGACACTGCACTCGACATCACTGAGAATTTGGTCCATCTCCTTTATGTCCTTGAGCATCGAGCTCAGATCAGTATTCGTGGCCTACCGAAAAGGAACCCTTAGTCTTTCCATCAGAGGATCGTTTGTTGTTCTTGAAGAGAAAACACTATGCAAATCACCGTAGAAACCACCGTTGCCGCCCCCATCGCCCAAGTCTGGCGCGCCTACACCACGCCCGAGGACATCAAACAATGGAACGCCGCGTCTGACGACTGGCACACCACCTCCGCCACGGTGGACCTGCGCGTGGGTGGCGCTTTCTCGTCGCGCATGGAGGCCAAGGACGGCAGCATGGGGTTTGACTTTGCCGGCACCTACACCAAGGTTGTGGAAAACGCGTTGATCGAATATTCATTCGGTGACCGCGTGGCGCAGGTGGCGTTTGTGCAGGGCCCCTGTGGCGTCACGGTGCGCGTCAGTTTTGACAGCGAGCCGACGCATTCGGTCGAACAGCAACGCGAGGGGTGGCTGTCCATCCTCAACCACTTCAAGCGGCATGTGGAGGCCAAAGCGTAACCGCCATGCCCACCTTCGTCGCCCTGCTGCGCGGCATCAATGTTGGCAAGGCCAAGCGTATTCCCATGGCGGAGTTGCGTGCCCTGCTGGAGGAACTGGGCTATACCGATGTGGCCACGCTGCTCAACAGCGGCAATGCGGTGTTCCGTGCCGCGAAGGGCACGCCGGCCATTCACGCGAAGCAGATTGCCGCAGCGATTGCATCCCGCATGGGATTTGACGTGCCGGTGGTCGTCAAGTCGGCCAGGGAGCTGGCGGCCATCGTCTCGGAAAATCCACTGGCAGAAGATGCCACCAACCATTCGCAACTACTTGTTGTCTTTGCGCAGGGCAATGCGGCTTTTGCCGGCTTGTCAGCGGTTGCCAACCTGGTTCAACCGCCGGAGCGCTTTGCCATCGGCGACAGTGCTGCCTATCTGGACTGTGCCGCTGGCATTCTGGAGAGCAAAGCGGGCGAGGCATTGCTAGGCAAGGTCGGCAAGTCGGTGACCACGCGCAACTGGGCCACGGTGCTGAAGCTGCAGACGTTGGTGGACGCAGCCAACGCCTGAGCGGTCAGGGCCTCAGGCCGGCGCGTTGCGGTGGTTCAGTGCTGCCAAATCTGCCCCCACCGCCTCGCGCTCGTCAAATACAAAGCAGCCACCTTTGTAGTGCGCGCCACCGGCTTCTTCAAAGTATTTGAGGATGCCGCCTTCGAGCTGGTACACATGGTCCAGCCCGGCTTCGCGCATGAAGATGGCGGCCTTTTCGCAGCGGATGCCGCCGGTGCAAAAGCTCACCACGGTCTTGCCTTGCAACTCAGCCTTGTGGTCCAGCACGGCCTGCGGGAATTCCGTGAACTTGGTGATGCGCCAGTCGATAGCGTTCTCGAAGGTGCCGCAGTCAATCTCCACGTCGTTGCGCGTGTCCAGCGTCACCACCGGGCGGCCTTCGTCGTCGTGGCCCTGGTCCAACCAGCGCTTGACTGTGAGCGGCGCCACCGCCGGTGCGCGGCCTTCGGCCGGGCGGATGGTGGGATGATTCATGCGGATGATCTCGTTCTTCACCTTCACCAGCATTTTGCGAAACGGCTGCGCCTCGGACCAGCTTTCCTTGGGCACGATGTCGGCAAAGCGCGCATCGGTGTGCAACTGGGCGATGAAGCTGCGCACGGCCTCGGCCGGCGCGGCCAGGAACAGGTTGATGCCTTCTTCGGCCAGCAGGATAGTGCCCTTGAGTTGCAGCGCCGTGGCGCGTGCCAGCAGCACTTCGCGCAGCGCGGGTGCATCGGGCAGGGGGACGAATTTGTAGGCGGAGATATTGAGGATGGTGTTCACCCCCCGATTTTAAGTTTCCTGTCCCGGCCAGCCCCGGGCGCAGGTTTTTAAGGCGGTGGCAGCAACACCTGCAGCCACTGCTGCGCCTGGGCGTAGTCGGTGAACACGCGGGAGGGGAGGATGCCGTCCAGCAGCTTTTCAAACCGTGGCCGCATCAGCGCGGCGCCTTCCACCTGCGACCCGATCACAAAGGCGACGGCGGCCAGTTGCGAGCCGGGCGAGCGCTTGGCATAGGCCTGGCGGCTGTTGGTGTAGATGTCTTCGCTGTAGACCAGCGTGTCGTGCAGGACGTTGATGATGCCCCAGGGGCCTGTGGCATTGAGCGCTGGTACGTGCTCCAGCATGGCACGGCTCGCCTGGTCGCGCATTTCGGCATTCCAGTCGCCGCGCATGTGCACAGTCAGGATGGCGCCGAAGCGCTCGATCTCGGCGGAGCCGTGGGGCTTGAAAAAAGGCAATGTCATGGGGGAGGCAGTCCACGCGGCGGGTAGCGGCGCTTATCTGCATATATTTCGGTGGCGGTTTCGCATTATGAAGGCGCGGGCGGTTTCAGCCTGATTGGGGAGGGCGCGAAAACTACAATGAAGCCATGTTTATCCACCTGCGCCTGCACACCGAATTTTCTGTCGTCGACAGCACCAACCGCATCGACGACATCGTCAAGGCGGCGGCCAAGGACGGCCAGCCGGCGCTGGCGATCACCGACCTCAACAACCTGTTCGGTGCGATCAAGTTTTACAAAGAAGCGCGCGGCAAGGGCGTCAAGCCGCTGATCGGCGCCGAGGTGATGCTGGAGGGCCTGGGCGCGGACGCCACGGCCACCTCGCGCATCGTGCTGCTGGTGCAGAACAAGCAGGGCTACCTGAATATCTCGGAGCTGATTGCGCGGGCCTACACGCAAAACGTGGTCAAGGCGCAGGCAGTGGTCAAGCTGGAGTGGCTCAAGGAACTGAACGAGGGCCTGATCTGTCTGGCCGGCGCGCAGGCCGGCCCAGTGGGGCAGGCGCTGGTGCAGGGCGACACCGCCCGCGCACACGAGGCAGCGCTGCAGCTGGGCAGCGTGTTTCCGCACCGGTTTTACCTGGAGTTGCAACGTGCCGGCCGCACCGACGACGAGGCGCACGTCATCGCCGCCGTGCAACTGGCCGCGCGCATGAAGCTGCCGGTGGTGGCCACGCACCCAGTGCAATTCACCGGACCCGACGACTTTGAGGCGCACGAGGCGCGTGTCTGCATTGCCGATGGCGAGATACTGAGCAACCCCAAGCGGGTGCGCCGCTTCACGCGCGAGCAGTATTTCAAAAGCGCTGCGCAAATGGAGGCCTTGTTCAAGGATGTTCCCTCCGCCATTGCCAACACCCTGGAGATTGCAAAGCGCTGCAGCCTCACGCTGGTGCTGGGCAAGCCGCAGTTGCCCGACTTCCCCACGCCGCTGGTAGACGGAAAACAGCTGTCGCCCGAGGAGTATTTCCGCTACGCCTCGCTGGAAGGCCTCAAGGAGCGCATGGTGCACCTGTACCCCGATGCGGCCGAACGCGAGCGGCGCATGCCGGAGTACCTGGAGCGGCTGGAGTTTGAACTGGGCACCATTTTGAAGATGGGTTTCCCCGGTTACTTCCTGATCGTGGGCGACTTCATCAACTGGGCCAAGAACAATGGCTGTCCGGTGGGGCCGGGCCGTGGCTCCGGTGCCGGCAGCCTGGTGGCCTATGCACTGAAGATCACCGACCTAGACCCGCTGCAGTACAAGCTGCTGTTCGAGCGTTTCCTGAACCCCGAACGGGTATCCATGCCTGACTTCGACATCGACTTTTGCCAAGGCAACCGCGACCGGGTGATCGACTATGTGAAGGACAAATACGGCAAGAATGCCGTGAGCCAGATCGCCACCTTCGGCACCATGGCCGCGCGCGGCGTGATCCGCGATGTGGGCCGCGTGCTGGACATGAGCTACACCTTTTGCGACGGCATCAGCAAGCTCATCCCCAACAAGCCGGGCACCAACGTCACGCTGCAACTGCCACCCACCGATGGCAAGAAGAGCGACAAGTACATCTACGCCAGCGAGGCCGAGCCTATCTTGGCCGAGCGCGAAGAGAAGGAAGAAGACGTCAAGACCCTGCTGGAGATGGCGCGCAAGCTGGAGGGCATGACACGCAACATCGGCATGCACGCCGGCGGCGTGCTGATTGCGCCCGGCAAGCTGACCGACTTCTGCCCGCTGTACCAGCAGCCCGGCAGCGAATCGGCCGTCAGCCAGTACGACAAGGACGACGTGGAGGCCATAGGCCTGGTGAAGTTTGACTTCTTGGGACTGGCCACGTTGACCATTCTGGAAATCGCGCGCGAGTTCATCATGAAGCGCCACGCGGGCCAGGAAAACTTCGCCTATGAAAACCTGCCGCTTAACGATCCCAAGGTGTACCGCCTGTTTTCCGAGGGCAAGACCGAGGCCGTGTTCCAGTTTGAAAGCCGCGGCATGCAGGGCATGCTGCGCGACGCCAAGCCCACGCGCCTGGAAGACCTGATTGCGCTGAACGCCTTGTACCGTCCAGGCCCCATGGACCTGATCCCCAGCTTTGTGGCGCGCAAGCACGGGCGCGAAGAGGTGGAGTACCCGCACCCGGCCGTGGCCGAGATGCTGAGTGAGACCTACGGCATCATGGTCTACCAGGAGCAGGTGATGCAGACCGCGCAGATCCTGGGCGGTTACTCGCTGGGTGGCGCTGACCTGCTGCGCCGCGCCATGGGCAAGAAAAAGGCCGAAGAGATGGCCGAGCACCGCGAGAAATTCCGCGACGGTGCGCTCAAGACCCACAACATCCCGCAGGAAAAGGCCGACGAAATCTTCGACCTGATGGAGAAGTTTGCAGGCTACGGCTTCAACAAATCGCACGCCGCCGCCTACTCGCTCTTGGCCTACCACACGGCCTGGATCAAGGTCCATTACACGGCCGAATTCTTCTGCGCCAACATGACCGTGGAAATGGACGACACCGACAAGTTGAAGGTGCTGTTCGAAGACGCCGAGAAGATGGGCCTGGAGTTCGAGCCGCCCAACATCAACCGCGGCCTGTACCGTTTCGAACCCATTTCCAACAAGCAGATCCGCTATGGCCTGGGCGCCATCAAGGGCACGGGTGAGCAGGCGATTCAAGCCATCATCGCGGCGCGCGAAGGCCGGGGGCCGACTGAAGAGGCGGGTCCGTTCACCAGCCTGTTTGACTTTGCCCGCCGCGTGGACAAGGCACGCCTGAACAAGCGCTGCGTGGAGGCGCTGATCAAGGCCGGTGCATTCGACACGTTGCAACTGAACCGCGCGGCCCTGGTGGCATCCATCGACCTGGCCTTCGACTTTGCTGCTGCCGCCGCCGCCAATGCCAACCAGGTCGGCCTGTTCGACATGGGCGACGATGACCACGGGTCGAGCACGCAGGAGCCGCCGCTGGTGGATATGCTGCCCTGGGGCGTGAAAGAGCGCCTGATGCAGGAGAAGACGGCCGTGGGCTTCTACCTTTCGGGCCACCTGTTCGACGAAGTAGCGCTGGAAGTGCGCCGCTTTGCCAAACGCCCGATCGAGGAGCTGCTGGAGACCCGCGAACCGCAGTTGCTGGCCGGCATCGTGACCGACCTGCGTGTGATCAATGGGCAGCGCGGCAAGCTGGCGCTGTTCAAGCTGGACGACAAATCCGCCACCATCGAGGCGCGCGCCGATGAGGCGCTGATCAACGCGCACAAGGATTTGCTGAAGGATGACGAACTGATCGTGGTCATGGGCAAGGCCCAGCCGGACCGCTTTTCGGGCGGCATGCAGTTCACCATCCAGCAGATATGGAGCCTGGAGCAGGCCCGTTGCCGCTTTGGCAAGTACCTGAAGGTGGCGGTGAACGGCCGCGTGCCCGACGTGCAAAAGCTGCTGCGTGAATTCCCGGCGCAACGCGAGCTGTCGGAGCAGGGTGAGCTGGTGCGGGGCCTGGGCGTGCGCCTGGTGGTGCAGCGCGCCGTGGCCGATGCGGCACAGGCCGGCTGCGCAGGCGCCGTGGCCGAACTGCAGCTGGGCGAGGGTGCGCGCTTCTTCCCCAGTGATGCCGCGCTGGCCGGTTGGCGTGCGCAGGCCGACCAGGGCAAGGCGGTGATTGCCTACGATTGAGCATCCAATGGGGCTTTTGCCACCGTGGATAGTGCGCTAGATGCTATTGAAAATGTAGCACTTGGAGCTGTTCAGTTGCCGAACAATTCCTGCGGCGAAAGCACAATGAGCATGGGCGAGGGCACGCGCCCCGTCTCGTCGCGTGGCAGCACGGCAGTCTTGTCGATGGCGTTGAGCGCGGCGTTGTCCCACCCCTTGTTGCCACTGCTGCGGGTGATGTTTCGGCCGATGATGGTGCCGTCGGGCGAGGTACGCACCTCAATCTCCACGCGCGGGTTGCCAACGACAGTCTCCGTGTAGACGATATTCGGTTTGATGCGTGCATTGATGCGACCCGCATAGCTGGCCGATGGGCCAGAGGACTGGGCGGCTATACCACGTGCATTGGTGTCGCCGTTGCCCGCAGCGCCAGCCATGGCCTGTATGCGCTTGAGCTGGTCATCGCGCGCCTTGCGCAGGGCCTGTTCCTGTGCAGCGTCTGCCTTTTGCTTGGCCTGGTCTGCGGCCTTGGATTTCGCCAGCTTCTCCTTCTCAGCTTTGTCGCGGGCCGCCTGCTTCTCTTTTTCGGCCTTGTCCTTGGCGATTTTTTCCTTCTGCAGCTTGTCCTGCTCGGCCTTCTCTTTTTGCGCCTGTTTTTCCTTCAGCAGCCTGGCCTTTTCCTTTTCCAGCGCAATGTCCACCTTGGGTGGGGGCGGGGCGGGCGGGGGCTCCACCGGCACCGGCTTCACCTCGGCTTTGGGCTCGGGCGGCTTGGGTGGTTCCGAGGGCGTTTCTACTGGGGCAGGGGGGGCGGCCTCCTGCGGAATGGCAGACCATAGTTCAGCCTCCACCGTGACTGCCGGGGCTTCACGCTTCCATTGCACGCCGATGGTCAGCACGGCCAGCAGCAGGGCGTGCGCCACGATCGCAAGCAGCAGGGCACGCACCAGGCCCGGTGTGGGCGGCGGTGCAAACTCCATGCGATCGCTCAGGGCTGCCATCGGGTATCAGTTGGCGAGTTGCACCGACAGGCCCACGCGCTGGATGCCGGCGCGTTGCAGCGTATCCATGACCTTGACCACGCTCTCGTACTTCACGTTCTTGTCGGCGCTGATGACCACGGCGGAGTTGGCGGCCGACACGCTGTCTTTGGCGCCCTGGGCCTGCTTGACCGCAGCGGCCAGGTCTTTGAGGGGTAGGGGCGTGGTCTGGTCCTTGACCTTCATTTCCAGCGCGTCGTTCTTGCCGAGGACGACCTGGATGACCTGGTCGGGCTGGCGCGCGGCTTTGCCGACGCTTGGCAGGTCGATCATGCTGGGCGTGATCAGCGGTGCGGTGACCATGAAGATGATCAGCAGCACCAGCATCACATCGATGAAGGGCACCATGTTGATCTCGTTGATGGTGCGGCGGCCCCGGCCGCGGTGGGAGACGGCGGGCATGGTCAGCGTCCTGATGCTGGTTGCGTGCCCACATTGCGTTGCAGGATGTTGGAAAACTCTTCAATGAAGGTTTCCTGCTGGATGGCGATGCGGTCCAGATCGCGGGCAAAGCGGTTGTAGGCGACCACGGCGGGGATGGCGGCAAACAGGCCGATGGCGGTGGACACCAGGGCTTCGGCAATGCCGGGCGCCACTGTGGCCAGCGTGACCTGGGTCAGTGCGGCCAGGCCGCTGAAGGCGCTCATGATGCCCCACACGGTGCCGAACAGGCCCACATAGGGCGACACCGAGCCGACCGAAGCGAGGAAGGACAGGTTGCTTTCCACCGTGTCCATCTCGCGCTGGAAGCTGGCGCGCATGGCGCGGCGCGCGCCGTCCATCAGCGTGCCGACGTCGGCAATACGGCGCTCGCGCAGCTTCTGGTATTCGCGCATGCCGCTGGCAAAAATGCGTTCCATGGGGCCGCAGTGGCGCGCGTTCTGCACGGCGGCGGCAAACAGGTCGTTGAGGCTGGAGCCGGACCAGAACTCACGCTCGAAGGTTTCGTTGAGGGCTTTGACCCGGTTCAGCGAAAACAGCTTGCGGAAGATGGCCGCCCAACTGGTGATGGACACCAGCATCAGCAACAACATGACGGCTTGCACGACGGTGCTGGCGTTGAGCACCAGGTGAAGAATGGACAGGTCTTGGTTCATGGCATTCAGAGTGGATTCAAGTCAGGATGGCGCGCAGCCGCGCCACGGCGGTCTGCAGCTGTTCCATGGAGCTGGCGGTAGAGAAGCGCACAAAGTTGGCCGTTTGTGCGCTGCCAAAGTCGCGCCCCGGTGTCACCGCCACATGGGCGCGCTGCATGACTTCAAATGCGAAGTCCCAACTGTCCTTCACGCCCAGCTTGGCGCACGCGGCGGTGCAGTCGGCCCAGGCGTAGAAGGCACCGTCGGGCATCACCGGCACGTTCAGCCCCATGGCATTGAGCGCGGGGATGAAGTAGTCGCGCCGGGCCTTGAATTCCTGGCGGCGCTGTTCGTACAGGGCAATGCTCTCTGTCTCAAAGCAGGCCAACGCGGCGTGCTGCGCAATGGTGCTGGGGCAGATGAAGAGGTTTTGTGCCAGCCGCTCGATCACCGGCACCAAGACGTCGGGCACCACCATCCAGCCCAGGCGCCAGCCGGTCATGTTGAAGTATTTGCTGAAACTGTTGATGCTGATGATGTGGTCGTCCAGCGCCAGCGCGGTCTGGCCGAACTGGGCGTCAAAACTCAGTGCCAGGTAAATCTCGTCCACCAGCGTGATGCCGCCTTTGGCCTGCACGACCTGGTGGATGCGGCGCAGTTCATCGGGGTGGATGGAGGTGCCTGTGGGGTTGCTCGGCGACGCCAGCAGCACGCCGCGCGTGCGCGGGCCCCAGGCGGCTTCCACCTTGGCGGCGCTGAGCTGGAAGCGTTCTTCGGCGGTCGTAGGGATCAGCACCGCCTTGCCTTCTGCCGCACTCACAAAGTGGCGGTTGCAGGGGTAGCTGGGGTCGGGCATCAGAATCTCGTCGCCCGATTCGATCAGCGCCATACAGGCCAGGTGCAGCGCGGCCGATGCCCCGGCGGTGACCACGATGCGCCGCGCCGGCACATCCACACCAAAGCGGCTGGCGTACCAGGCACTGATGCGCTCGCGCAGCGGCGCCAGGCCCGTGGCGGCGGTGTATTGGGAATGGCCCCCGCGCACGGCGCGCTCGGCGGCGTCCTGCACCAGTGGTGGGGCGGTGAAATCGGGCTCACCGATATTAAGGAAGACCATGGGCGCATCGGTGTGCGCCACTTCCTGGCCCAGGGCAGAGGCGGCCTTGGCCACCTCCATGACGTAAAAGGGCTCTATCTTTTGGGCACGCGACGCGATCTGCATGGTGGGCGGATGCGGCTCAGGCGCGGGGCTTGGCCGTGCTGCGGTCGGCTTCGACTTCGGCGGCGCGCAACTGGGGCGCCAAGCCGTTGAGCACGGCGTTGACGTACTTGTGGCCGTCGGTGCCGCCAAACTCCTTGGCCAGCTCAATGCATTCATTGAGCACCACGCGCCAGGGTACGTCCAGGCAGTGCTGCATCTCGTACGCGCCGATCCACATCACAGCGTGTTCGATGGGGGAGATTTCCGCCATGGGGCGGTCCAGCAGCGGCACGATGAGTGCGTCCAGTGCCTCGCCTTGTTCCACACAGCCGTGCAGCAGGGCGTCGAAGTGGGCTGCATCGGCCTTGTTGAAGCCGGCCAGGTCGCGCGTGAAGGTGTCGATGTCGCTCACACCGTTGCGGCCCACCAGGCTCTGGTACAGGCCCTGCAGGGCAAATTCACGCGCACGGCTGCGGTTGGATTTGCTGCCGGCCTTGCGTGCGCCGGTGCTGGTGAGGCCCGTGCGCGGCTGGCGGGGAGGGCGCTTGGGAGTGGACGGGGTGTTGTAGTCGCTCATCAGAAGGTTTCCAGCAGGTTGGCCATTTCCACCGCGACGCGGGCCGCATCGCGGCCTTTTTCTATCTGGCGGGCCACGGCCTGCTCCAGGTTCTCTGTGGTCAGGATGGCATTGGCAATGGGAAGCTGGTAGTCCAGCGCCAGGCGCGTGACTGCCGCACCGGATTCGTTGGCGACCAGCTCAAAGTGGTAGGTCTCGCCACGGATGATGCAGCCCAGGGCGATCAGCGCGTCGTAGTTGGATTTTTCGGCCATGGCCTGCAGGGCCACGGGCACTTCCAGTGCGCCGGGTACGGTGATGTGGTCGATGTCCTTGTCGGAGACGCCCAGTTCAATCAGTTCGGCCTTGCAGGCCTGCGCCAGTGCGTCGGTCACGCTGGCATTGAAGCGCGCCTGCACGATGCCGATCTTGAGCTTCTTGCCGTTCATGCGGCTGTCGTTGGTGGCCACGTGGCCTTTTTCTGCGCCAAACATAAATTGGTTTCCTTCCTTGTGGGGCCTGCTTTGCAGGCCTGTTTCCAGTATCTGCTTATTTGCTGATGTAGCCCGTGATTTCGAGCCCATAGCCTGTCATGCTGGGCATGCGGCGGGGGCTGCCCAGCAGTTGCATCTTGTGCACGCCGCACTGGCGCAAGATCTGTGCGCCGATGCCGTAGGTGCGCAGGTCCACGCGGCCGCGCTCGGGGCCGTGGGCAGCGCGGGCCGTACCTTCAAACTGGGCCAGCAACTGCGCACCGCTTTCACCGCAGTTCAGCAGCACGACCACGCCCTTGCCCTCTTTGGCGATGTGCGACAGCGCGGCGTCCAGGCTCCAGGAGTGCATGGTGCGGCCGACTTCCAGCGCATCCAGCACCGACAGCGGTTCGTGCACGCGGGCGGGCACGGACTCATCTGCAGACCATTTGCCTTTGACTAGCGCCAGGTGCACGCCGTGGCCAGTGGTGTCGCTGAAGGCGTGGGCGGTGAATTCGCCAAACGCGGTCTGCACGGGGCGCTCGCCCACTTTTTCGATGAGGGACTCGACGCGGCTGCGGTGTTCGATCAGGTCGGCGATGGTGCCGATCTTCAGCCCGTGCTCTGCAGCAAAGAGTTGCAGGTCCGGCAGGCGGGCCATGGTGCCGTCGTCCTTCATGATTTCGCAAATCACGGAGGCGGGCGAGCAGCCGGCCATCACGGCCAGGTCACAACCGGCTTCGGTGTGGCCCGCACGCATCAGCACGCCACCATCCACGGCCTGCAGCGGGAAGATGTGGCCGGGCTGCACCAGATCACTGGGCACGGCGTTCTTGGCCACCGCGGCTTGTACGGTACGGGCGCGGTCGGCCGCGGAGATGCCAGTGGTGACGCCTTCGGCGGCTTCAATCGACACCGTGAAGGCTGTGCCTTTCTTGTCGCCGTTGCGTGCTGTCATGGGCTGCAACTGCAGGCGTTCACAGCGCTCGCGGCTCAGGGTCAGGCAGATCAGGCCGCGGCCATAGCGGGCCATGAAATTGATGGCGTCGGCGGTGACATGGTCGGCGGCCAGCACCAGGTCGCCTTCGTTCTCACGGTCTTCCTCATCGACCAGGATCACGATGCGCCCGGCGCGCATGTCGGCGACGATGTCTTCGACGGGGGAGATGGGGACGGGGGCTTTGGTAGAGGAAGCGGTCATGGGGAAGGAGCTTTCAGAGATGCGATTCAGGTGGCGGCCGGTGCGGTTAGCATGCGCTCCACATAGCGGGCAATCAGGTCAATCTCCAGATTGACGCGTGAGCCGGCCTGTAGCGTGTGCAGCGCGGTGTTCTCCACCGTGTGCGGGATCAGGTTGATGCTGGCCTCACAGCCTTCGGGCTGGTCGGCAATGCGGTTGACGGTGAGGCTGACGCCATTGATGGTGATGGAACCCTTGTAGGCCAGGTACTTGCCCAGGGCTTTGGGGGCCAGCACGCGCAGCTCCCAGCTTTCGCCCACCTGGGCAAAGTGGCTCACGCGGCCTATGCCGTCCACATGGCCCGACACGAGGTGCCCGCCCAGCCGGTCATGGGCGCGCAGGGCTTTTTCGAGGTTGATGGCACCCACGGCGTCCAGCCCGGCGGTCTTGTCCAGGGATTCGGCGGAAATGTCGATGGTGAACTGTTTTTGTGCCAGATCCAGCGTGGTGACCGTCATGCAGGCACCGTTGAGCGCAATGCTGTCGCCCAAGCCCACATCGTCCAAATAGCCGGCAGGGCAGGAGATGGTCAGGCGCTTGCCGTGCGTAGAAGAGCTGCCCAGGGCGTGAACGGCGGCGATGCGCCCCACGCCGGTGATGATTCCGGTAAACATGCCCGCATTTTCGCAGGGATTGGCCTCAGGGCCGGGCCGGAGGGCAAATCTTCTGCGTTAAAAAAGGTCACGGCCTGTAACGCGGGCGACGATACGCAGGTCCGGCCCCACCATTTCGGTGGATTTGAACTCCAGTGCCAACGCATCGCCCAACGCGGCCAGCGGCCCAAAATGGGCCATATCGGCACCCTGGCCCATGAGTTTGGGGGCCAGGTAGACCAGAAACTCGTCCACCAGCCCCTCGCGCACCAGCGAGCCGTTGAGCTTGTGCCCGGCTTCCACATGCAGCTCATTGATCTCGCGTTGGCCCAAGTCTTTCAGCATGGCTGCCAAATCCACCTTGCCGGTGGGCGTGCCGTCGGCATGTCGGCCGGGCAGGTAGACGAGGGTGGCACCCTGGGCCAGCAGCGCCGCAGCTTTGGCATCATTTTTGGCTGCAGCGTAGATGAATACTGTGCGACCAGCTATAAAAAGAGGAGCATCTGGCGGGGTTTCCAGGTTGCTGTCGACCACCACCAAATGCGGCTGGCGTCGGGTTTCCACCAGCCGCACATCCAGCCGGGGGCTATCCTGCAGCACGGTGCCTATGCCGGTGAGCACAGCGCTGGCCCGCGCGCGCCAGGCATGGCCGTCGGTACGCGCCTCGGGCGAAGTGATCCACTGACTAACCCCATTGGGCAGCGCCGTCTTGCCGTCCAGCGAGGCGGCGATCTTCATGCGTACCCATGGCGTTTTGCGGACCATGCGGCTGAAAAAGCCGATGTTGAGCTCGCGGGAGGCGATGGCGGCCGGGTCGTTGGGGGGCAGAAGCTCCACGTCCACACCCGCGGCGCGCAGTTTGACAAAGCCCTGGCCGGCCACCAGCGGGTTGGGATCGGTATTGGTTGCCACCACTTTTTGGATGCCTGCCTGGATCAATGCGTCGCAGCAGGGGCCGGTGCGGCCCTGGTGGGAGCAGGGCTCCAGCGTGACATAGGCCGTCGCACCGACGACGGAATGCCCTTTTGCAGCGGCATCGCGCAGGGCCATGACTTCGGCGTGGGGACCGCCAGCTTGCTGGGTGTGGCCTTGGCCGAGGATGGTGCCGTTGGGGGTTGTGAGGACGCAACCTACACGGGGATTCGGATCAGAGAGTGATAGTGCATGCGCAGCTTGTGAAGCTGCGTGCTTGATAAAAGTATTCACTGTACTTGGTTAATAAACCTGAAGACCACCATCTCCACTACTGCGTGGCGGAAGTCGTGCAGGTCGAATCCATCGATGGTTTGCAGCTTCTTACTCTGCCAGTGCTTGATATTATGACTCGCCTCGTTTCGTTGGACACAGAAGCAGAGTCCACATCGTTTCTGACAACACTGAAAGTAAGTGCCCCGAAACTGCCATCCTTTTTCTTCGAATAACCTGATGCGTCGAACATCATGTAGGGTGGAGAGTCAGAAGCGGATCCATTGGCCGAAATTATCAGATAGCTGGGTGGAGCTTCCCGCGAGAGAACGAGTATGTCGTTGGCCGCTTCATAGGCTTGCGAACGATCTACGTCGACAAATACCTTCCATCCACTGCTCCAATTGGAGTCGTCCGCGGGCATGACCATGGCATATCGTCCGCGCTTCATAGCTTCCCCTCTGGCTGAATTAATCGCGGCCATCATGGAGTTGGTGAACGATGTCAGCTCAGCATTTCGCTGAAAGGTGACAAAACTCGGCGCAGCAATAGAGATCAGGATCGATATCAACGCGACCGTTACGAGCAGTTCGACGATGGTAAATCCGCGATGAATTGATGAAAGTTTTTTCATTTCCAGCAGAGGCTACTTTGAGTTCCCGTGCAATCCTTTGTGCCTGTGCTGGTCATTCGCAGGCTGCCCGCTTGTGGGTCCGAAAGTATGGGTGTCGCAACTACGCGCACACAATCTGCTATCGAAAGGGTTGAGCCTGATCCATCGGGACATGTTTCTGCTGACAACAGATAGGATGAGTTTTCCAGGGTATCTGCTGACCATGTTTTGAAGGGAGCAGATGTAGCGGTAATTCCTCCACATGCGGTGGAGGGGGACGGTGCTGTCGGTGTTGCTGCTCCAGTTGAACTGGTTGAAAAACCCAAATAGCAATTTCTCTGGGTCATATACCGTTCCTGTTGTTGCAGTAATTCCGCCAGAGCAGCCCTACCTTGTGCGCGTCGTCCCTTTAGAACAGAACTCGTATATGCAGGATAGGCAATGCTGGCAAGAATGCCGACGATGGCCACCACAACCATGAGTTCGATCAGCGTAAATCCCTGATGTGATTTGATTTTCATGGGGTGCTATTCTTCAAGTCCTGGTAGTTGTTGATCTGGCGCCATGTCAAGCGACCAGTAATAACCGTTCTGGTCTTGGTAAGTCCAACAGCAACACCATCAGAACCTTGCTGGAAAATTTGGCTGGTAATGGTCTTTGTTCGCCGGCCTGTACTGTCACTCGGTGTATAGCTGGTTGCGCTCGAAATTTCTGCGACCAAGGGCTCGCCCAAGATGCCGACAGATGATCCAACGGATGTGCCATTTCCCCCCAGTATGTCAATGGTGTATTGATTACCACCGCCACCTGACGCGGTACAGGCTGCCGTTGACGTAAATCCAGGAATCAGGCTGCCGAAGATAAGGTTATTCCCAAATACGGTTGCATTGCTGATTTGTCTTTCTTTCGAAATCGGGAAGTCCAGCCTCCATCCTGACCGTGGATTGCTGGTGTCTGTGTTCGTAGTTGCCCGACCTACCGTGAACGCCGGAACTGAAGCTACGCCAGTTGTTGCGTCCACTGATCCTGCTTTCAGACGCCGACGATCACTGATGGCACTGGTAGCGGAGCTAGCAGGTGAACTGTCAACGCTTGCCGATGCATTGTCATACAGCATGTAGACCGATTGTGTTGCTGTTGCAGATTTGTCCGCTACCTCTAGATACTTTCCGGTGCCAAACAAAATGTAGGCACTGTCAGGAATAGGTCCATAGACGACGCTGGGTGCAGCCGTAATCGGCTGCGCGTTGCCCGCAGAATCTTTTGCAATGAACATGGGTAAGGGCGCATTGGTGGTGCCTTGCTTGTAATACGACAGATTGCCAATATTCCAATCTGCCGCGCCATACGCGCTGAAATCCAGCTTCCACAAATTCCCATGCAGGTCGCCTGTATATATCTGGGTTACTTCACGTGCCAAACCAAGTGCAGCCCGGAAATTAAGCAGACCGGTTGCTTTCGTCGCACTCAAAGAACTGTCTACAGGCAAGGATATCTTGTAGTAGTTGGTGCCCAAAGTCCACGCGGTCCCGGCAGCTTTGCTCAAATCCAGCAGGAAGAGCGTGGGGTTTCCAGTGGTGCTGAAATAGGTTCCATCTGCAACATAGTTATTGACGCCACCACCAAATACTGCGAACCACTTGTAGGTTGGTGTAGTTCCATTGGCTGCACTGGTTCGCAATTTCAAGATTTGGGGGCGCCCAGTGACGTTGCCAAGGTCTGCATCATCCCTGTTGGTGAACTCCCACATGACATTGGATGCGGAGAATGATGCCGGAGTGGTGATATCCAGCGCAAATACTCCTTTGCCGCCTCCGCCGGTTCCTGATACCAGCACCGTCTTCCAATTGCTACCCACTTGTGCTTCTGCAATTGCAGGGGTACCGTCCGCATAGCTTTGGTGGCTGCTCGTATAAGTGGTGTCAGTCAGGGCCGACAGTTTCGAACCCAACCAACTCGGAATGTAGGCAAACAATTCATTGCCCGTATTACCGTTGAACGCGTGAAGCATTCCATCGTTTGCACCCACAAATACGGCTGGTGTGCGACTTTTGTTGGTGTTGTAGAAGTCTGCATAACCGAAGTCATTGATGGTGGTCGTGGGGGCGCCGGAATAAACAACGCCCGAATTAATAACATCACCCATCAGTTTGTTGCGGGTCCTGAATTGCGTTCCTTCTTTGCTCTTGTCTCCGCGCAGATAATCCAATCGATCATGCCCTAAACCATCTGCAGTTGCAGTGGGGTTGCGTTGGTTCAGAGAGTCCTTGAGGCTTTGTTCAATAGCGTCCCAGGTAAATGCAACCGCAACGGGACTGGCTGTTGCACCTGAGTTGCCCACCACAATATTGCGTGAGGTTGCAGGGGAAGTCAGCGCTGCGAGTTGGGTTGCAGCTGTCCAGGTGTAGGTGTTGCCAATGCTCACCGCATTGCTGGCGCTTACGCTTACGGGTATCGCCAAAAGATCACCACTCCAGTCTGAAGTGTCGAAGGTTCCCTGGTAGATGGTGTCGCCTACCTGTGTCAAATTCTTGGACTGAATGGCTCCCCCGGCAATACTGCGTGCCGCTGTCGAAGCGCGGGCAAAAATGTCATCGAACGCGCTCAAAACACCTCTGGCATCACTTTGCACAAAATAGGTGTTGGCTTGTCCAACCCGCGAAGCCCGTGTGTCCGTATCTGCCCAAACATAGTTGTCATTTGTCCCATCATTACGTTTGAACGGATTTCCCCAGGTGTTGTACGGGTTTTTGGCTGTGTTGTTGGGGTCGGTTTCAAAGCCGCCATATTTGGCTCCCATAAACAACTGGTTTGAAGTTGTGCGCGCAGTGGCGTCGTTGGATGAACCATATTCGTTGACGTCAAATATGAACGTTTTTACGCGCAATCCTGGGCGTTGTAGCGTTGTACCCGCAGCACCCGTACTGGTCGCATTGGTCCAACTGGTGCCCCGAATGTCATGGGTGCGTGCCCAATAGGCTGAGCCCATGATTTGGCTGGTTGTTGTGGCGGTGGGAACGCTACCGTTAGCGCCATTGGGGTTGCCTGTTTGACGGGTTGTGCCCTGACCATCGGTGTAGTTGGCAGTTATATTTTTCTCAAAATTCTGAACCGTCGTTCGCCATGCGTTGATATCTACGACGTTGTTGGCAACACTTGCCGTGGGTAAGCGATTTCCATCGTGCGTGTTCTTGTCGCCGATAACAACAATATTGCTCTTCAAGCAAGAGTAGTCGCCGCTACTGGAGCGTCCATCGCCGTAGGGGTCAGTCCATCCAGATGCAGCATCTGTGGCTACTGGGTAGCCATCCTTCATGTCCGTGGTAATACCGCTGATCGCGTCAGCACTCGGGGGCAGGCCCTGCAGGTAGCGCAAAGCTTCATAGTGCAATTCTCCGAT
>JACXTT010001981.1_pt1 | contig 33238 bp, 36 predicted proteins | sample 9270951 | NCBI WGS metagenome assembly JACXTT01 (sample SAMN15532306, study PRJNA645909) | rock metagenome | isolation source: weathered quartz diorite | place: Puerto Rico | collected 2017-06-21
GTGGTCACCACGAATAATTTGCCGAAGCTGTTGCCGGACATGTTTTTATATCCTTATTATTTCGTAAGGCGGACGATTGATGCTCGCGCCGACGTTGATCAAGTGTTCGTAGTCGCGCAAGCACTCTATTGTAAATTCAGTGATGGCTGCCACCCCATCGCGCGCATAAGGGAACAGCGGATGAGCAGAATCGCTCATCGCCAATATGATTCCGGTATATTCCAGAAATTCGTCTTTAGTCCATGCGGGATAATCCGGAGCTTCGTTAAACCGCCCGGTGCGCTGCATGAACTTGAACCAGCGTTTGTGCTGCGCACCACTTGATTTAATACCCAACTCTTTCAACACGCCAAGCGCCATGAGGCCGTGAAACGTACTATCGTCTACGTCAAAGCTGTTTTTGACCAGCTCGATTCGAGGGTAGTCTGGCATCGCTGGGGTAGCCAGACGCATCACAAGGCTAAGCCCCGCGCCAGACGCGATTGCCAACCGACGATGCCCATGCTGCGGCGCATCAGCGCGTATTTGAGCGGTGGAAACAGCCCGGCCAGCGCCACGCCGGCGCTGCGCGCCATCGAAAGCGGTGCAACGCTTTTTGAGAAAAGACGAACGGGCATATCGGTGAGCGCAGTAACGGCGAGATGGTCGGCGCGCCGCGAGCGCGCGTAATCTTGCAGGACTTGATAGTCGCCCGGATCTCGACCTGCGCGCCTTGCATTCATCAGTGTCTCCGCAAACGCCGCCACATCGCGCAATCCCAGGTTGAAACTCTGCGCTGCAATCGGATGATGCGTGCAGGCGGCGTTGCCTAACAGAGCGACGCGCGGCCGCACCAGTTCCTGTGCCCGCGAGAGTACCAGCGGATAGGCATGACGCTTACCCGCCTTTTGCAAACGTCCCAGGCGTTCACCAAAGTGGGCTTGCAGTAAATCGAGAAACGCCGTATCGTCGAGCGCCATCACCGCGTCGAGGTGTTCGTTATTCAGCGACCACACCACGGCGCAGCGTTCTTCACTCATCGGCAACAACGCGAGGGGGCCGCGCGGGGTAAATCGTTCATAGGCCGTATTGGCATGGTGCCGCTGCGGGGTGATGTTGGTGACGATCGCAGTCTGCCGGTAGTCGTGTTCGCTGCTGGCGATGCCGAGCAATTCACGCGCAGCGGAGTTGCGCCCATCCGCCACCACTAGCAACCGCGCGGTCAACCGCGCTACCCCGCCCTGTTCACGTTCTGCCGTTACCGTTACATAGCCTGTTTCGATGCTCAAACCGCTCACCCGAGCCGGGCATATAAGTTGAATGGTATTTGCCGAATCCAAGGTTTCCGAAAATAGCTGGCCCATGCGGCGGTTTTCGACAACATAGCCCAGCGCCTCCACACCTTGCTCAACGCTGTCCATGCGCAAGAAACCGGGCCTGCCCTGTTCGGAGACATGTATTTGCTTGATCGGAGTGACGTGTTCCACGATACTCCCCCACAGATCCATGCCCGCGAAGATGCGGCGCGAACCATACGCTAATGCGATGGTGCGGTCATCGTAGCTGGGTTGCTGCTGCGAGCGGAACGGCACGGCCTCGATGACCGCGATCCGCAATGCTTGACCGCGCAACGCGCAAGCCAAACTCGCGCCCACCATACCGGCGCCGATGATGATAATGTCGTAATCAGTATCCATTAATCACCCGCCATCCAAGTTTCGATCTCCGCGACGGTTTTGGGCGCGCCGGCGCTTAACACCTCGTGGCCACTGCGGGTGACCCGCACATCGTCTTCAATGCGAATGCCGATGTTCCAGAATTTCTTGGGCACGCCCTTACTGCCCGCCGGGATGTACAGGCCGGGTTCCACGGTCAGCACCATGCCGGGCTCCAGCAAACGCCACTCGTCGCCGATCTTATAGTCGCCGACATCATGGACATCCATGCCCAGCCAGTGACCGGTACGGTGCATGTAAAAACGCCGGTAGACTTCGTCTTTTATAAGCGTATTCAAGCGGCCCTTGAGCAGACCCAGCTTGATCAGACCCTGCGTCAACACACGCACCGCCGCCGCGTGCGGATCGTTCCAGTGATTACCGGGCCGCACCTTGTCCAGCGCCGCGAGTTGCGCGGCAAGCACCACCTCATAGAGCGCGCGCTGCGCGGGGGCGAAGCGGCCGCTGACCGGATAGGTGCGGGTGATGTCCCCGGCGTAACAATCGAACTCGGCGCCGGCATCCACTAACAACAGCTCGCTCTCGTTGAGCGGTTCATTGTTCTCGGTGTAATGCAGGATGCACGCATTGGCGCCGCCGCCCACGATGGGATTGTAGGCCGGGGCGGTGCTGCCGGAACGGGTGAATTCATAACGCAATTCGGCCTCGATCTGATACTCCATCATGCCCGGCCGGCAGGCCCGCATGGCGCGCCGGTGGCCGGCGGCCGAGATCTGCGCCGCGCGGCGCATGGCCTCGATCTCGGCGCGGCTCTTGAATAAACGCATCTCGTGCAGCACGTGGTCGAGCGCCACAAATTCGTGCGGCGCGTGGGTGCCGGCGCGCGACTTGTTGCGGATCTGATTTACCCACTCCATGACACGTTGATCGAATTCGGGATATCGGCCCATGGTGTAGTACACCCGCTCGCATTTTTCCAGCAGGCCGGGGAGGATTTCGCCGATATCGCTGATGGGGAAGGCGTCATCGGCGCCGTGCTGCGAGGTAGCGCCTTCTGTCCCCGCCCGCCGGCCATGCCATGTCTCCTGTTGCAGATCGCGCTCACGGCAAAACAGGATGTACTCGCCCTGTTTGCGGCCGGGGATGAGCACCGCCACCGCTTCGGGTTCCGGGAATCCGGTCAGATAGTAGAAATCGCTGTCCGCGCGGTACGGATACTCCGCATCACGGTTACGCAGGCGCGCCGGAGCGGTGGGCAGGATGGCGATCGCACCGGCGCCCATCATCTGCATCAGGCGCTTGCGGCGGCCGGCGAATTCAGTTTTTTGCATAGTGGTATTATGCCAAAAAGCGTGCTGGCGTGCCGCTCAAGCGGATCAAAAGACTTGGTAAATACTTAAAGACTTTTTTTACTATACACACGCAACTCCGTCACCACGCCATCCAGAGGAACATCCCACGGTGCGGACTCAATGTTATCCACGTACTGAAAATCGTAGCCCACGCCGATTAACCGCGGCCGCCGCCAATGACGGCGCCGGTTAAGAAAGGCGAGCGTCCGGTCATAGTGCCCCGCGCCCCAGCCGAGACGATTGCCTGCCGCATCGAACGCGACCAGCGGAACGATAATCAGATCAAGTGCCGCCGCGCTGACGCGCTTATTACCTGGCGCATGAGGCTCGGCGATACCTAAGTGATTCAGGCGCAGCACCGCATCCAGCTCGTGGCGGGCGAAACGCAGGCTTAGCGGATAACGGCTGGACACGAGGGGTAAGTAACACTGCTTGCGCAACTCCCAGATGCGCTGCATGAAGGGGTGTAGATCCAACTCGCCTTGATAAGGCCAGTAACATGCGATACGGCGGGCACCCCGAAAAGCCCGTAGCTTCGTCAACCGTTTGGCGACGGCCAGGGCGGCAGCGTCACGATCCTGGCGCGACAACGCGCGGCGCTGGGTGTGCATCTGTGCGCGGAGACGCGATCGCTCATTCATGATGGGACATATAGGAAAGGGAGGGGGCGCCCTCCGCCTGTGCCGTCGTAGATTTTCGTCCTTGAACCAACGGTTCAGGTGGGACCCTATGCGATGTATCAGGCTTTCCGTCGCGCGGACATGCACAACAACATCGTTAATGTAGGGTCCCGGGGCATTGAAATAGGCTCAAGAAAATACCCAATCTACTAACAAACACCGCAGGGGACGCCCAAACTGTCAACGGCCGGGGCAACGCGTCCGTCAGCCGTTCAAAACTCCATCTGCTTACTCTTATGCAGCGCAACCTCTATCTTGTCCTGCAAGGCACGCAGCTTATTCCCGAAGACCTGCGAATAATCCTCTTTGCGCCCGCGCTGCTGCAACAATTCATGCGCCATGTTCAAGGCCGCCATTACCGCGATGCGCTCCGTGCCTATTACTTTACCACTGTCACGGATCTCTTTCATCTTGGAATGCAAGTAATGGGCCGAATCCAGCAAAGCCTCTCTTTCCTGCTCGTCGCACGCAACGTGGTATTCCTTTTCCAGAATATACACCGTGACCGGCGCCGTGTCGCGGCTCATACGCGTTGCTCCAGCAACTTAAGCCGTTGAATCATGGTCTCCACGCGCGTCTGGCTCAGCGTGGTCTTCTCCAGCAGCTTGGCCCGCTCGGCCAGCAGCGCGCGTTGTTTTTTATGCAGCGTTGCATTCTCCTCACTGAGCCGCGCACAGGTGCGCAGCATCTCGTCTATGCGCGTCTCCAGTTTTTTGAGTTCCGACTCCGCCATACTGATCTTTGCATTACTTTTCATGTCTGACAACTGCAATGTCATTCGCTGAACACAGCTACCAATATAGAGCGGCATTCATGCAGCGTCAACCGGAGAGTACATCCCTCGCCGCCGTAACCTTCAGTCCGCTATCGCTCACCCGCAGACCCAGCCGCCCCTCCACGATGCCCAGCAAATCCTCGCCGACCAGCGCGTGGCGCCAGCCGTGCAACGGCGCCACGTCTCGCCGTCCCAATACAATTTGTTCGAGATCCTTGCGTGTCGCAAGGGTTGCAGGGCTCACCTTGCTGTCCTCGCCGCGCAGGCGCACCACCGCCATCAACACATCGGCCAGGGCCGCTTGGCTGCTGTCCAGCCGCGGCGGTGCCTGGAGTTCCGGCCACTGCTCTTTGGGTAACTGCGCCGCGCGCGCGATCAACTCCAGAAACTCGCCCCCGTGGCGCTTCGCGGTGCCCGCCTCCAGCCCGCGTATCTTGGCGAGCCCTGCGTCATCCTTCGGCATCTGACGCGCCAATTCAAACAGAATCTCATCGGCCAGCAACCACTTACGCGGTTTATTGGTCGCCTGGGCGCGTTCCTCACGCCAGCCGGTTAAGGCCTGCAAGGCCGCCAACTGGGCACCTTTCAAGAGATGCGCATGATGAATTTTACGCCAAGCCAGTTGCGGCGTAGCGGCGTAACGGCGACTGTCGGTGAGTTCGGCAAAGTCCTCACTCAACCAGTCCAGCCGTCCCATGCGGGACAGTTCATCGCGCTGGGCATGATAGATGTGGCCCAAGTAGCGCACGTCATCGGCGGCGTAGTGCACCTGCTCGGGATCGAGCGGTCGCCGGCACCAATCGGTGCGGGTATGCGCCTTGTCGAGTTGCACGCCGCACATCGCACGCACCAGCGCCCCGTATCCGACCTGATCGCCATGACCCAACAGGGTCGCGGCGATCTGCGTGTCAAACATGGGCCGCGGTAACTCGCCGCGCAGATCGTAGAAAATCTCCAAATCCTGCCGCCCCGAGTGCATGACCTTGACAATCGCGCTGCTATAAATCAGATCCAGCAACGGGCTCATATCAGCCAATGCGAGCGGGTCTACGCAGGCGATGACGTCTTCGCTCGCCACCTGCAACAGGCATAACTGCGCATAATAGGTCTTTTCGCGCATAAACTCCGTATCAATCGCCAGCCAGCGGCTATGCCGCAAGGCATGGCACAACGTAGTCAGTTGTTGAGGTGTGCTAACGTAATATTCTTGCATGGTGAGGAAGGGGTCCTAGGGAAGCTCTGAATAAGTCCATCCTGGACTTCTCAGAGCACGGCCGCTCCTGCGCATCCCTGCTCCCGCGGCATTAGGGCATCCCTGCCCGGCAAAAAGCAAAAATGCGATTTTTGCTTTTCTTCATTTTTCAAACACTTTCGTGTTTGAAAAATGGCGGTGCGTCCCTGCACCGCGGGAACCTCTGACTTAATCAGAGGTTCCCTAGGCGTACATTTGCGCTGCTGTGGTATAGAATAGGCTGTAATGCTTCGAGAGTCACGGACGCACCCGCCAGAAGGTCATTCGCTTGCTGACTATATTTAAGCTGTATGTAGACATCTGTTTGCTGCGCGCGGCTCCGCAAGACCTCCCTGCCACTCAATCCGTGCTCGTCTCAGCGTTACTCGCCTACGCCGCGACGAGCATCGCGCTCAGCGTCGCGACACAGTCTTTCGAGAGCGCCGTATTGTATGGCCTTGCGGATACCTTGATCCTCGCGGGTCTTACTTATACCTTGCTGACGCTGCGCCATTTTCCCCAGCGCCTCACGCAAACCCTTTCCGCACTCGCGGGAACGGGCGTGGTGATCGGACTGTTCGCCTTGCCGCTCGTCCTTGTCAAAAACGCCCCGCCGTTGCTGTTGCTCGTGATTACGGTTTGGAGTTTGGCGGTGACCGGTCATATCTTGCGTCACGCTCTGAATGTGTCACTACGGATGGGTATCCTCGCCGGCATGGGCTATCTGCTGGTCTCGCTGATGCTGGCAATGCTGTTGACGCCTTCCAGCCTGTAGCGATGCGCCTGCATATCCTCGGCATCTGCGGCACCTTCATGGGCGGCATCGCGCGGCTGGCCCAGGAACTGGGCCATGAGGTCAGCGGCTCGGACACCGCCATCTATCCACCCATGAGCACGCAGCTCGAAGACATGGGCGTCACCCTCATGCAGGGCTATCAACCCGCACACCTTCAGCCGCGTCCCGATTACGTGGTGATCGGCAACGCCTTGTCGCGCGGCAATCCGGCGGTCGAATACGTACTCGACCAGGGTTTGCCCTATACCTCGGGGCCACAATGGCTGGCGGAACACCTGCTCAGCGATCGCTGGGTGCTGGCCGTCGCGGGCACCCACGGCAAAACCACCACCTCGGCGATGCTGGCCTGGATATTGGAGTATGCGGGGCTGGCTCCTGGCTTTTTGATTGGCGGCGTGCCCAACAACTTCGATGTCTCGGCGCGGCTGGGTAAGACACCCTTCTTCGTAGTCGAGGCCGATGAATACGACACCGCCTTTTTCGATAAACGTTCGAAATTTGTCCATTATCGCCCGCGTACCGCCATTCTGAATAATATCGAGTTCGATCATGCTGACATCTTCTCCGATCTTGCAGCCATTGAGCAGCAATTTCATCATTTCTTGCGAACTATCCCCGCTACCGGATTGATTGTCGCCAACGACCGGGACGAAACTATCAAGCGGGTGTTGGCGCGCGGCGGCTGGACGCCGGTTGAGCCGTTTGCCAGCGAACAGGGATGGAGTTGTGGGCCACAAGATGCCGAAGGTAGTTTTGAGATCGCCTGGCAGGGTAGCCCTCTAGGTAAAGTAAGCTGGCAATTGCTCGGCGTGCACAATCAGCATAACGCCCTCGCCGCCATCGCCGCCGCCCGGCACGTGGGCGTCCCTCCCGCACAGGCCATCGCGGCGCTGGAAAAATTCCAGAGCGTGAAGCGTCGCATGGAGGTGCGGGCCGTTGTGCAAGGAATCACCCTGTACGACGATTTCGCCCACCACCCCACAGCGATTACCACAACGCTAGAGGGATTACGCCACCGGGTTGGCGCGGCGCGCATCGTTGCCGTGCTCGAACCGCGCTCCAACACCATGCGCATGGGTGTGCACCGGGACACCCTGGCGCCCGCCCTCGGCCTCGCCGACAACGTGGTGCTTTATCAGCCCAAAAATCTCGGCTGGGATTTAACTACCGTCACCGCCGCCCTCGGCGCCAAGGTGCGGGTGTTCGACTCCACATCCGCCATTACCAAACATCTTGTCAACTTCGCACACGCGGGCGACCATGTCGTTATCATGAGCAACGGCGGTTTTGACGGCCTGCATGAAAAATTACTAAACGCCCTCAGCGCCGGCGGCTGAATCGAATGCAGCGGATTTTATTTATGTGCGTCGAAAATTCTTGCCGGTGAGTGAGCACACCCTTCCGTTATTTCCTCTCAACACCGTGTTGTTTCCCGGCGCGGTCTTAACGCTGCGCATCTTTGAGGCGCGCTATTTGGACATGGTGAGTGAGTGCCTGAAACAGGACACCGGATTCGGTGTGTGCCTGATCCGCTCCGGTTCGGAGCTGGGTCGGGCGGCCGCCATTTATGAGGTCGGCACGCTGGCGAGGATCACCGACTGGGCTCAGCGTGAGGATGGATTGTTGGGCGTTACCTGCCAGGGTGAGCAGCGATTTCGTATCCATTCCCAGGTATTGAGACCGAACCGGCTTTTGACGGGGATTGTGGAAATGCTGTCTGATGCGCCGGAACAGCCGGTGCCTGCGCGGTTTCAAATGCTGGTCGAGTTATTGAAGGAATTGAACGAGCGGACAGGCTATTACTTGCCTGAGACGCTGCAAAAAGCCACGCAGGCAAATTGGCTAAGTTACCGTCTCGCGGAGCTATTGCCCGTTGATTTGCCGGAAAGGCAAGCGCTGCTGGAGGTGGACGATGCCTTGCAACGCCTGGAGCTTATCGCGGCGATCCTGGGTAGAGGTAGCACTATGCCTCAGAACGTAAAGCGATAAGACAAATTATTTTCCCTCCGTGGGATCATTCTCTTACTTTAAGCAAGTCGCCAAACAGACACTCAAACACCACATCGCCCATCCTGCCGCGCCGCATACTTTGCGTGAAAGAGTGAGCGGCCCTGGGCACGGTACGAAACACATACGGCGTGTCATAACCCCTTGCCAGTGCCGCCTTCTGCATCGCTTCGATCCAGTTCCGGCCCCGCTCCAGGCGGGTGTAACCCTGATGCTGATTTATGTCGGGCGCTTGATCGAGTTCCGCATCTCGCTTGGTGTCCCGCTCGCCGACCACAACACACGCCGGTACCTTAAGGAATTTATCCGCAGCAAAGACATCGCCCGGCAGTTTAGATGACGCTTCGATTCCCTTTGGATATCTCAGCTGCGAATCGGGAAAGGTATACCAACCTGCCGCGCCCACCACGAGTTTGGCGACCCGCTCGGGATAGGCAAGCATGTAGCGATGTACGAACTGTGCGCCGCCGGAATAACCAAATAGATAAAGCTTGTCGCTGTGCGCGCCGGTAAGTTCGCTGACCTCGATGACGATCTGCTGGAGGACAGTGTCAGCGCGTTCGCCGTGCCCTACACGGCCCAAGCGTTGATAATCGGGAAAATCTTTTTTCGGGAAAAAAGGCGCTACCAAGACGACGTGATAACGTTCAGCATAAGGGGCAAACCTCGTCGCATGTTCTTCCACGTTGCGCGACACCCCATGTACAGTGACGAACATGGGCGCATCCTTGGCGCCGCTGGAAGGGATATAAAGCAGATATTGCTGATCGGGATTTGATCGCAAAGTCATGCGGAGAACTTGGCCGGTAGCAAGCGGTTCGGCGTTTGCCGGGAGCGGCCATAGACTTACGCTCAACAGTACGGCAACAACAAGGAACAAAATGCGGTAAGGTGTGTGCATGGATTCCTGTAAAAGCACCTCAACTGGGTGCGAGGCTGGAGCGTTTTGAGTTTTAGGAAAGTTTATACGGCGGCTTCGTGGGCAGTGCTCGACAAGCGGCGGGTCGGTCCGTCGGCAGCCAACAACTCGGCGGGTGTACCCGCCTCGACCAGGCGGCCTCCCTGCAAATGCCAGATAACATCCGCGGCGGCGATGCGTTCGGCGTTGTGCGTAACGATCAAGACCGTGCCACGATACCCGACCAGAATCCTGTCCAGGATCGCGCTGGCCTGAGAGTCAAGATGGGAGTCCACCTCGTCGAGCAATAACAGGGGTGGACTGCCCAGTAAGGCACGGGCCAGGACAATGCGCTGGCGTTGACCCATAGAGAGCCTTGCGCCGCCTTCTGTGATAAGTGTCTGCTCGCCTTCCGGCAACTGCGCGATCACGCTGTCTATGCCGCACAGGTCGCGCACACGGGCGATCTCTTCGGCTGGCGCATTGGGCCAGCGATACAGCAAATTTTTGTTAAGAGTGCCTCGCAACAAAGGTAACCCCGGGCTCGCCATCCCAATGGCGCGGCGCACCGAGCTGAGCGTCGCCCTCGAGAGATCCTGGCCGTCGAGCCTCACCACTCCTGAATCAGGGTCAAACAGGCGTGCAGCCAGTCCCAGCAGCGTGGATTTTCCAGCCCCATTAGGCCCCACCACGGCAACCACTGAGCCCGGCTCTGCCACCGCGCTCACGTCATGCAATACCCCTGACAGGCTGACGGCTTCCAATTCCAAACGCCCCTGACCCGGTTGCAATTCGATGGCATTTCTTACTTCACTGACCAGCGACGGCGTTTCTAAAAACTCTTGGATTTTTTGCCGGGAGACACGATAACTGTACCAATACTCCTGCACCCTGGCGAGGTCGCGGAGATAAGGCACCAATAGTCCGACGATAGTCATGGCGGCCACCACCGTGCCCGGGCTTATCTGCCCGGCATGAACCTCAAACACACCCAGCAGCAACACCGTGGCTGTTGCCAATGCTGCGGTGCCCTCGGTGATGGCGCGCATCGTTCCCGCCACTTTGGCGCGTTCCACCATCGCCTCTTGCAGAAGATGGCTCTGACGCCTTACGCGCCGGCGCTCGCGGTGGGATTGACCGAATATCTGCACCACCGCCATCGCGGCGATCTTCTCATTGATGTTGGCGGCGAGATGCGAAAGCCGGCGGCGCGCAGCACTGATGGTGCGTTGCAGGCGCGGTCCCAGTCCCGATGAAATAAGAACGCCACAGATGAGAACGATCCCCGCACCTAGCGCCAGTATCCAACTGACTGTAGCAAGCGCAGTTAAGGCGCCGAGCGCCACGATCGCTGCCACAGTAAGCCGTGAAAGACCCAGGCTCACCCACTGGCGCACTGCCGTGAGATCCCCTACAAAACGCAGCATAACGCCGCCCTGACTGCGCCGCTGCATGACTTGGGGAGAAAATGCGCTCAGCCGGTCATACAGCCGCATGCGTACACTCTTGGCATAGTGCTGTCCCATGCGTTCGGCATTGGTGCGCTCCCACATGCGCAATAGCGCGGCGAGTACCGCCATCAACACCAAACCCAGCGCGATGATCCACAACTTTATTGCCGGGTTAGAGGCACCCATCAGGAAATTGTCGAAGGTGAGTTTTACCAGTCCGGCCATACCCAAGGCGATGAACGCCTGAGCAAGGCCATTCAAGATCAGGCGCAATAGAAGCTTACGGCGTCGCGGACTGGATAGGATGGGGGGGACTGACATCAAGGCTCATGCGCCACAGTTAGCTTTCCTCAAGAGGTTAGCCTAACCGCTGGCCGGGCGGCTGCGCCAGAGCATATCCCGATTGTGTCTCTGTACATATCTTCAGTGTGACCAACACGGCGGGGTCAGCTAGAGTATCAGAGGCTAACACCGGTAGATTTGTCGCGGTAGCCGCTTCGCGCATGGCGAGCGGTGAGCGGGTCAACATACCGGTTACGGCGTAGACCGGCAGTTGGCGTTGGCGCAGCCACTCCGCTCCGGCCGCGGCGCCCATTGAATCACCCGCCGCAAAGATTAACCCATCCACCGACTTGGCAAATAGCGGCGACGACAATAGTGCTGAGGTCTCATCTTGATAAAGACCATCGGCCACCTCAAGCACAATGACCTCCGCACCAGCTTTGGTCAAATGGCCTTGCAGTGTAGTAAGTATAGCGTGGGTCTGTTCCAGCGTTGCGCGGTAGGTGGTAGGAAAGCCGGCATCGGTAAAATCGAAGACCGGATCGGCCCCTGCATCGCGCATAAACCAAACATCGCCTCCTGCACCGGTGCCGGTGATCTTGGCTGCACCCACTTTCAAGCCGCTGCGCACTATACCTTTGACCAGATAAGCCGCCGCCGTAGTCTTGCCGGAATTCATAGTGGTGCCCACTACAGCTATAGTCAATGGACGACGCTCTACCATTCTAATTCTTTCAAGCGCCCAATCGCCAAGATTCACCGGCCGACCCTGGATATCACACAGTAATCCCAGCGGAGTAAGGGCAGTCGCCTCCTCCATGGTGCTGTGCAAAGAAAGCACCCGCGCCGCAATCCCGCCCGCCGCCGCCATCTGACATGGACCGAGATCATGGGGGACCTCCGCCTCAAATTGATCGGGGGCGTAACGATTGCCATAACACAGCACGACCTCATCACCGACGAACAGCCGCGAGCGGCGTCCATCTATCAGCTCCAGATGTTTATGCTGACCGAGCTTGTCTACGCGAGCCAACACCAAGTCGCCGCTGCGTGGCGCCACATCACCGCGTAATAGACTGACCGGGGCAGGATCATTGGCGCGCCGGGTTCGTGCAAGCCAGCCTACATGACGGGTGGTGTAAGCTGCCTTGGCGCGGGCAAGCCGTTGCTGAGAAAGTGGTTCAATATCTAAGTCTGGAGGGAGCTGTTGCCGATGGGATTGAATAGAATTCATCATGAGTCCGTCCGAACCTCTTGTAAAGGTTATAAGTAGTCGTAGTTATCTATCATAGGATGTCTACGAACTAAGTTCACCACCATTAACAAATCGTAATGAATTGTTAATGTAAGGATTAGGACTTCTAAGCCATCATACTTTCTTTAACTTTTTATACTTATTTTTTCAAGTACTTATCTGACTGAAAGATAGGGCGGGTTTTAGATCTAGCGACGTTCGCAAGCCCAGATAGAGCGGGTGAGATTTTGCATAAAAGCACACGAAAGCGCTCGTAATGAGATATTTTACCCCGCTGACAAACGCCAAGAAAATAAATCATGGACTCATTACTCAACAGGGCACTATACATGTTGGCTGTTTGCGCCCTGTACGTCGGCAATATCCCCCTTTCTCATGGATTGGAGTACGTCGGCAGCGACGGAAATATCAAACTCATACTGGGAGGGCGCATACAGGCCGACACTGCGTTTTTTAATAACGACTCCACGGAATTCAGGGATGCGAGCGAGATACGCCGCGCACGTGTGTTGTTGGGGGCAAACCTCTTTCGAGATTGGAATCTGCGTTATGATTACGATTTCGCGAGCAAATCGAGCCCTGTAAAAAATGTTTTCATCCGTTACTCAGGCCTTGACAACACCGACTTCACAGTGGGCCATTTTCAGGAACCCTTCAGCATGGAGGAACTCACCAGCTCCGGCACCACCACATTTATGGAGCGGGCGCTGCCGAATACCTTCGTACCCAGCTTTCACCTCGGCGCAGCAATAAATGCCTATGGCAACGACTGGACATTCGCAGCAGGGGTTTTCGATCACGCACTCGGCAGCAACAAAGATGCTGGGCATGGCTACAGCGCCCGCCTCACCTACGCGCCCGTCCATGATAAAAATCGCACGCTGCATCTGGGATTTGCTTCTACCTATCGCAATCCCGAGTCTGACACTGTGCGTTACAGCGTAAGCCCGGAATCCAACATCGCCGATCACGATTTAGTGCGCACGGGTACGATCAGTAATGTAGTTCACATCACCGGCTACGGACTCGAGGCCGCGGCCCAATTCGGCTCCTATTCACTGCAAGGCGAGTACATTATTACCGACGTGAGCCGCAGCCATAATGATGTGAGTTTCAGCGGGGCTTATCTCTATGCGAGCTGGTTTACTACGGGAGAAATGCGCAACTATAACTCCAGAACGGGCGTGTTCGGCGGCGTCAAGCCATTGCGAAAATTCGATCTCACCGGAAAGGGCTACGGCGCTTGGGAGCTCGCGGCACGCTATAGCACAATAGACCTTAACGACGGGCCCATCCACGGCGGCAGGGAAGACGACATCACCCTGGGCGTAAATTGGTATCTTAACAATAATGTGCGCTTGATGGCGAATTACCTCAGTGTTCATTCAAAACGCCGCGCCGTACGCGATGATCCCGCTATCTTCCAGTTGCGCGCCCAGATAGATTTCTAAAAAAGTTTATCAGGATCTCACATCTTCGCTTTTTTCTTATTCACCTCTCGGTCTTCCGGCTGTTGAATCCGCACCAACAGCACCTCTCCATTCCATCCGCGCGCGGGAATAGTGTTCAGCGGGGTGCGCTGCACCTTCCGCCGCGAGAGATCACTCAGCGCACCTTGCAATTCATCGAGCAGTCCGTTGACCCCAGGTTCAGCGCGGGCGACAGTGAACAAGGGGAGCGGCGAACTGAGGTGTTCGCGCGTCACATTGCCCACCCATATTCCGGCGCCGCTTTCGCGCAACACCGTATCTGCGTTCCACAATCTTAACACCAGCCGGCGGTTCGGCTCACGCGCAGGCTTTATCATCAACAGGGCTTCGTGTCTTCCATCATGCACCTTCGGCAACACCGGGAGTTGCTCCAGTTCAGGGCTCGGTGACAGCCACAACAAAAATGACGCAGCTCCGGACGCGGGAGGCACGCTCCAGCCTTGCGTCTCCAGTCGCGCCCGTAGATCGGTCAACGATCCCGCCCATTGCAAGGTCAGCGGCTGACTCGGCTCACCGCGCAAATCTATACGATAGGTGGGCAGTTCTTGCCAGGCGCGCTCCCACCAGTCCTGCGCGCCGAGCGCGCGCACCGCGTGCCGCGGCACATGGCTTTGCAGGTCACGCTCATACTGTTGGGTGATGTACCAGCCGGCGCTGATAAATAATGCCGCGGCCGCGGCGCCGACGATGGCCGCCGTGCGTACCGGGGCTCCGGGATGGCGCCGGTAGCTCACTCCCAGCAACGCCGACCAGATGAAGGCCGCGAGTATGCCCGCCGACAATTCCGACCATCCCTGGACGCCGAGATAAAGACGCGACAGCGCAACCGCGATCACCATTACACTCGCCAAGGCGTAGGGTATCCAGCGCCGCGGCCCTGGCATCTCGCGCGCGATCAGCACCGCCAGGAACCCGTACACGACCAGGCTCATGTGGGCATGCGAAAATGGAATCGTCGTTGCCGCCGTGGTGTAGCCATTGCTGCGCGGCGCTTGCAGGGCAAGATCGAGTGCCGCAACCAATACCGCGCCGAACGCCCCGGCGGCAAGCCAATGTGCGGCGGCGTGCCAGTGACGTTGCGCAACCAGGCTTATCAATACAAACAGCGCGACAGTCCCCAGCGCACGGCCGCTGCCCAATTCACCGAGCAACACCATCGCCTCATCGGCCCACGGCGTGCGCAGTCCCTGCATGATGTAAAACACGGCGGTGTCCGCCTGCGCCAGCGGCGCGCCCAGCCATTGCGTTTCAAGCAAGCTGAGGATGCCCGTTAGCGTCAGAATCAGCAGCACTGCCCATATCAGCATGCCGCGCGCCTCCGGCCGCTGCGGGTCCACCAGCACAGCGGTGATCCCTCCTAACGACGGGTGCGAGCGACTCCAAGCCAACAGCCGTAGCGCCATCTGTTCCGCGCGCGGTTGTAACCAGTTAACGATGCCGCGCACCCCCCACACCATGAACCACAGCAGCGCCAGCAAGAGTACTAGCACGACCGCCAATCTTCCCGCCACCGCCGAGGCCAGACCCAGTGAGGCGCCGAACACCACGCCCGGCAGAATATAAGCGGGGGCCCAGCCCAGCCCGGCGATGATATCTACTGCGATGAAGCGACCTGCCGGCATGTTGAGCATCCCGGCCACGATGGGCACGATTGGACGCAACGGCCCGATGAAACGCCCCAGCAACACACCCTTTCCGCCGTGACTCAAAAAGAACGACTCGCCACGCTTAAGCCACTCCGGGTGATTACGAAACGGCCACCAACCGCGCACCTGTTCGTGATAGCGCCGTCCCACCCAGTAACTCAATACATCGCCCAGAATCGCGCCCAGTGTCGAGAGGCCGAGAATGACCCATAGATCCAGCACCCCGGCAGCGATCAGCGCGCCGATGCCGAACATCAACACCACGCCCGGCAAGAACAGGCCCACCACGGCAAGCGATTCGCCGAAGGCGACCAAAAAAACCACTACGTTCGCCGCAAAAGGATGCGCGACGATCCAATTAAGCAACGGCTGAATCCATTCTTGCATATAGTGTGAAGGGTTATTTAGATGGGCTTGCGGGTCAGCAAGTAAAGTGTAAAAGCCACACACGTCGTCAGCGTACCCGAAATGACAAACGCCAGGCTCATGCCAAAAATCTCCCACACCGCGCCAAACCACAGCGCACCCGGCAGGGCCAGCAGGCCGACCATCATATTATAAAGGCCAAACGCGGTACCTTGAGTTCCTTTCTCCGCGAAGTCGCCGATGACCGCCCGCTCCGCGCCTTCGGTAGCGGCAGTGGAGGCCGCATAAAGAAAGAACACACCGATCACAGCCGCCGGATGACTGACCAAGGGCAGACCTATCAGTAACAGTGCACGCACCCACCAACCTGCCAACACCACGGGAACGCGCCCATAATGGTCCGACCAGCGCGCCGTTGGTAGAGCGACCAAGTGACGCACGGCATGCGCGCAGGCCCAAAGAATGGGAATCCAAAACAGGCCGACGCCCCGCTGACCCAACCACAGAATAAGAAAGGCATCCGGCACGGCTACCAGGGCAAGGCTGCCGGCGGTGATGACCATCGCGCGCAGCTTGGGGTGCAGCAAAGACCACTGTAACGGGGGCGGTGTAACGCGGCGTTCGGCGGCGTGCGCGACACGCAATCCGAACACCAGCAAGGCGACCGCCAAGATTCCCGGGACTATCGAGGCCAAAAAAACCTGTTGCATAGTAAGCCCGAATGCGAGTAAACCGCTCGCCAACAACGGTCCGATGAACGCACCCGTGTGATCCATGGCGCGATGCAAGCCGAACGCCTGACCACGTTGATCGGCATTCACCGAACCCGATATCAGCGCGTCACGCGGCGAGGTGCGCAGACCCTTGCCGGCTCGGTCTGCGAAGCGCACCGCCATCACCATTCCCCAACTGCCCGCCACACTTAGCAGAGGTCGCACCAGATTCGATAATGCATAGCCACCCACGGCCAGCGGCTTATGTCCCACGCCGCCGTCGCCGAGCCTCCCGGCCCACAACTTAAGCAGGCTGGCGGTAGACTCGGCGACCCCCTCGATCAAACCAAGAATGGCCGGACCCGCACCGAGTGTGGCGGTCAGAAACACCGGCAACAGCGGCATAATCATGTCGCTGGCCATGTCGTTTAGTAGACTGACGATGCCCAACAAAATGACGGCGGAGGGAAGTTTGGTCATATTAATACGGGGGGAAAGCGGGGGAAGATAAAAAAACAGTTGTATGTTATCTCTTTCCCTTTATATCTTTTCCCTTTTCCCTGCTGTTATCCCTTTCCTCTGCCTTTTGGCGCGTGGATGCGTATTATCATACACCTTGGCCAAATGTTGAAAGTCGAGATGGGTATATATCTGGGTGGTGCTGATGTCGGCGTGACCAAGCAGCTCCTGCACTGCGCGCAGATCGCCGGACGATTCCAGCAGGTGGCTTGCAAAAGAATGTCGCAACTGATGTGGATGTACCGGCGTGTCCATGCCCTGCCTCTGTGACCACTCGCGCACCCGCAACTGCACCGCACGCGCGCTCAAACGTTCCCCGCGCCGGCCGACGAACAGCGCGGGCTCGTCTCCTTTTGTATATTTGATGCGCTCCTTAAGCCACGCCTTCAACGCGCTACGCGCATACCTCCCTATCGGTACGACGCGCGCCTTATTACCCTTGCCGGTGATGCGCACCGTGGCGTCGCTGAGATCAATATCCCGCACATCCAACCCGATCAGCTCGGCCAGACGCAGACCCGAGGAATAGCACAACTCCATCAGCGCACGGTCACGGCACGCCAGACCTTCCGTCATTTTTATATCCAATAAGCGCGCCATTTGATCCACATCCAGGGTGGCCGGCAGCCGGCGCCCCGACTTGGGTGCGAGGATACCCAACGCCGGGTTGTTTATATTTACAAGCATCCCTTCGCGTATCAAATAGTTGTAGAACGCGCGCACCGCGGACAAGCGCCGCCGCAGGCTGCGGCCGCTCAAACCGCGGCGCTGACCGCTGCTCACGAAGCCACGCACCTGATGGCAGTTCAATGCGCGCCAGTCAGGAATATTTTCGGCATCGCAAAATTCGACCAGCTTTTCCAGATCGTGACGGTAGGCCGTTACTGTGTGGGGTGAGAGATTCCGCTCGTGGATGAGATGGCTGAAAAAGCGCCCCAACCAAACGTGTTCCTCGTCCTGCACGCCTGGCTATACCAGATGGCGACGTAAGGCGTGGCTGAGCAGCGCGGACAAATAACTGAGAAATATTGTTCCCATGGCCGGATGAAAACGTTCGCCGTTATGACTGCCAATGGCCAGCAAGCCGTAACTGAGCGGGGAACCCTCATGACCGCCCGGATGCAGCGGCAACAAGGCGGCGGAGGCGATGTCCTTGGCCTGCGCAGCGAATAAGTAATGCAATTGCGCGGGAGACAGTCTGCCGCATACCGGCTTGCCCGCTTCCAGTATGTTTCTAAAAATCCCCAGTTCCGCCGCACCGCGCGCCACCCAGGCGGCATTCACCAGCTCGGCGTCTTCCAGAACGGCTGCGCCATTCCCGAACAGGCGCAAGGCAACGGCATCTGCGTTCAGATCGCTGCGCAGCGTGTCGTACAACGTATTGAAGATTTCACTCAGCGTGACGCACCCCATCACGCCCAGCGCAAAGCGTTGCAGGCATTCATTAAGACGATCATTGTCGCGCGCAATCTGCACCAGATCCGCCAATTCGCGGCGCACGTGGCGATTCTGATCGCGCAGCACCGCCACCTGGCGCTCGATCAGCGAGACGGCTCCGCCGCTCTCATGAGGCACCACCAGATCCGCCAAGAGTTGCGTATGCGTGATAAAAAAATCGGGATGTGCTTGCAGGTATTCAATCACTTCCTTGTCGCTCAACCCTTCGGCCAGTCCATGTCTTTGCTGTGTGGTCATAGCTCGATACCCCCCTCAAATACGCGGACCGCCGGGCCGGTCATCCATACCGGCTGATTCGGTCCCTGCCAACTCACCTGAAGCCTCCCTCCAGGCAAATCAACCACCACCTTTTCGTCCAGCCAATTCTGCCGCCGTCCCGCCACCACCGCGGCGCAGGCGCCGGTGCCGCAGGCCAGCGTCTCGCCCGCACCGCGCTCGTAAACACGCAGACGAATATGCGAGCTATCCACCACCTCCATAAACCCCACATTGACACGCGCGGGAAACCGGGCATGCGATTCCAGTAACGGCCCCAACTCGGCCACCGGCGCACGGCTCACATGCTCCACCCGCAATACCGCATGCGGATTGCCCATGGACACCACGCTCAACTCGACGCTGCGCCCATTCACCGTAACAGCATAACTCAATGATTCAGCTTCCGCCACAAAGGGGATGTCTTTTGGATGAGTGCGCGGGATTCCCATCTCCACACTCACCTGCCCATCGGCTTCGATGCGGGGCCGGATCACCCCGCACATCGTCTCCACCGTCAGCTCGTTCTTGGCGCTCAACCCCTGCTCGCGCACGAAACGCGCAAAACAACGTGCGCCATTGCCGCACTGTTCGACTTCGCCGCCATCGGCATTATAAATACGGTAGGCGAAATCCACCCCGGCGCCACGCGCACGCTCGACCAGCAACACCTGATCGCAACCGACGCCGAAATGCCTGTCAGCAATAAAACGCGCCTGCTCAGGAGCGAGGGAAACAGGCTGATTGATGGCGTCTATCACCACAAAATCATTGCCCAGACCGTGCATCTTGGTGAACTTGACTAACATGGGCGTTAGGTTACAGTGTATCTACTGGAATGCAAGCCTTTAGAGGATGCCGCCATGTCGCTGAAGAATTTCATCAAACAGAACGCCGTGCTGGCCATCGGCCTCAGCCTGCCGGTCTTGCTCATCGTGCTGTTCTTTCTCACCACCGCGTTACCCCGGTCACTGGCGACGCCGCCGCAGTATGAGTTGCTGTTTTCCGTCACAGACTATAGCTCACAGAATCCTGCTCCCTACATCGCCGCCTTTGTAGTCAGAGAGGGTATATTGAAGGGGCGCGCCGGCACGGACAACAGAAGCTTTATCGGACGCAAGCTCATGTCATACGACGCCAAAACGGAAAGCGTGCGCGAGATTGTCCTGGACAGTTCGAAAATCGCCGGCCAGGCGGATGGCAGCGAGATCACGTTCGATGAAACCAAGCGCATGAAAATTGATACGTCAAATAAGGCGCCGGACGGCTATATCTTTGAGGGACCGTCCTATACCTCCGGTGGTTTAATCCCGGAGCTTTTTATGGGCTGGCATCAAGGACGGGCGGCGCGCGTCAAGAAGGGCATGACCAGCTATAAAATCCCGCATATCCCTAATAATTACTACGCCGATATTCAGTTTATCGGCTGGGTCGTTGAGAAAAATATTTCGGGTGTAGCAGATGACTGATAAAAACGACGCCTTGCACGAAATCATCGCGCTCAGCCTGCGCCACGGCATCACCCTGGATGAAATAAGCCGGGCCCTGGCGCAACCCGCTCAGGCCATGCCATCCTCCGGCATCTTATCCAAGCTGCTTGCCTATCTTGGCGGCATCTTCATTTTCGCAGGCGTGAGTGTCTTTATTTCCATGTACTGGGGCGATTTCGTGCCTGCCGTACGCGTAGGCGTCACACTGGGCATAGGTTTCATGACCTTTGTCATGGCCATAATCTGTCTGAATAATAAAAAATACACCCATGCCGCCACTCCGCTGCTACTGATGGCCATGCTCCTGCAACCTACGGGCATCTTTGTGATGTTGAATGAATACTCTTACGGCGGCGATCCACGCCACGGCGTGCTCTACATGGCGGCCTTTATGTTAATCCAGCAAGGCGCCGCATTCTGGGCCAGGCGGCGTACCCTACTGGCCTTCAGCACCCTCCTGTTCGGCAGCCTCTTTTTTGTGACGCTACTCGATATAGGCGATATGGACGGCAAACTGATCGGCATCGTCACCGGCGTCTCCTTGATGTGCATCGCCTACGGGCTCGGCCGTACGCCCCACGCCGCGATCTCCCCTTTCTGGCACCTGGCCGGTTCCGTCACGCTGCTTTGGGCTGTCTTTGACGCCGTGCAACAGACGCCGCTCGAACCTGGTTTTCTTGGCTTATCGGCGTTTATCGTTTTTCTCAGCACCCATGTGAGAAGCCGCATGCTGCTGCTGGTCGGCACGCTTGCCATGCTGAGCTACATCGGCTACTACACGGCGGAACACTTCACCGACACTCTCGGCTGGCCGATTGCGCTCGTCATCCTGGGCCTCACGCTGATCGGGCTAAGCTCCCTGGCGCTCAAGCTGAACAATAAATACATCAAGCAGCCCGCATAGACTACGCCGTAACGGTGCGCTTATACAACGCATTGCCAGCGCATATACTCCTGACATCATGCTGTCAGCAGGCCTGGAATAGAGTGTTCACTCTTGCCCATCACAAAGGAAGGAACATGAACACATCCAGCCCACTCGAAGTGGTCACACAGCTCGTCAAGGCGATGAACCAGGGTGATCTTAATACCGCCTTGAGCTTATATGAACCAAGGGCCTCGCTCGTCGTCAAACCCGGCGTCATTGCCACCGGCACCGCGGCGCTGCGCGAAGCGCTGGTGGGGTTCGTAATTCTAAAGCCGACACTGACCACCGAAGCGCAGCAGGTTATCGAGACCGGCGATCTCGCACTGTACTGCTCGCGCTGGAATATGCGTGGCACCGATCCGGCGGGCAACTCCGTGCACCTAAGCGGACATTCTTCCGATGTCCTGCGCCGCCAACCGGACGGCAACTGGCGCATCGCGCTGGACAACCCTTACGGGCCAGCTATCATAGGCTAATTATGGCGCGCAGCGAGTTCGTGGAATTTGTCATGGAACACATGACACCCATCGGCGCAGTGCGCACGCGCGCCATGTTCGGCGGCTACGGCATCTATCGAAATGACCGCATGATCGCCCTCATTGCCGACGATCGGCTGTATTTCAAAGCCGACGCCGCCGCACGCACAGAGCTCGAAGCAAAAGGTTCGCATTCATTCACCTACGCGTCACGCGGCAAAACTATTACCATGAACTACTTCGAGGCTCCGCCGGAGGTATTCGAAGAGCCCGACATTATGCGCATGTGGGTACAAAAGGCTTGTGAAGCCGCGCTGCGGGCACAATAACATCACCCATGCATTACTGGATCGGCGTTGCATCAAAGGATCATGTGAGCCGCGGCGTGGCGGGCCGGTTTTGTCAGCTTTGTCACGGCAAGGCCAATCCACTCAAGCGTATGTCCGTGGGCGATTGGATCATTTACTACTCGCCCAGGGATTTTTTTGAACAGGCCACCCCGTGTCAGAAATTTACCGCCATCGGCGAGATAATAGGGGCGGAGGTCTATCCCTTTAAGATGTTTCCGGGCTTTGTTCCCTACCGTAGGGATGTTCGTTTCCTCAAGGCGAATGAGGCGCCCATTCGCCCCTTACTGACTCAACTTTCTTTCATAAAGAACAAAATCAAATGGGGCTATACTTTTCGCCTCGGACATCTGGAAATTCCAAAATCCGATTTTGAATTGATCGCAACACAGATGCTGGGATATGTTCCAACAACAGAATGATAAAAGACCTGCACGCACTACCGGCCAATTTGCCGATGCCGGTCAATGACGGCGCCTGCGATCATTTACCCGGACACACCCTCCCGGCTATCTCACTGCCCAGCGCATCGGGCGAAACTGTCAGCCTCGGAACTCATACTGGTACGTTGGTCATGTATTTTTATCCCATGCTGGGACGCCCGGACAGCCCGCCTCTTATCGGCTGGAACGAGATACCCGGCGCGCGCGGATGTACACCGCAAACCTGCGCCTTTCGAGACCACTACGCCGAACTCAGACAGCTCGGAACCGAGGTATATGGTGTAAGTGCCCAACCCCTGGAAGATCAACGAGAGGCTCACGCCAGGCTGCGTCTGCCCTTTGTGCTGCTAAACGATACAGAGCTCGCTTTAACGAATGCACTGAAGCTGCCGACCTTCGAGTACAACGGTTTACGGCTGATAAAGCACCTGACTATCATTGCAGTGAACGGCATTATTCAAAAAGTTTTCTATCCGGTATTTCCGCCCGACCAGAACGCACAGCAAGTTATGGCCTGGCTTAGGACTCAACGAATTTGACATGCTCATCCGCGCAGCCACCCTGAAGGACGCCGCAGCGCTAGCTGAGATTCATGTTTCTGCCTGGCGCGCGGCGTATCGCGGACACATGCCTGATGCGGTGTTGGATGATTTAAGGAAACTCTGATTAATCAGAGTTTCCGTGCGGCACAGGGAGGTGCCGCCATTTTCCAATTACGCAAGTAATTGAAAAATGAAGAAAAGCAAAAATGCCATTTTTGCTTTTCGTGCTCTGATAATTCCTGGATGGAATTATTCAGAGCTTCCTTAAAGTGTCGAAAAACGGACAGCCGATTGGCAACAATGGCTCAGCGAGCCGGGACCGGGTACTACATGGGTCGCCGCGGACGGCGTGGAATTGCGTGCCTTTTGCGTATTCGGCCCTACACGTGATGACGATGCACACGGGCAATCCGTCGGTGAAATCCTCTCCCTTAACGTGCATCCCGAATTTTGGCGACACGGTTACGGCGCCGCCCTCTGTAAAGCAGTGCTACACATAGCTCAACAACGGCTATGGACAACGCTTACGTTATGGATGCTGAAATCCAATCAGCGCGCCGCTGCATTCTACCGCTCGCTCGGCTTCTTGCCCGATGGCGCGGAACGGCTTGACACACAGATTACCGGGGTTACGATTAGCGAGATGCGTTACCGCAAGGAGTTTCCTTAACACCCAACACCAAGGAGAGCGTCATGAACAAAACTTTACTATTGAGCGTTGCCGCGGGTGTCGTGTTGTTTGTCTGGGGATTTATCTCCTGGGCCTTGTTGCCTTGGCATAACATGGTCGCCCATAAATTCACCGATGAAACAACGGTATCTCAAGTGCTCAAGACCAACGCGCCGCAACAAGGCGTTTACTATCTACCCTTCGCGGAAGAAGACCACAAGCCCGGCGAGACGGCGGCGTTTGTCAACGTGCTGCCGCAAGGCTTCGACATGAACATGGGCAAGTTGATGGGCATCGGCCTCGTCACCCAAATCATCTCGGCGTTTCTGGTGCTATGTCTGCTCGGCATGACCGGCAATCCGAATTATTGGGGCAAGGTAGGCTTTTTCGCCCTGACCGGCCTTGTTATCGGCTTTGTCAGCCACGCGCCATACTGGAACTGGTTCGGATTTTCCGCGTCGTATGTCGGCGTCGTCATCCTGGACGGCGTCATCGCCTGGACCTTAGCCGGATTAGCAGTAGCAAAATTTGCGCAAGGAAAGGCATAACTGCGGTTAAATCTGTTTACCGTGAAGCGCAAATTATGCGCCGCGCCGATCGCTTGTTCCAAATCATCCAAATCCTACGCACGCGGCGCACGGCGATCACCGCGCGCGCCCTGGCGGACAGGCTGGAAATCTCGGAACGCAGCGTCTATCGCGACATCCGTGATTTAGTGATCTCGGGTGTACCCATAGACGGCGCAGCGGGCGTGGGTTACGTATTGCGGCGCGGTTTTGACCTGCCGCCGCTGATGTTCACGCGCGAGGAACTGGAGGCGCTGGTGGTTGGCGCGCGCCTTGCCATGAGCTGGACGGATAGTAAACTCAGCGGCGCCGCGCAGCAGGCGTTGGAAAAAATTCAACTCGTGCTACCCGATGAACTGATCCAAAGCATGGCGGGCGTACGATTATACGCGCTCGATTTTAACGCATCCCCGGCCATCGGCGTGGCAATGGCGCCGCTGCGCAGCGCGATAGAACAACAGCGCAAGGTGTGCCTTGATTACACACGCGCGGACGGCGCTGCGAGTGCGCGTACGATACGTCCGCTGGCGCTGTTCTATTGGGGCACGGCATGGACGCTCGCCGCCTGGTGCGAATTGCGTAATGATTTCCGCAATTTCCGTCTGGACCGCATTGATAAATTATTGGTATTAGATGACCATTTTGCCCCGGAACCGGGCCGCACACTGGAAGATTTTTACCATAAAATGTCCGCGCAGGATTACGCCTTATCGCACCAGGAACATCGCGGATAAAATAGCGTCGTGCCCCTGAGCAACAAGCCGCGCTATTTGGGCACTTCAGGTAAGACGTATTCACGATCTTGCGCGAACGGATTATCCACTCCGGCCCACTCCTGCTCCGGCACATCCACCGCTAACTCCACCACATGGCCATCTGGATCCTGGACATAAAATCCGCGTGACACGGTATGATCCACCGCGCCGAGAACCTTCACCCCGGCGGCCTCGCAACGTTTGTACAGTTCCGCTAACGCTTGTTCGTCACTGACATCCAGGCAAAAATGGAATAATCCCGTGCTCATCCGCTTGGGCGCCTCAGCCTGCGGGCCAACATCAACCAGCGCGAGGTCGTGATGGTGCCCGCCGGCACGATAAAACCACATACCCGGCCGTTCACCGACGCGCTGCATGCCGAGGACCTCACGGTAAAATTGATCCGAGGCGCGTAGGTCTCTTACCTTAAGCACGACGTGGTTGATACCTCGCAAACTCATCTTGTCATAACCACTCAGTGTAACTATTTTAATCCGTTTTAAGTTGCGAGCCTTTATTCATCCTTACCAAGAATGGTCGCCACAACTATGCTGGCCGCCTTGATGATTGAATGTATTCACGCAGGGTGAACCACACTTTGGACAAACAGCATTGCAAGCAGCCAGGATTGCATGTGTTACCCTGTGAATGAATTTGATTATCTTGCTCATGGTTACCTCCTAATGACCAATCGGTTTAAGTTCACAAAACAAGCGTACACAACTGCCAGAGGCACGCAACCTCAGCTACACAGGACGTTTACGTTCTATCAAAGCCACTAACAGTAAAATCGCTACGCCTACCGTGATTGCGGAATCCGCAACGTTAAACGGCGGCCAGTGCCATTGCTGATAGTAGAAATCCAGAAAATCCACAACGTAGCCAAAACGTAGACGATCTATCACGTTTCCCAACGCGCCACCGAGAATCAACGACAGGGCTGCGGCTTGCCATTTTTCCGTTGCGAGGAGACGCTTGATCCACGCGATGATCGCAACGCTCACTACAACGGCAATAACGGTAAATAACCAGCGCTGCCAGCCGCCCGCGCCCGCCAAAAAACTGAATGCCGCGCCGCTATTGTGCAGCAGTGTGATGCTGAAAAACGGCAACACGACCACCGATTCATATAGGCGCAGCAGATCGCTGACTATATATTTACTGAGCTGGTCGAGAATAATCACCAGCAACGATAGCCACAACCATTTAAGCATAATGCCTGGCTTCGCCGTGGCCTGTAACATTGGTGACACATCTTGCGCAAATATCGGGATGCGCAGGATGAGTACCGACCTCCTCGCGGTGGTGCCAGCAGCGGATGCACTTTTTGCGCGTGGAAGGAGCCGCCTTGATCCACAAGGCACCCGGAAGGCTTGGCGCAGGCACAGTCTCAGCATGGCGCTGCGCAGCGGGGTGGATGCGCGCATACGAGGTAATTAACACAAAGCGCAGCTCGTCACCCAGGCATGACAGAATTTCCATCAAACCGTCGTCGCAGAACAAGTCAACTTCTGCATCCAGTGACGAGCCGATATTCCCCGCCACGCGCAGCCTCTCCAATTCCTTGCCGACATCTTCACGCACCGCTCTGACGGCTTCCCAATACTCCGACAAAACGAGTTTAGCTATTGTTTGGTTGGCAAGATGGGACGGCAGCGTATGCCAAGTATTAAGAAACACAGACTGCACGCGCTGACCCGGCGCGTAGCGCCAGATTTCCTCCGCCGTAAAGGTCAGAATCGGTGCAAACCAGCGTACCATCGCCTCCAGTACATGATACATAGCGGTCTGCGCGGAGCGGCGTGCTAGGCTGTTTTGTTGCGTCGTGTATTGGCGATCTTTAATAATGTCGAGGTAAAAACTTCCCAGGTCCAGCACACAAAAATTGTGCAGCTCCTGGTATATTTTGTGAAACTCATAGACATTATACGCATTCGCGATTTTATTCTGCAGCGCGTAAGCCGTCGCAATCAGCCACTTGTCGAGCAACAGCATCCGATCGGGCTCGAGCCCATGCTGCGCTGGATCAAAGTCGCTCAGATTGGCCAGCAAAAAGCGTGCGGTATTACGCAGACGCCGATAAGAATCGGCGGTGCGTTTTAAGATTTCCTCCGATACGTTCATCTCGTAACGATAATCGCTAGAGGCGACCCACAACCGTATAATGTCAGCACCTAAGGTATTAATGACCTTCTGCGGCGCCACCACATTACCCTTGGACTTGGACATCTTCTCGCCCTTGGCATCCACCGTGAAGCCGTGAGTCAGCACCGATTTATAAGGCGCAGCGCCGCGCATGACGACCGAAGTCAGCAAGGACGACTGGAACCAGCCGCGATGCTGATCAGAACCTTCCAGATATAAATCCGCAGGCACGCCGCGCAACTCGGCGCGCTGCTCCAGTACGCAAGCGTGCGTGACGCCGGAATCGAACCACACATCCAGGGTATCCGTAACCTTGTCATAGAGCGCCGCATCTTCGCCCAGCACTTCTTTTGGATCGAGATCAAACCAGGCATCTATCCCTTCGCGCTCAATCCAGGTGGCGGCCAGCTCGATCAGCTTCTCGGTATCGGGATGCCGCTCGCCGCTCTCCTTATGCACGAACAGCGCGATCGGCACGCCCCAGGTGCGCTGCCGCGAGATACACCAGTCGGGACGTCCTGCCACCATGCCCTCGATGCGCGCCCGGCCCCAGTCCGGTACCCATTCCGTTTGCTCAATCGCATACAAGGCCGCGCTGCGTAGACCTTTCTGGGCCATGCCGATAAACCACTGCGGCGTGGCGCGAAAGATGATCGGCGTCTTGTGGCGCCAACAGTGCGGATAACTGTGGCGCAGCGCTTGAGTGTGCAGCAGCGCGCCGCGCGTCTTCAACATCTCAATCACCGCATCATTGGCCTGCCAGACGTGCAGACCGGCGAAGTACTCCGTGTTGGGTAAAAACTTGCCATCACCGCCCACCGGATTGTCCACCGGCAAGCCATAACGCTGACCGACGACGTAGTCATCCTGACCGTGTCCCGGTGCGGTGTGCACGGCGCCAGTGCCGGCCTCGGCCGTAATATGATCGCCCAAAATGACTGGCACCTCCCGGTCATAAAACGGGTGTTGCAGTTTGACGCCTTCCAGATCAAGGCCGCGCGCGTAAGCCACGACGTGATAGTCCTCTATCCCGTAGCGCAACAGCGCATCCTTCATCAATCTCTCGGCCAACACCAGACGCTCCGGGCCGCGCTCACCCGAACATTGCACGATGACATAATCGAACTCCGGATTGAGCGCCACGGCGTGATTCGCCGGCAGGGTCCACGGCGTCGTGGTCCAGATCACCACCGAGATGGGTCCGTTCCCTTCATGCTCCGGTACTACGCGGCAGCGGCTCAGAAACGCCGTCTCATCGCAGACCGTAAAGCGCACGTCCACGGCAGCTGAGGTCTTGTCTTCGTACTCCACCTCCGCCTCGGCCAACGCCGAACCGCAGTCCACGCACCAGTGCACCGGCTTAAAACCTTTATACAGATGATCCTTGTTAATCACCCGGCCCAGCGAGCGAACGATGTCGGCCTCGAACTTGTAGTCCATGGTGAGATACGGATGCGCCCAGTCGCCCACCACGCCAAGACGCTTGAAATCCTCGCGTTGGGCATGCACCTGCTGCATGGCGTAATCGCGGCAGGCCTTGCGAAAGGTCTTCGCGTCCACCTTAACGCCGGCCTTGCCAATTTTTTTCTCAACCATCAGCTCGATGGGCAGGCCGTGACAGTCCCAGCCCGGCACATACGGCGCATCGAAACCGCTTAAGGTCTTGGCCTTAACGATGATGTCCTTGAGGATTTTATTCACCGCATGACCGATATGGATTTCTCCATTAGCGTAGGGCGGACCATCATGCAGCACAAACTTTTTGCGATTGCGTCCAGTTTCGCGCAGCCTGGCGTAGAGTCCGATCTCTTCCCAATGACGCAGAATATCCGGTTCGCGCACCGGTAAATTTCCCTTCATCGGAAAATCGGTCTGCGGCAAATTTAATGTATCTTTGTAATCGGTCACCACTGGCCTCATGGAATAAGTAACAAGTAGCAAGAAAAAATATATGGTAGCTTGTATTACTATAAAGCTTTGTTACTTGTCGCTGTTTTTTTAAAAAACTCCCGTGCCCGCTCGCAATCCTCAGCTATCGCGCTTTTCAATCCAGCCAATGATTCATAGCGTACCTCATCGCGCAGCTTATGCAGAAATTCCACCTGCACATGGCGGCCATAGATGTCCTGGTTAAAATCCAGCAGATGCACCTCCAACAGACAGCGCGTCCCATTCAGCGTCGGCCGGGTGCCGACATTGGCGGCACCCGGCACAGGCTCCCGGTCCAGCCCAAACATCTCCACCACAAACACACCCTGCAACGGCGAAGTGTTGCGGTGCAAGTGAATATTCGCCGTCGGAAATCCGAGTTTGCTGCCCAGTTTATCGCCGTGCGCCACGCGGCCGGACATGCGGTAGGGCCTGCCCAATAATTTTTCCGCGCCGACCAGATCTCCCGCCGCCAGCGCTTCGCGAATGCGCGTGCTGCTCACGCGAACATTATCCACGCTGAAGCTGTGCATGTTGACCACTTGAAACCCATACCGCTCGCCCGCCGCCTGCAGCAGGGCGAAATCGCCGCGCCGGGAATGACCAAAACGAAAATCATCGCCGACCACCAGATAACGCACGCCAAGACCCTCAATCAGCAGCTTTTGGATAAAATCCTGCGCCTCCATATTGGCCAGACGCTCATTGAAGCGCAGACACACCACCCTATCCACCGAGTAGCGCCGCAAGGCCTGCATCTTTTCCCGGAAGCGGGTCAACCGAGCCGGACTCTGGCTATGGACGAAAAACTCGCGCGGCTGCGGCTCAAAGGTCACCACCACCGCAGGCAATTTAAGCTCAGCGGACTTTTCCGCCAGTTGGCCCAATACCGCCTGATGACCGAGATGCACGCCGTCAAAGTTGCCGATGGTCGCCACACACCCATAGTGGCGAGAACGCAGATTGTAAAGACCCCGGATAAGCTCCATGTGACCGCACGCGCATTTATAAAACGCTTATTGTAACGGACTTTCCCCGCCTATCAGTGCCCAGGTCTTGCCAGCAGCGGTTTAAAGCGCAAGCCGGACACCCACAAACTGATGAGGTACACCGCGACGCCCATGACAACCAGTGCCAATAGACGCCAGCCTCGGGTAAGCGCCGGCCAGTGCAGCCACTGCGACAAATCTCCCATACCGAGCCATAACACTACCGCCATGACTAGATTGGCAAACCCCACTCGCAGCGCAAATCCACGCCAACCCGGCGCGGCGTGGTAAGCTCCACTGTTACGCAAGGCTCGATATAACAATGCGGCATTAAGGAAGGCCGAAAGCGCGGTCGCCAAGGCCAGGCTGGCATGCTGGAACGGCAGCACAGGTTTTAAGGGGAATACCAGAACCACACCGGTCACCGTATTCGCCACCAGCGCGATCACCCCGATGCGCACCGGTGTGCGTGTGTCTTGGCGCGCGTAAAAAGCCGGAGCCAACACCTTGATGAGAATATAGGCCAGCAACCCTACCGCGAAGGCCATCAAACTGTAGCTCGACATCGCCACATCACGCGCGCCAAATTCTCCATAGTGGAACAACGTGGTGAGCAACGGGCCGGCCAACACAGTCAGCCCCACGGTCGCCGCTAATCCAACCAGCACTACCCAGCGTAACGCCCAATCCAGGGTACGTGAAAATTCGCCCGTCGCGCCCGCGCCCGAAGTATCCTGACCGTTCCGGGCATCCTTGGCGTAAGTCTGTGCCAGATTGGGCAACAGCACAGTCGCTAAGGCGATGCCGAACACTCCCAGCGGAAACTCCACCAAACGATCCGAGTAATACAACCACGACACGCTGCCCGCCACCAGGTAAGAGGCTATGACAGTGTCCACCAGCAAATTGATCTGCGTCACCGAGACACCAAAGATGGCGGGGGCCATCAATTTAACAATGCGCTGCACACCATCGTCGCGCCAACCCCAACGCCAACGCGGCAGTAACCGCAAACGCTTGAGATACGGCAACTGAAACAAGAACTGCGCCAAACCACCGAGAAAAACTCCCCAGGCCAAGGCGGTCACCGGATGTTCGAGGTGCGGCGCCAGCCAGATCGCGCAACCGATCATGGCGAGATTCAAAAATACCGGCGTAAAGGCCGGCACCCCGAAACGGCCATAGGTGTTTAATATCGCACCACTCATCGCCGCCAGTGAAACAAACAACAGATAGGGAAAGGTGATGCGCAGCATCGTCACCGTCAAACCATAGCGATCCGCCTCGTCCAGAAAGCCGGGAGCAAAAATCACCACCAACAGCGGCGCTGCGATCACCCCGAACAGCGTAACGACGAACAACACCAGACCCAGCGCACCCGTGACATGATCCGCCAGCAAGCGCACCTCCTCATGAGCGCGCTGTTCCTTGTATTCCGCCAGCACCGGCACAAAAGCCTGCGAAAATGCACCCTCGGCGAACAGCCGCCGCCAGAAATTAGGGATGCGAAACGCGACAAAAAAGGCGTCCGCGCCACTCGCCGCGCCGAACAAACGCGCGATCACCATGTCGCGGACAAAACCCAGTAGCCGCGAAATCATGGTCATGGAGCCCACTACGGCGGTGGATTTAAGAAGGTGTCGGCTCAGCGTAATGCTCCGTCAAAAGGGCTGCTGATGCGGGTAGTTCGGCGGGTCATCTCAGTCTAATCTTGGCTAAGTCATTATTATCTCAGAATTTAGGCTCCCCCCACGGCCTTAATGCACCTGAGGGCGGCTGCCTTAGATTACCCTAACTTAGATTACCCTAACTTTGACAGAGAAGGCCGAAATTGGGATAATAGCCAGTTTTCTGGTAAGGAATTTTGGGAGTTACATCTTGGCTAACACCGCACAAGCAAAAAAGCGCGCGCGTCAGGCGGAAAAACACCGCCAGCATAATGTCGCCCTGCGCTCTACGGTACGCACCACCATCAAAAAGGTCGTCAACGCCATCGTCGCCGGCGACAAGGCCCAGGCTACGGCCGCTTACAAAGCCTCCGTGCCCTCGGTAGACAGTATGGCGCGCAAGGGTCTCATCTCCAAAAACAAGGCTGCCCGTCACAAGAGCAGATTAAACAGCCGCATTCGTACTCTAGCCGTGGGTTAGATCACAGGGCTCGCTGGCCCTAGCGAGCTGTGCCCGGTTTCGGCCTGAATCACCCCGAAGCCGCCGCTGCATTTAATCTTTTCAGATAGACTTCGATTCTGCTGGCATTCGTGCCGAGATCGCTCACCCCGACACGCGAAACGGAGCGCACATCCACCCGGCTGCCCTGTTCCGCCGGGGTGATGCGTATCACCACATCATCCTTGAAACCGAACCAGCGTGTGGTAGCGGTCGCCTCGATACGGCCTGCGCCGGGGTTTTCGCCCACGATTAACCAACCCATCTCCCGCGCGGCGCTCAAGGCATATTGAAAGGCCCGGTCGGGCGGCATGTTCAGCACCATCGGCACGATGTGCGGATAGGCCTTGGCCTGCAACGCGGCGACCTCCGGCCCAGCATACTGCGCCGAATTACGCGCATTTTTGCGTAGCGGCAATAGCGCCACAAACTGCGGAGGATTTTGTGTATCCGTCGTAATATCGTGGATAGGCGGCACCCGGCTCGCGGTGCGTAACCAGTTAAGCGGCGTCAGCATAACTGTAAGGGCGATCACCAGGCCAGCCCCCCGCCCAGACCAGTTGCCTGCAGCCTGTCTTATAGCCCGGCAAGAGTCCCACGAGTGACAGCAAAATAGCCGCAATACCGGCATAGACCGCCCACTTAAGCAATGCGAAACCGGTTCCAAACTCCCACCACTCCCAGCGCGCCCCCAACCCAGATAACACCGCCGTCAGCGCACCGGTCACGGCCAGCCAAAAAGCTGCCATGGCTGCGTATCGGTATGGTTTGCGTCGCCGTTGAGGCCATTTTTCCGTCTGCTCCATAGGCGCACCAAACCTTCATTTGAATCTCGAGTTCTTATTTAAGGAAGCTCTGAATAAGTCCATCCTGCGACGCACAGGGAAGAGCGGTAGCGAAGGGTCCTGTTAGTGTCGCGGGAGGCAGGATGCCGGGAGCGACTACTTCTCAGAGCACGGCCGC
>JACXTT010001982.1_pt1 | contig 33227 bp, 26 predicted proteins | sample 9270951 | NCBI WGS metagenome assembly JACXTT01 (sample SAMN15532306, study PRJNA645909) | rock metagenome | isolation source: weathered quartz diorite | place: Puerto Rico | collected 2017-06-21
ACTTCGTCAGCTTTCGTCAGCTCGCAGTTGCCGCCCGATTCCGCGGCAAGATCCACGATGATCGAACCTGGCCGCATCCGGGCAACGGTTTCCTTTGTGATAAGCCGAGGGGCAGGCCGGCCCGGAACCAGCGCGGTTGTAATGACCACATCGAATTCTTTTGTCTGATCGGCAAGCCATTGCTGCTGGCGGATTCTGTCTTCCGCGGACAATTCCCTGGCGTACCCGCCCTTGTCTTCCAGATCTTTGCCGCTTAATTGGAATTGCAAGAACTTCGCGCCCAGACTCTCGACTTGTTCCTTGACGGCGGGCCGCACATCATAACCCCAGACTTGTGCGCCAAGCCGCCGGGCGGTAGCGATAGCCTGCAGACCGGCCACGCCTGCTCCAAGTACGAGGACTTTCGCGGCGCTCACCATTCCTGCCGCCGTCATCAGCATCGGAAAAAATTTGTGGAGCAATGATGCCGCGATGAGCACTGCCTTATACCCGGCGATGTTCGCTTGCGACGAGAGCGCGTCCATGGATTGCGCACGGCTGATACGTGGCATCAGCTCCATTGCCAGAGCCGTAATCTTTCGCTCCGCCAGGCGTTTTACCAATTCCGGGTTGCCTGACGCGTAGAGAAACGAAATAAGCACGGCGCCTTCACGGATCATGACGATTTCCAGGTCGGTAGGTCTTTGCACTTTCACAACTAAATTGGCCTCGCTTAACAACTTCGTTGCTTCGGGAACAATTTTCGCTCCAGCCTTTTCATAGTCAGCGTCTTGAAAGTAGGCTCCTTGACCGGCCCCTGACTCAACGAAGACGGCGAGACCCGTTTTTATCAACGGCGAGATGGCGTCGGGAATGAGCGCCACTCGCATTTCTCCCGGTAATGTTTCCTTCGGGACAGCTATGTTCATCAGATTCACCCGGTGCAACTCAAAACGCGAGATTCTAGCATAGCCAATGAACCGGTCCGTTCCGCGTCGCTAACTTCTACGGCACAGTGAATGGGAACAATGTGGTGAAGTTTTCCAGCGAGGAATCGAAGCGAAGCGCCATCGATGCCACGCCGGCGGTTGATGTGATTTGGAGGCGCCCCGCCATTGCCGGCACATTCCCAAACAGTTCGGTCACGAAGCGAGCCACGTGCTGGCCTGGTCCCAACATTTGTGAGGTCGACGCGACGAGGTGACCATCCGCATCTACTAATTCAAACGTCAGGGAAGCTGCGGAAGCACCCGGATTCGCGATCGCAACGCCGGTGTTGTACCCGAACTGCGTGTCGGCAAAGACAGCCTGTTTGGTCAGCAGCGAGGCGGCGGGGACGCCCGCTTCCGACATTAATTTTTCTCCGGGAGGATTCGTCCAATGAGCAAACATTGCGTTCCCCGCGATTGGCGCGTTTGAGGTGACGATCGCATGTCCCACGACGAGAGCTCCCGACGCCGCCGTCGATGTGTATTTCCTCGACTGTCCGGGCGGGATCTCAAAGCTGATCTGGTTTGCCACGGCTGCCGTGGCGCCGTCCTCATCGACAAAAAAGATGTTCATCGGGCTTCCATTCGATAGGAACAGTCTTACCGTTCCGGTGGCTACGGCCGAAGCGCTCTGGTTGCTGAGAAAAATAGTCGTGTGCCAATGCGTGTTATCGCCGCTCTGAATGCCGTCTGCAATCTGAGGAAAATAGAAAGTTTGCTGCGCTAGCGCGAATCCGGCAGGAAGCAACATCCATGCCATGAGCCAAGGTATGCGTTTCATCAAGCCCCCTTATTGTGGCAGTCAGGGGCTGCTGTGCACGTGAAGTCCCAAGATTAAACAATTACAAACAATTTTTTCCTCAGAGCCGTTTGCCTTATGCTTTGCCGATGCGATTTCGGCCGGCACTGCTTGTCGCGACCCTCGCGGGTTTGGTTACCGTCAGCTCCATTCGGGCACAGAACGATGTGATTCGCGTCAACACACGTCTTGTAGAAGTGGATGTGGTCGTCCGTGACAAAGATGGCGCAGTGACCAACCTGACGAAGGAAGACTTCACGATCTTCGATGATGGAAAGCCGCAGCGGGTTGACTTGTTTTCCATTTCAAATCGAGAACGATCGAAGGCACAGCCGAATCTGCCTCCGCTTCCTGCTGCCGTTGTTTCGAACCGGCTCGGAAGACAATTACCTGCAAGCGCGACGGTCATTCTGTTCGACAGACTGAACACGGCAGACATATTTCAGCGGCAAGGCCGCCTGCAACTTCTCTCTTATTTGAAGTCCGCCAGTCGAGAAGATCTCACTGCGATTTATGTTCTCGGCGATGACTTGAAGCTCGTTCAGGATTTTACGAATGACGCCGATCAGTTGGTGCGCGCGGCGACAAACATGCAAGTCGGAGATTTGCCGGGTGTGGACAATCGGACAGTTCCCGAACTCGCGCAGGCCAACGCCGTTGGGCGCGTGACACGTCGTGACGTGCGCACCGCGGTGGCCGAGGCGGATTTCTCTGTCGTGCAGCGCACGGATCCGACTGAAGACGCCATTGAAACCATTGCGCATCATCTGAGTGTGTTGCCCGGCCGCAAGAGTCTCATCTGGATGTCTGCTGCGGGAATTCCTTTAGCGATTACGCCGGGAACGAGCCGTGACGGCAAGGAGTCCGCAATCGACCATGCAACTCGCGCGCTGACGGCTGCAAACATCGCCGTCTATCCCGTCGATATCCGAGGTCTGCAAGCACCCGATCCGCCGCGAGGACGACGAGGAATGCGGCCGAATCCTCCACCCGATGTGATGATCCGCCTGGCCGATGGAACCGGCGGCCGTGCGTTTTACAACAACAACGATCTTGCCGGTTCGATACGCGCGGCGATATCAGAAGCTGAAGGGAGCTACACGCTGGGTTTCTATCTATCGGATACCGCCTTTGACGGCAAGTTTCACAAGCTGGACGTCAAGGTCGCGCGAAGAGATGTTGAAGTCCGGCACCGCGAAGGTTATTTCGCGGTAAAAGAGCGAACGCCCGATGAAAAGGAACGCAAGGCCATCGTGAGTGAACTGCTCGCGAGCCCCTTTGACACCGCTCAGATCGGATTGCAGGCATCCGTTCAGCCCGTCACGGGCAACGCCGGGGCTTTTCGCATCGTTCTCAAGATTGATGCAACCGATCTTCAACTGGAACACCGCAACGATCGCTGGGTAGGAACATTGGATCTGGCCGTTCGGCTCGAATCTTCAAAACAGAAAACTGTTCAGGCGAAGACAAGCGCTATTGATCTTTCGGAAGAAACATTTCGTGCTGCTCTCACGCGGGGACTGACGTTGGAAGCGACCGTAAATACAGAACGTCCTACCGACCGCGTTCGTATCGTGCTGCAGGACCGCGCCACAGGATTTGCCGGTTCGCTGTGGCTGCCTATCGCCAAAAACTAGCCTCACCGAGCGATTCTTTTATTGTTCAGTACTGAGGTTGCAGGTTCTCTCGCAGCGTTTCGGCGTCGAGTTCTTTTTCGGAACGCGCGATGACCAGCGTAGCGACGCCGTTGCCGATGACGTTGACGGCAGCGCGAAACATGCTCATGAAGCGGTCGATTCCGAGGATCAGCGCCATGCCTGCTACAGGAATCGACGGCACCACCATCAGCGTTCCGACCAGAGCGATGAAGGATGCGCCCTGCACACCGCTTGCCCCCTTCGACGTCAATAACGCGACCGCAAAGATACTGAGCTGCTGCGTGAGCGTGAGCTGCGTGTTCGTGGCCTGAGCGACAAACAAGGCGGCAATCGTCATATAAAGGCAACTGCCGTCGGTATTGAATGTGTAGCCGGTCGGCATTACTAGTCCAACGAGAGCCTTCGAGCAGCCGAGCTTTTCCAGCTTCGCCATCAGCATCGGAAGCACGGGTTCGGATGAGCTGAGCGACAAGACAAGAACGATTTCCTCTTTTATGTACCGGAGGAATTTGATGATGCTGAATCCCGCCATCCACGAGATCGCGCCCAGCACGATGAGGACAAAGACAATGCACGTTGCCCAGAACGTCAGGATCAATTTCGCCAACGGCCCCAGCGAGCTCAGACCGTAGCGTCCGACGGTGAACGCCATGGCGCCGAACGCACCGATCGGAGCAAAGCGCATCAAGATGTTGACGACACCGAAGACCGCCTGCGTCAGCGCTTCGATTACGTCCACTAGAGGCTTGCAACGCGCGCCCATGCTCGACAAGGCAAAGCCGAACAGCAACGAGACGAGAACAACACTCAAAATGCTTCCCCGCGCAAAGGCATCGACGACGGTGTTCGGAATCATCTGAAGCAGAAATTCCGTAACGGTTTGTGCCTTCGCCTGCCCTGCATAAGTGGACACCGCGGCCGCGTCAAGCGTCGCAGGATTCGCGTTGAAGCCAACGCCGGTCGGAATCAGATTTCCAACAGCGATTCCAAAGATCAGTGCGACGGTCGTAACCACTTCGAAATACAGCAGAGCCTTTCCGCCGACGCGCCCGACCTTTCGCAGATTGCCCATGCCGGCGATACCGGTTACGACTGTGCAGAAGATCACCAGCGTGATAATCATCGATATCAGCCGGATGAACGCGTCGCCCAGCGGGCGCATCGCTGCTGCCGTATTGGGCCGGACATAGCCGAGCACGATCGCAATCCCGACGGCGACAAGGACTTGAACCCACAGGTTTCTGTAGAACGCCTTTTTCGGCGGCCTTTCTCTTTTCGGTGTCTGGTCGAGGGTTGTTCGCAAGGTAAGGCGAGCTTATGCGGATGGAATAGGCGTGTCAATTTCTAACAAGCCTGCATCAGCTCGTTAACCCGGCGTTTTCGGCGGCGACTCGCGAGAGCGCCGTCTCATCCAAGTCCTGGTAACCGCGAGCTATCGCGGTCGACAACTGATCTCGCATGACGTTCGCGAAAGGCATGGGGACGGCCACACGTTCGGCGGCACGCAACGCGAGACGGATATCCTTCAGAACCAGCGAAAGTGGGAAGGCAACCGGCTCGTACTTTGCTTGTGCGATCATCGGGCCGAAGACTCGGTACGCGCCCGAATCGAAGACGGTCTCCGTAACGATGTTCACAAATTCATTAGGATCCAACCCCGTCTTCCGGGCAAACGCGACAGCTTCCCCCAGACTTTCGATCATAGCGAACAAGAGAAAGTTACTTCCCAGCTTCAACGCATGCGCGTGTGCCGCAGCAGATCCCAGCACGAAGGTTTTTCTGGCGAGTGCTTCGAACAACGGCGAACAACTTTCGATTCCGCTTTTGGGGCCGGCCGCGACGATGAGCAATTTTCCGGTTGCGGCAACCTCCGGCCGTCCGAAGACCGGTGCCGCGACATAAATCTGACCGGCGTTGGCGTGCATCAGGGCGAGCTTTTCGGAAAGCGCGACACTGATCGTGCTCATGCAAAGGTGGATAGTCTTCGGCAAAAGTGCATCGACGAATTTGTCGTTCGAGAAAAGCAATTCTTCGTAAGCCTTGTCGTCCGACAACATCGTTATGACCATGGAACTGTCGCGACAGGCTTCTAGCGTACTGGCCACTATGGCGCCTCGCGCACCCAGTTCATCGGTTCTACTTTTTGTACGGTTATATGCGATGACTCGATGACCGGCAGCCAGTAAATTGGCCGCCATTGGAAAACCCATTTTGCCCAGCCCAATGAAACCGACGTTCATCTTCGTCCCTCCTGTAGTTTTTTGCCTCTCGTGCTAGCATTAGCGCAAAACATTATGCGTCGTTCAAAATGGATTTGCGCGCTTGCTATCCTGGCGTTCGTGAGCGCTGCCGATGCGCAGACTGCAGGGCCTGTACCGGATTCGATCGAAGGCCATCTTGCGGCGGGAAAGAACGCTGCGGGAGGCCGCGACGACACGCCTGATTTCTACGGCCTGGTCACCGCAATCTGCGTCGCGCCGCTGAACGCCCCACCGCGGCCTGACGCTCCAGCGCCCAGACCGAACCCCAATCGAAAAGCCACATACCTCGAGCCGAAGAAGGCATTCGACGACCTGTATTGGATGGGCACACCTTCCCGGTCGTCCTGGGCTCTGACTACGAGCGACGGAATCATCTTGTACGACACGCACGGTGTCTATGACGCGGAGGATCTCATCGTCGGCGGATTGAATAAGCTTGGGCTCGATCCGGCCAAGGTGAAATACGTCATTATTTCCCATGCCCATCTAAACGAAGTCGGCGGCGCGAAACTGATGCAGGAACGCTATGGCGCGCGAATCGTGATGGGAGCGGGCGATTGGGATTTGGTCGACGAATCCGTCAATGGTTTCCCGACGGGAAAGCCGAAGCGTGACATCGTTGCCACCGACGGCATGAAGATCACGCTTGGCGGCCGAACGGTCACTTTATATCTATTGCCCGGTCATACGCCGGGCAGTATCGGGGGCATCTTTCAGGTGCATGACCACGGCAAGCCGCTGACCGTCGCTTATTCAGGCGGTACGGAATTTAATTTCGTGAACGACGTGCCGCACTTTGATACCTACCTGGCTTCAGTGCGGAGATTTGCAGCGATCGCGGCCGCCGCCGGCGCCGCCATCATCATGGGAAATCAGTCTCAGTTTGACAACGCCGCCGGCAAGCTCAGGATTTTGGCGGATCGGTCGCCCGGCGCAGCGCATCCTCTCGACATCGGCGCGGCTGCTGTCGCGCGCTACTTCAAAATTGAAGATGAGTGCGCACAAGCAGCTCGCCTCAAGCTACTCGCCCAACATTGATCGGCCAGTAGAATCGAGACGCAGGCAAACGTGTCATCTATTGTTATCCCTGACGTCACCAGGAACTCGCCACGTCTCATTGGAGTGGGCGCACAAGACACCTGATGCCCGAACTGAAGGTTGCCGTGCAAGCCAGGACGCACAACGCACTGCGCGTTCTGGAGTATCATGTTTTCAAAAGGACACGCTGTATGCAGATCAAGGCCACCAAGAAACTTTTCACCGTTGACGAGTATTACCGCATGGCGGAGACGGGTATTCTCGGCCCCGAGGATCGAGTCGAGCTCATCGATGGGGAAATCATCCAGATGAGTCCGATTGGTTATCGGCATGTGACCTGCGTCAATCTCATCACGGATCTGTTCACTTCTTTATTCAGAGGAAGGGCCATCGTCAGCGTGAAAAATCCGTTGCGATTGAGCAATTACACCGAACCCGAACCGGACATTGTGCTTCTGAAATTTCAGCCAGATTTTTATAGAGATAGACGCTTTACCGCCGCGGATGTCTTACTGGTGATCGAAGTGTCCGATACTAGCTTGCGCTACGATCGCGACACGAAGCTATCGCGTTACGCCACGGCCTGCGTTCCAGAGACGTGGATTGTGAATCTCGAAGACGATGAACTCTTGATCTATCGCGATCCAGCCGCCAACGCTTACACATCCTCTCTAACGTTTCGCCGGGGTGACATTTTATCGGTGGCTGCGTTCCCGGAGATAACATTCAAGGTCGACAACATACTCTAGCTCGGAAAGCTTCTGAGGTTGCACAACATGATCAATGCATTGTCGCTGGCTGTCGTTCTCCTCATACAAGGCACAGCGCAGGCGCAGAATTCAACTTTCAAAGTGAGTGGCACGGTTGTTCGGGAGGACAATCAGGACCCGGCGCGCGCCGGAAACGGCGATCGGGTTCTCTTGCGAGGTAACGGGACGACGACCGTCATCGATGTTGGCGCCGCAGGTGCTTTCGAGTTTGCGAACGTTGGTCCGGGCACTTATCAGATTGTCGTCGGGCCAAATGTATCGATGGAGCCTGTCGCGGTTGTGGTTACAGACAAAGATGTCAGCGGGCTGCGTGTGCTGATTCCCAGCTTGGTCGCGGTCAGAGGAACAGTGACCGTGGAAGGTGGCGGACCGCGTCCTCGGTTTCAGATCGCATTCGCCCGAATCGGTGGGGCCACGCCCAGCGCAGCTCCTATCAACGTGACAGCTACCGCGGCATTTACGGCGCAATTACCGCCGGGTGAGTACCGCTTCACGTCGAGTGGCCTGCCCGCCGGTTACAGTCTCAAATCCGTGACACTCGGCGGGGCTGACGTTCTTACTCAGTCGCTGAAGGTTGCAGCCGGGGATTCTGAACCTATCACTGTCGCGTTGGCTGTCTCTTCACCACCACCATGGGTCAAAGTGAGTGGTCGCGTCACCGGTCGTAACGCAACAACAACACCTGTCACCGGCGTAACCATGAGCGGTGTGGCTGCCGGAGAAGCCATGACCACATCCGTGAGTCCCGACGGCTCCTTTGAATTCCCGAAAGTGTTACCAGGTTCTTACACGGCGCTCGCACTTCCCGCTGCCGCGTTATCAACGCCTACGAGTCTCACAGTCGGTACCACGGATGTGACGAGCGTCGAGATTCGCATACCTCCGTCGAAAGAAGTTCGCGGGCGAATCGTTGTTCAAGGTAATGTTCCGTTGCCACGTATCGTGTTTTCTCTGACTCCACCAGGCGGCATACCCGGTACAGCCGCCAATTTTCCAGCCAATCCACAACAGGATGGTTCGTTCCAAATTGCTTTACCGGAGGGAGAGCGCCAACTCGCTTTGGTGACGGGTGGCCTTCCACCGGGCTACAAGCTGGCCTCCCTGACTTACGGGACGACAGACCTGCTGAAGGACCCGTTCCGAATCGCTGCGACGGACAACGCCGAATTGCGCGTCACCTTCGATACCACGTCAGTGGCTCCTGTGACCGTGAGCGGACGGGTGACCGGACTCCTGACGACCCAGGGTGTACGAGTCGTCCTGATCAGCCCGGTTCTCGATTCTGTCGAAACCTCCGTGAATCCCGATGGTACGTTTACATTTTCAAAAGTTATTCCCGGCAACTACATCGCACGGTTGAGCCTCAGCGGTCTTCTTGCAGCCAGGCCGATCGCGGTAGGCAACCGGGACGTAACGGATGTGAGCATCGCCTATTCAAGAGAGTTTATCGTGACAGGCCACATCATCGTCGAAGGTGGCGTCGCGAGTGCGTCACCGGAGGTCGTGTTGGAGGCGAAGGAGACGAAACCCGGCTCGGGCGTCCCTCGCGTATCCAACATCGTTAATAGTCGAGTACTCATGCTGAACCTGAAGGACGGCGAGTACGACGTGTCCGCTCGAAGCGTCCCGGCCGGTTATCAGATCAAATCGATCATGTACGGAACAACGGATTTGTTGAAGTCGCCACTGAAGATCGACGGTCCCGTGACGTGGGAGATCATCGTCCGGCTGGTTCCATCTCGTTAATGCCAGTACTGCCCGGGCCAGCGGTCCGGCACATCCTTGATCCAGCCGAGGGAACTATTGGAAACGGGAATAAAGCGAATGAGAAGTGTCGAATCGTTCGTGGGCAGCGCAGCGAGATTCGCTTTCCAGTTTGGCCACGACGCGCTCAGGTAGTCCTCGACGTTCGAAATGTAGAATACGGAGACCGTTGCCCCGTGGTCCTTCAGATATTGCGAGATCGTCTTGATCGTCTTGGGACCGCTGAAGTCCGCTACCAGCGGCACGATCAGGTTCTTCAACTGCATCTCGCGAACATATTTGTAACGATCTTCCGTATCGAGATACGACCAGTTCTTGCCGCGGCCATCGGTCGCGACCATTAAGTTGTAATAACTCGGAACGACGTTGTTGGGCGTCGAGCTGGCGTAGGCGTAATCCATCCGTGGCCCGCCGCGCAAAAACACGTTGAAGACGTAGTCGATTTTTTGTTCGTCATCGCCGCCGAGCTTGAATTGATGCAGTTTGACGAGACGATCCTTAATGGCTTGTAGAGTTTGTTTGTAAAGATCGAAGTTTCCACTGACCGGTTCAAAGGCTTTGAAAATCTGTTCTGCAGATGCGGCAGTTGTGAGACCTGTCGGCTTGGGGCGCGAAAACAACCGCGAAACGAATTCAACCCGGTCGGCCGACATTTCAAACAGTGCCTTGTACATCAGGAGTTCAAGCATGTTCTGCCGGCGAATGTCGAGAATGAAGGCGACCTTCGGCTGGATTGCTGCGATATAGGTGAAGTTCTGCTCCGGCGCTACACCAAGGTATGTGCCCCCCGGTTTCGCAATCCGCGTCATTTCCGGAATGACATCCTGATAGGAAACCTCATTCGAGACAAAGTTTTCGTATTGGAAGACGCCCCCCGGCTCAGAAAAATCTGTAATCATGCGCCAGAATTCAACGTCTGTATATTGGCTCGGCAGGGAATCCGCGGCTTTGGATGAGGATAATGCAAGGCCCAGGACGCAGGCCACGCTGATAACAAAATTACTCTTCAGTAATTGTCCCATGTTTTATGATTGCCCTCCGATTCAGAACTGGGGAATAGTAACGTCTTTCTAAGGAGATCGACCATGAAGAAGTTGATGCTGTCTCTTATCACCTTCGCAGCGTTCTCGACAGGCGCCTTGCAAGCGCAGGATTTAACCGGCACTTGGCAGGGCACGGTGCAGTTCGGAGGTAAAGAACTGCGCAGCGTTTTCAAGATTACGAAAGAAGCAACGGGCCTGAAGGGGATGTTTTACAGCATCGACCAAGGCGGGCAAGGAATCCCCATGGGTACGATCAGCCTGCAGGATACGAACTTGAAAATAACAATCCCCGGAATGGGCGGCGCATATGAGGGAAAGCTGAGCGCGGACGGAAATTCAATCGCAGGGACATTCACTCAGGGACCCCAATCCCTACCGCTTAACCTGACGCGCGCTACGACCCAAACGGCGTGGGCGATTCCGGAACCACCCGCTCCGCCGAGGCCAATGGCAGCGAATGCGAACCCCGCGTTCGAGGTCGCGACGATCAAGCCCTCTAGACCTGATCAGCCGGGCATGGGATTTCGAGTGCAAGGTCGCCGTTTTTCCACAATCAATACAACGGTGGGTGATCTCATCGCGTTCGCGTATGGGGTTCAATCGCGGCAGATCACGGAAGGACCGGCCTGGCTCACATCCGATAAGTTTGATCTGTCGGCACAGCCCGATGGAGAGGGTCAACCCAACGATAGTCAGTGGAAGCTGATGGTCCAGAAGCTGCTGGCCGATCGCTTCAAGCTCTCCTTCCATCGTGACAAAAAAGAGCTCTCCGTCTACGCGCTCTCAGTTGCAAAGGGCGGACACAAGCTTACGCCCAGCGCGGGTGATCCGAACGGCCTGCCCGGCTTGGGTTTTGGAGGATTGGGGAGGTTCATGGCGAGAAACGCGACGATGGCGGATTTTGCGAGAACGATGCAGAGCACTGCGATGGACCGGCCAGTCGTGGATCAGACGGGAATCTCCGGACGATACGACTTCACTCTGAACTGGACCCCCGATGAGTTTCAATTCCCGGCACTCAGGGGTCCAAACGCGCCGCCGCTACCGCCCAGCGTTACGGACGCGCCCGATCTTTTCAGTGCGATTCAGCAGCAATTAGGATTGAAGCTGGACTCTACGAAAGGTCCTGTCGAGGTTATCGTCATCGATCGGGTCGAAAAGCCATCGGAGAACTGAGTCATGTAGTCGCGGGCGCGCGGCTGGAATTGTGGCGCTCGCTTCGCGAGCTCAGTTGGGCAACACGCCCTTTAGCCCACGATTACGTATCATTTGTACGCCGGCAACCCCGTGATGTATTCCCCGAGAATCAGTGTGTGGATATGGTCCGTCCCCTCATATGTGTAAACGGATTCGAGATTACACATGTGACGGAACACGGGATACTCGAGCGTGATTCCATTCGCACCCATCAAATCGCGAGCGAGCCGGGAGGCGTTTAATCCCACCCGAACGTTGTTCCGTTTTGCCATCGATGTCTGGGCGAAGTGCAGCTTGCCTTCATCTTTCAGCCGTCCCAGGCGCCACGCCAAGAGCTGACCTTTCGTAATTTCGGTCAGCATCTCTGCGAGTTTTTCTTGGACCAACTGGAATTGCGCGATTGGCCGATCGAACTGGATTCTTCCTTTCGTGTATTCGACGGCACAGTCATAACAAGCCATCGCAGCTCCAATGCCGCCCCACGCAATGCCGTAGCGTGCTTGATTCAGGCACATCAACGGCGACTTCAATCCACCAGATTGTGGGAGCAGGTTTGCATCCGGCACGAAGACGTCATCCAAGATCAAGTCTGAGGTGACAGAGGCGCGAAGCGACAATTTGTTTTTGATCTCGGGCGCCTGGAAGCCCGGTGTGTTGGTTTCAACGATGAAACCTTTGATCTCATCGCCGGCCTTAGCCCAGACGATCGCAACGTCGCTGATCGTGCCGTTGGTGATCCATCTTTTTGTGCCGTTGAGTACCCAACCTTTGTCCTTCCGGCGCGCGCGTGTTTCCATGCCACCGGGGTCGGATCCGTGATCCGGTTCGGTCAGACCAAAGCAACCGATCTTCTCACCTTTCGCCAGCAGTGGCAGCCATCGGCGTTTCTGTTCTTCAGAACCAAACGTGAAAATCGGATACATCACGAGTGCGCCTTGAACGCTAACGAAGCTTCTCAAGCCGCTGTCGCCTCGCTCGAGTTCCTGCATGACGAGGCCATAGGCGACATTGTTCATGTTCGCGCAACCATATTCCTCGGGAAGGTTGCCGCCGAATAGACCAATCTCTGCCATCTCGGGAATGAGCTGCTGCGGGAACGTCGCTTCTTCAAAATGTTTGTCGATGATGGGAAGGACACGCTCATCAACGAATCTTCGAACCGTGTCACGTACCAGGCGTTCCTCATCGCTCAGCAGGTCATCGATTCGATAAAAGTCGACACCCTTGAATGGCATCTGTTTCCCCCTTCAAAAAACGGTATCATACCCCGGCTCAAGAAAATGAAACCGGACTCTGCAGTAGAGATTGTCAGGGAACTACGCCGTCACGGACATGAAGCGTATTTCGTTGGCGGTTGCGTGCGCGACATGGTGATGCAGATTGAGCCCTCAGATTTCGATATTGCGACGAGTGCCCATCCCGAACAGGTCATGAAAATGTTTCCCCGGACCGAAGCCATTGGTGCGCAATTTGGCGTTGTGCTGGTAATTCTCCGAGGGCATGCATTCGAAGTTGCGACGTTTCGCTCCGACGAGGCTTACGTCGACGGCAGACGCCCGACGGGCGTGGTTTTCACAGATGCGAAGCAAGATGTCTTGCGCCGCGATTTCACGATCAACGGGCTGTTGTACGATCCCCTGACCCAAGAGGTTATCGACTACGTCGACGGGCGCGCGGATATCCAAGCCAAGATCGTTCGCGCCATTGGCGATGCGAATGCGCGATTCGAGGAGGACAAATTGCGGATTCTCCGAGCCATTCGCTTCGGTGCGCGGCTCGGTTACACCATCGAACCGGCGACGTGGGATGCCGTGCGCAGGATGGCCCCGAAAATTCATCAAGTCAGCAGCGAGCGCGTTCGAGACGAGTTGACGCGGATCTTGACCGAAGGTCAGGCTGCGCGAGGTATGCGAATGCTCGAAGAATCCGGATTGCGACAGCAGTTGTTGCCGGAGTTCGAGTGGACGAATCATATCGAACAATCTCTCGGGCTTGTAAGGAAGGGAGCGGCTGCCGATTTTGCAATGGGAGTGTTGCTGCATCAGACACCTAACGATGAGGTGCAGCGGATCGTGGAACGCTTGAAGTTTTCGCGGGCGGAGATGCATCATATTGTTGCCCTCGTGGAGAATCTTCCGGGATTCTGTGAAGTGCAGCAAATGTCCATCAGCAGCTTGAAGCGTTTTTTCCGTCTCGAGCGCTTTGAAGATCACTTGGAACTCGCTCGCATTCATGCAGTGGCCGCAGGCCAGGATCCTGTGGGCTTCAGATACGCGTCTCGCAAGCGAAGCGAATGGAGCGATGAGCAGATTTGGCCACAGCCGCTCATTACGGGCAACGATCTTATCTCGATGGGATTGTCTCCGGGCCCCCGTTTCAAGGACATTTTGACTCGCATCGAGGACGAACAACTCGAGGGCCGCCTGATGACGCGGGAACAAGCGATGGATTTCGTCACCCGCAATTTTAAATTGTCATGAATCTCGCAGTGATTTTTCTGCTCGTTATCAACCTGAATAGTGCGACGGCGAAAGACCTAGAAACGCTTCCCGGTATAGGTCCTGTGCTGGCCAAACGAATCGTCGCCTTCCGCGACAAGAGACACGGTTTCAAGCGCGTTGAAGAACTGCTGGCAATTCCAGGCATCAGTGAGAAGAAGTGGAAAGTCATCCGGGAGAAAGTGGAAGTTAAGTAACGAGAGACATAAACCACAGAGACACAGAGGCGGTTAATGCTTTTCGTTTTTATCTTTATCTTTATCTTTATCTTTATCCTTATCGTCCCCGCCGCCAAACAAGCCACCGAAGAGTTTGCCGAAAACTTTGCCTACTCCTTTACCCACTTCCTTACCAACCTCCTTAGCGGGCTCGGCTATACCCTTTTCAATCGTGTCTGAGATCCTGAAGCCGTGAAGTGTGCAATAGGTGGTTGGAGCCGTTCCGGAGATGAAAGCCTCTTCAAACGTGCTCTCGCAAGAGCCGTTGGCAAGTTCGAGACTGACCGCGTCTACCTTTGCGAATGCAACGCCCGGAGGAACTTCGAAATGGGTCTGGTCCGGATCCCGCGGCGGATATAACTGTGTTGCCTTCATCATGAATTCGGTCCAGATCGGCAGGGCTGAACGAGCGCCCTCGAGATTGAGGTCGCGATTATCGTCGTAACCAACCCAGGCGATGACCAAGAAATCCTTCGTGTAACCCGCAAACCAACCGTCGCGCGATGTGCCCGTTTTCCCAGCCGCAGGCAATGTGAAGCCAAGGCCGCGGACCCTTTGCCCAGTTCCCGAATTGATTACTCCTTCCATCAGGTGCGTCATTAAATAAGCCAACTCGGGCCGCAGCACTTGTTCCGGCTCGAACTTGTAGGGTTTATTGACGGCCCCATCTGAAGACGTCACTCGCAATAACGCGTGCGGTTCGACGCGGCGGCCTTCATTGGCGAAGGCAGTATAGGCGCCGGCCATTTCAATCGGCGTCACTTCGAACGCGCCGAGAGCGACCGATGGATAACCCTTAATCTTTGCATTCAAGCCAAGTCGTTTCGCCATTGCGGCGACGCGGCCATAACCAATCTTCTCGGCAACTTTGATCGTCGGCACGTTCAGCGAATTTTCCAGCGCGGTGCGGACCGTTACACTTCCGCGATATTCCTGATGATAGTTATTCGGTTCATATGTTCGACCGTTGTCATAAACAAACGTCGTCGGTTCGTCCACGACTGTCGTGATTGCAGTGATCACGCCACTGTGCTCGAGTGACGAAGTTTGCGGAGTATCGGATGCTGCCTTAGCATCGGGCACCGCTTGCGCATCGTCTGCGGCCCGATCTGTGTCGAATGCCGTTTCCAAGGCTGCGGTGTAGACCACGGGTTTAAAAATGGAGCCAGGCTGCCGGTTCGCTTGAATGATGCGGTTCAACTGCGTCGCGGCATAATCGCTTCCACCGACCATTGCCTTGATCTCGCCGGTGTGAGGATCCAATGCAATCAGCGCGGCTTGCGGTCCCGCCAAATCGTCATTGCTCTTCTGCCGCTTGTTCCGGGCGCTGATCTGCTCATTGACTCCTATTAAACCGTTGTGAACTGCGTCAACAGCGATCTTTTGCAGAGCGGGGTCAAGTGAAGTGTAAACGCGAAGGCTGCTGTTCGTGATTTCTTCTTCGGAAAAATCCCTTAAGAGTTCCTCGCGAATGTAGTCGACTAAGTATGGGGCGTCACTCGCGTCGATCTTCAGTGGAATGACTTTTAGTTCGGCTGCTTTGGCTTCTTCGTACTGTTTATCCGTAATAGAGCCGATAGTGTGCATCGAGGCCAAAATCAAATTGCGTCGCCTCTTCACTTCATCGGGATGTTTCACCGGTGAGTACTTGCCATTCGGAGCCGGGATGATACCTACCAGTGTAGATGCCTCCGGCAAGGACAACGACGACAAGTCCTTCCCGAAATACGCCGCTGAGGCCTCGCCAAATCCATTGATGCTGAAGGATCCGCGTTGGCCCATGTAGGTTTCATTGGCGTACAACGTCAGGATCTGCTGCTTTGTCAGCCGTTGCTCGAGGAGGAACGAAATAAAAATCTCGGCGACTTTCCGCTTGAGGGACCGGTCCGGTGTAAGAAAGAAATTCCGGGCTACCTGTTGAGTGATCGTACTGGTTCCACCGATGCGTTCGGAATCACGAACACTATGAACGACCGCGCCGACGAGCCGCACGGGATCGATTCCATAATGCGTGAAGAAATGTTGGTCCTCTGCCGCGGTCAACGCATCGACGAAGACTTTCGGGAGGTCGTTGAACTCCACGAGACGCCGTTTCTCACGGGTTTGGTCGTAGAGATTTGTCACCAGCTCCGCGGGCAGCCAGGCTTCGGAAGCATCGCCGCCGTTAGGTTTCGTGATCTTGACGATGGAGTTCTTGCCGAACTCCAGGCGCATGGCATCTCCGGCCTTCGGTTTGATGGTGATTTTGTTTTTCTGGAAGTCGTAAGCACCGTCGTCGGAGCCGCCCTTGTCCGCGGATTCAAATCCGGCGCGCTGAAGCCGTGAGACGACGTCGTCGGGCGAAAGTTTTTGACCAGGATAGATGCGCAGAGGCGCTGCGTAGATCTGAGCCGTGTTCTTGAAGATCTCGCCACTGAGCTTGCGGTCAATGATCTTCGAATAATAGTTGTAGTAATAGAGGACGAGCGCCGACGTCCCAATGAAAAAGAATAGGAAGATCGAAAGAACGACCTTAAATAAGGGTGACCTGAAGAAATTGAAGAACTTCTCTTTCTTCGAAGTCTTTACTTTCTGAGGCTTACGTTCAGCCATGGACGCAGTATAGCATCGAGACTAATTTCCGCGCAGAGTCTGCTCCCAACCCGTAATCTGGTCCTCGTAACGAAGGCGAATATCGGGATCTTTCACATGGGTAAGGTTTGTGCGCATGTTTGCAATAGCACCCTGCAGGCACGATCGAAGCATTTGCAGGCCTACCTGCAGATCCGTTGCCACATTGGCGTGAATGATGGACCGCAACTGCTCCAATACCCGCAGCGCCTCCGCAGCGCAATTCGCAGTTCGAGAGGGGATCTCTGTGGCGCGAATGAGACCGTCTTGGATGGCTTTTTCACGTTGCGGAGCATTTTTTGGCAACTTGTATGCGGCCATCACCCGTCCGTAGGCATCGGCGTCGGCATCAATCAATTCGAGGAGTGTGGATGTGTAGGGCGCAAGGCGGTCGAGGGCGTCGGTGAACCGGTCTGCGTGCTGGATGTAATCCTTTTTCTCTTTCGTGATTCGTATTGCCATTTGTCCTAGGGCTGCGCCGAGCGCTCCGGCTAAGGCGGCAACGCTTCCACCGCCCGGGACGGGCTCAGGCGATCCGACTCGATCAACGAAGGGACGAACGATATCGGCCATGGAGGTGGGCACCGCGTGGCCCGTTTCGGTCTGTGGGACTTGTCCACTTTTTGCCATTACCTCGCTCAGGCGATTCTCCAAAATCATTTCGGGTTTGAAATTTTCCACGCGCAGATAGAACTCTGCAGTCTTCTCTAATGCCCTTTGGGGGATCAGTCCGACGATCTCGCTGCCGGCGATGTTCACCCCGTAACGCTCCGCTTCGCGCCGGACGGTTTCAAAGACGAGTTCCATCGGGGTGTGTTCGAAGTCTGTCAGATTCATCGACACCTGCGCCTGATTTCGATCCTTCAGCAGTACACCCATCGCTTTGACATAGCGGAATCCACCCGTGGAGAAACGAATACGCCTTGCGATCTGTTTCGCAATCTCGACGTTGGAAGTAGTCAAATTGATGTTGTATGCGATCAGCGGCTTTCGAGCGCCGACCACAGTTGCTCCAGCCGTGGGATGAATATCAGGTCCGCCGAAATCGGGCTTGCGGTCGGGATTTGTTGAGATTTCATCGCGCAAACCTTCGAACTGACCACGACGAATATTTTCAAGATTCGTACGTTCCGGACGCGTAGCAGCGGCTTCGTACAGATAAATGGGAATTTTCAGGCGCTCGGCAATTTCCTTCCCGGTCTTTTTCGCGATCGCCACGCAATCAGCCAGCGACACACCACGGATTGGCACGAACGGAATCACATCGGCTGCTCCGAGCCGAGGATGCTCGCCGCGATGTTTGGTCAGGTCGATGTGCTTGATGGCTGCTTCAACACCTCGAATTGCAGCCTCACCGATCGATTCCGGCGAGCCCGCTATTGTGATCACGGCGCGGTTGTGGTCGGCGTCCATCTCCCGGCCTAAGAGGTAAACGTTGCCTGCCGACATGATTGCTTGCACGATCGCATCGATCACTTCCGGCCGTCTTCCCTCGCTGAAATTTGGCACGCACTCGACGATTCGATTCATGTGAATCCTTAGTTATTCAGTTTGAGAATTATGGTTCTGTCTACCCCTCCTTCGAGGAGGGGTGGCTGCGCCCTACAAAGAGAATGTCGCGCTACCTTCAATAGGGCGCAGCCGGGGAGGTCAGAAACAGTTGTCTGACCTCCCCCGCCGCGCCGATTCTGAGGTAGCGTTGCATTCGTTTGATCGGCGCGGCGGCCCCTCCTCGAAGGAGGGGCCATAAGACAATAACTTTCAAACTGAAACACTACCAGTCCGTGGCTAGAATTGCTTCGCACCGCCGCGGCTCCCATCACACGATCCTTACTTCAAAATTGGTTCCTTCCGGTTGCCCGCTAGGCCATCGAAATGTGAATGTGATGATGGTCCCTTCTACAAGATCCTTCGTCGGGATATCCAGAAAGTAAACGCCGAGCGTCGTGGCTTTCGTTTGTTCCTCGTGCAGTGAGTTCCAATTGTCCATCGTCCACACAACCGTTGCTGCACTGAGTAGTTCAATTCGAAGCGTGAAGCCGGCGGGGACAGAACTGCATTTTTGATTGAATCGCCAGACCGTGTATCGACTCGTCACCTTCTCGACGAGATAGCGCTGGACTGTTTGCGGCGGCATGTCGAACACGCGGCCGTCGCGAAGCGAGCGAAGCAGCTTGATGTATTCGGCGTGCGCCCACATCAGAGGCATCGCAGAACCGGATGGTTTGCCGTTGAATAATTCTCGATCCGGAATATCGGCCGAATCCCAAACCTGTTCCGGAATGAAGCCTCCGTCATTTGTTTGAGCTTCGATCACGTGCAAAAGCCGCTCGGCGGCTTCGCGATTACCGAGGGCGATCTCGTAGTGCGCCCGTTCTCCTGCAAGCAGCGGCCATCCGCGGCCAATACCGGTTCCGTCGAAAGGGCTTCCATCGTCGTGTTCGCCGTAACCGTCTTCGTTATACCGGTGCCAGACCGGCCCTGTTTTGGTTTCGGTCTTTAATGTCGCATCGATGGCATGGACTGTGTTCAAAATGCGGGGATCATCCGCGGCGCGCAATCCAAAGCGGACCAGCGCCAGCGCATCCGGACTGATCATCGCCGAAGCTTTGGCTGCGCCTTGACCGGGAGGACGGTTTTTGATCGGAACAAATCCGTAGTATGGCGATGCGGCATCGGCGACATCCGCGGACGAAATCCGAACGTAGTATCCTTCCACACCATATTTCGACGCCAGTTCAGACCCGGTGACGTACGTCCATCGTTCGATGTTCGAGTTCCAAATATCCGCCGTTTCGCGCAAGTATCTCGCTGTATCGGGTTCGCCATTTTCGTCGGCGAAGTCAGCCGCTGCAAGCAACGATGCAACCTCCACGGCAAGCGTGAATGGCGAATAACCCGCATCTTCTTCCCAGCGGTCTTCCTGAGTCACTGGACCATTCGCGACCACGAACGCAGCAGCGCGGCGCACCGCCGGCCAGACGTTCAATTTCTGCAAACCATTTGCGCGACGCAGAGCATCGGCAAGGAGAATAGGAAAGGCGGTTTCATCCATTTGGATGCCGGTCCAATACGATGTCCCCTCGAGCCACATGTTTTGCGGCCAGTGCCCATCGGGTTCCTGAGTCGAGAGTAAATACACCAGAACCTCGCGGGCTGCCGGAACATCTCCGGCTGCCAGAAGCGCCCCGGCTCCTTCAACCTGATCCCGCGTCCAGACGAGATGATATCCGCCGAGATCATTATCGCCCTTGGTGAAGCCCCACGGAATGGAAGGACTCGCGATGATCCCACCCGGAATGTCTTTCGACTCGCATGTCTTCATCAGTGCCGTGCTCACACGATAGTAATTGACGCCGTTGGCGGAATTGTCGAGCGGTTCGCACTGCATCTGATACCTTGACCATTCCTCGACGTATTTCTCCACCGATTCTTCGAATGGCTGAACCAGCGAACTCAGTGCCTGCTGTCCGGCTTCGGGCCAATCACGGCCGAAGCCAAGCGCCAAAGTGAATTCGCCATTTTCGGGAAGAGTGATCTCTCCCGTCAGAGCAACATTGCCGTCCGGTGCTTCATCAAAAAAGAATGTCATGCGCTTATTCACGCTGATGTCTTGCCAACCGTCACTGAAGCCGACGTATCCGCAGCTCATTGCCTTAAAGGAAGTCGAACACGCCAATGCGAGAGTTGTGCCGCCCCGTTGCGCGAAGAGCATGGGCATGCCTTTATATGCGCCCCTCCAAGCGTAATTGCCCGACCCGTGGTCTTCAAGATGAGGTGCCAGCAGCGCGTAAACGGAGTAATCCTGCATCGCGCCTTGCAATGGTTCGAATCGAGTGCGTTGTAGCACGACGTCGCGCCTCGGATCTGTGATGATCGTTTTCCGAATGCGATATCGCCCTTGCTTGGACGTATTCGTGAGAACGTAGCCGGGAACACCAGGAGCAATGGGTGCAATCACACAATCCACATCTCGCTTTTCCTCGGAAAAGAAATCGCGCCCGTCTGCTACAAGCACTCCGAGGTCGCGCGTGTTCGGCTGATCAATAAAAGGGAAGTAGACTTCGTCGAGGATGCCGTGTGAGAGCGTGAACCACACGCGGCTATGCGTACCAGCGGAGGTGCCCGCGCCGGTCTTTGCGCTAGACGTCCAAGTTGGGGGAATGCCAGGCCAGCCGGGCGCGACAGATCCACTCATGCGCATTCACAAGGCAGCATAATGCTGGGTTTGCCTGGCCATTCGCAAGTTGATTTCTCAAAGATCAATGAGACCGCTTCGCAAACCGCGCGTGACAGCCTCGGTTCGCGACGCAGCGCCGAGCTTTGCCAGAATTGAGCGGATGTGAAATTTGATCGTATGCTCGGAGATGCTTAGCTTGACCGCGATGTCTTTATTGCCCAAACCTTCAGCGAGTAGCTGAAGGACCTCGCCCTCGCGAGGGGTGAGTGGTTCTACCGAAAACTCATCTTCGGACGATTGAGGCGTGAGGGCGCTATCAAAGATCGTCAAGCCTGACGCGACCGACTTGATTGCTTGAATGATCTGCTCGGATGAAGCGGTCGATTGCAGAAGACCAACGGCCCCAGCACGTCGAATTCGATTAAACATTGCGGGATCGGGTTCCGGTGTGAGCAATACGATCGGCGTCAGATCCAGCAATTCAAGCAACCAGTCATGCGCAGTCGAGGATGGCATCTCCGACTGCAAGTCGATTAGCGCAATATCCGCCGAAGTCTCCGACATCAGTGATCGCAGGAATGCGAACGACGGTGCAGTTCCGGCAATGCGAATTCTAGGTTCGCTGCTTATACAACTCGACAGCCAAGCCCGCCGCGCGGGGGAAGCTGCCATGATCCACACGTCGATCATAGTTAACGCGAAGGACGCGAGCCGATTCGTATTTTGAGTTGCAATCGTTGTCCGCCACGAATTAAGGAGACCTGGACCTCTTGCCCGGCACCCTTTTGGCCAAGGGCATCCGAGAGATCATCTAAATCGCTGAACGCGCGCCCTTCCATATCTAAGAGAAGGTCTCCAAGAAGAAATCCTGCCGCATCGGCAGGCCCGCTGGATTCGACATGCATCACTAATAAACCAACACGCGCATTCACGCCTGCTTTCTTCTGTAGAGACTCGGGAATCTGAACGGGTTGCATAACTAAGCCGACATAGGGCCGTGCCACATGCCCACTTGCTGCAATCTCTTCGGCGATTCGTGCAAGTGTCGATGAAGGTATCGTGATCGGTTTTCCGCGAATCAACCCGCTCGTGTTGAGTCCCAGCACATCGCCGGCAGCATCCACGAGAGCACCTCCTGAGAAACCCGGATACAAGTTGAGATCGGGACGAATGAATTGGTCGATACGAGTTCGGGCAACCTGCCATTCGCCCATGACGCCACTGATGATTCCAGCGCTGGCGACGATGTTGCCTCGCCGGGTCCGCGCCACAGCAATTCCAAGTTCGCCAACGGAGATTGACTTTGTATCTCCCATTTGCGCAGGTTGCATTTCTATTTCTTCGTCGAGTTTGAGCAAAGCGATGTCTGTTCCCCGGTCTCGGCCGGCGAGTCGCCCCAAAACAGTGCGCCCAGGCGCGAAGATCACACCGATGTTGGTCTCGTGCCGGATCGCGTGTGCTGCCGTCAAGATCGAATCGCGACGCCAAACAATTCCGCTGGACGTATGACCGGATCGGCCATCTACCGCAACGATCGATTTTCCTGCCTGCGCGACGACTTCGGATATTTCTTTTGAGAACTGCTGCCACATTCCTGCCATTTGATTTTCTCCTGAGGCAAGAGTGCTTGAATCGACATTGGCGCGCATCACCCAAAAGGTTAGGTCACAAGTGTTATCGAAACTTAATCCCGTCGAAACATGCCGATCATCGTTTCGTAACATGCGCCTTTTATCTGTATAGCGGCGTTGAACATCGCTACGCCGCAAATATTCCATTTGGAGGTTTCCAATGTCGTACGTCCGAAGTGTGCACATTTTAGGTACGCTCGTCCTCTTGATCTCACTAGGCAACTTGAGCGTGAGCGCCGAAGAAGTCAAAACCGTTTTCGTCATCGCAATGGAGAATCACAACTGGACGCAGCCGAACAATCAATTTACTGGCGGGATCCAGCAAATCTATCAAAATCCGAACGCGCCGTTCATTAACAGTCTCGTGAACGGAACAGCATTTGGCGTCGTTAATGGTTCCGTGGTCCACATCAGCGGGCAAGTCGCCTACGCCACCGCCTACCATCACGTTTTGGCGACCTCCAGCGGAAACAACCCCCACATCCATCCTTCCGAGCCCAACTACATCTGGTCGGAAGCCGGAACCAATTTCGGTGTACTGAACGACCACGATCCCTATGCTTCCAACGGCCCCACGAACCAGGACGCATCGCTGCACTTGAGCAATCTTCTGACGCAAAGTGGAAAAACGTGGCGGTCGTATCAGGAAGACATCGACCTGACGCGGAATGCAAGCGGGCAACTTACGAATGTTCCTCTTCCTCAGGATCAATGGACTGTTCCGCTGACCAGTTTTTCCGGCGTCTTTGCGAGTGGCGTCAATCAGTACAATGGCTCTGCCCAATATAACTACGCCGCAAAGCACAATCCGACGGTCTTCTTCACCGACACGAACGGCGGCAACAATGCGACTCCCACGAATTTGCTGTCCACGCACTATGCACCGTTGCAGCAGTTGGCGATCGATCTCGATGATGACGCCGTGGCCGATTACAACTGGATTACGCCGAACCAGTTCAATGATATGCACACCGCGCTGACCGGCGGCTACAAAGGGCTAACCGCCGATGCGGCGAAAATCAAGCAAGGCGACGACTTCCTGAGTCAGATCGTTCCCGTCATCATGGCCTCAAATGCGTACAAGAACCACGGCGTGATCATCATTTGGTGGGATGAGTCGGAAGGGGACGGCGTCGCGGGCGACAATGCCGACGATTTCAATCACACGATAGGCGAGATCATTATCTCTTCACGGGCCCATCGAAACGTGAATGGCCTTCCTTATGCGAGCCCATTGAATTACACCCATTCTTCCGATTTGCGCACTATGCAGGAAATCTTTCACGTAGAACCGATGCTAGGTGACGCAGTCAACGCCATCGATCTGTCCGATTTGTTCGAACCCGGCGCCGTTCCAAAAAAGCCGTAGGCGATCAGCACTCAAGGGCGAATGCGGTCACGAACGCCGTATCCTTTTCCTGAAGTACGGCGTTCGGTGAGCCTGAAGTCATCCGGTAAAAACTTCCTCGTATATTTGCGGTGCATGTTGCGAATGAGCGCACGCTTCACGAGTGTTAAGCCCTCAGCCCCGAAAATTTACCGACCGCGACTCGTATCATTCCGACGAAAGTCTCGATCGGTATCCACCTTGCAGCTTTGTTGCATTGAGAGATTTCTTTTTGGAGCGAATCTATGATCATGGAAAGACTGAAACTCAAACTGCTATTGGCTGCTTGCTGTTTCACGCTGGTCCTCATTCCGATGTCGGCCGGCGCGCAGGCAGGCGGCATCGTGCAGGGTACAAAGAAGGGCGTTCAAAAGGGCGCAGAAACAGTTGAAAAAGGCGCCGAAGGGGCAGCTCAGAAAACCAAGGAGGGTGCGGAGGCAGTCGGACAGGGCGTCAAAAAGACCGTTACCGGCGAAGACGAGAACTCAAGTCAGAATCGCATGAAAACCACCGAGACTCAACCTGGCACTGAGACCCAACCCAGCACCGGTTCAAAGGAAACCAAACCTGGTGAAACAACAGAAACCAAACCTGGAGAAGAGGGCAAAAAAAATCTGCCAAAGACAGCTGGGGAGCTTCCTCTACTGGCCCTTGCCGGGTGCTTGGCTCTCGCGTGCGCAGGAGCAACGAGAGTCGCCAGTCGTCTGAGATAACCGCAGTCCTTTGTGAGGCTACTTATCTGGTAGCCCAGCGGCGCCGGCTTCGCACTTCGGCGCCGCGTTTTCTCGTGAGCTTGTAAATGGCTTAGACGCGGTAATAGGGAGAGATATATTGCCGGCCGGCTAGGACTGCCTCCACAGCGCTGACCAAGTGCTGGGGTATGTCGTTTTTGTAAACAAAAGCAACGGGAGGTTCATCCTCAACCTCAAACTCGCTCGGAAGGAGGGAAACGACATCTCTTTCCAAACCTGTCACAAAGACGAACGGAACTGCAAGCCCATGGGCGATCAACTTGTCTCTTGCCGCCAGGCCATCGATCAGGGGCATGGTAATGTCGCTCACAATGACGTCTGGATGAAGCAGTCGGGCTACTTCAACGAGTTCCTCGCCGTTGATAACAACTCCGATGACATCAAAGATCCTCTCCACGAACTCGATGAGTGACGTGCGGATCCTCTCGTTATGGTGTGCAATAAGTACGTACGGTCGTTCCATGATGAGAAGTTGGTAGTGTCTCGGTTTGAAGGTTATGGCTCTTTTGCCCTCTAAGGAGTGGTAGAGAGGACTTAACTTTCAAACTGAAAACACTGCGGAAAACGTGATTCTTGTCGTCTTCGGGTAAAAACGATTCGTCACGATATACGAGGAAGTGCTATTCCGTCCTTGCTCTGAAGCAAGGAAGGGAAGAATTTCTAATGAAGGGATCTAGAGCCGAAAGGAGTCAGTCGGCCATCAGTTTTTCTGGGGTGAGAATGTGAACCTTGCCGCGGGACTTGGCCAAAGCGCCTGCGCGGGCCCATCTGTTCAACACCCGGCTCGCCGTGAAGATGCTCACATCTGCCAATGCGCTCAACTCTTCGTTGGTCGCAGCGATTTCGATTCCAGTTGGAGTGATCTTGCCGGCTCTTTTGCACAGATGAAGCACAGCATTGGCGAGCCGCTCCGCCGCCGTGGCCGTCATCAGGCCCAACAGACGATCGAAGTGCGTGGCGAGGTAGCGCAAAATAATTCCCAAGGCATTTTGCGCCAAACGCGGATACTTCCTTGCGAGCCCTCGTATCCTGGTGTGCTCCCAGACCACCAACTCAGAATCGCGAGTGGTCTCGGCAGTACCAATGTAAGCCGTGGGTCGGGCCAGCAGCGTTCCCAATCCGAAGACGTCCCCGGGCCGTATTTGGGAAAGCAGAACTTCCTCACCATTACGGCTCAATCGGTAGAACTTTGCGCGGCCGGACTTCAAGAGAAACAGATGCTCGGCCGGATTTCCCTCTCTCAATATGATGTTTCCGGCGCTGATCTCTCGTATCGCGGCAGCACCGAGAACCTCAGGAAGCTGATTTCTTCCGAGGCCCGCGAGAAATTCCACCGGCTGCGAAAGCGTTACATGTTTGCGTGATCTGTACACTGCTAATGTAAATTTATTTGGAGATACCCGTCGTGCGGTATCCGAAATTTTTCGGCGATTACGAGTCGTAAATTTCGTGGGCGGATCAACAGTACAGCGTTCAATTGCGAAAGCCTCACTTCAAATGATAAAAATTGCGCCACGAAATCCTGCTTTCTGTGGAGGCGTTTAATGAAGCGAGCGGTTGTGGTGTTTGCGCTGAGTATCGCGTTCAGTCTCGCCATTACGATGGCTATGTGGGCACAGCAGGGGGCGAGAAACGGCCAATGGCCCAATCACAGCGGTGATAAGGGAAGCACGAAGTATTCTCCTCTCGACCAGATTACCAAGAGTAACGTCCGCAATTTGCGAATCGTGTGGCGGCGGCCCGCAGCGGCGGAAGAATTCCGAAAGCGGAAGTCGGACCTCGTAATACCTGGTCTCTTCCGCTCCACGCCACTGATGATAAACGGGGTGCTCTATGCCTCGAATGGTATCGGCCTGGTTGAAGCATTCGACCCGTCAACGGGCAAAACAATCTGGCTTCAAGAGCCACCCGAACCAAATCCTGAAGCGCTGACGGGTTCCTCAACCCGAAGCATCGGCTATTGGCGCAACGGAAGCGACGAGCGCATTTTTTCTGTTCGGCCTCCGTACCTCATGGCTATCCATCCAAAGACAGGCGAACTCGTTCAAGCGTTCGGCAGCGGCGGCAAAGTGGACCTGAGGGCGGATCTCGGCTCGCAGCCCGCGCCCTACAACGGAACTTCCGCGCCCCTCATCATCAAGGATGTCGTCGTGGTAGGCTCTTCGATCGCCGATAACCCGAATTTCAAAGAAGGAACGCCGGGCGATGTTCGTGCTTACGATATCCGGACCGGCAGGCTCCGATGGAAATTCCGAGTCATTCCCAAGGAAGGCGAGTTCGGCGTCGACACGTGGGAGAACCGCGCGTGGGAATACACGGGCGCAGCAAATGCCTGGACCAATCTCACAGCCGACGAAGAATTAGGCTACATCTACTTGCCGCTGACTTCTCCAACAAGCGACATGTATGGCGGACATCGCCTCGGCAACAATCTCTTCAGCGACAGCCTGGTGTGTATCAAGGCCGAGACCGGCGAGCGCGTTTGGCATTTTCAAACCGTGCATCATGACCTTTGGGATTACGATTTGCCGGCCGCGCCTGTGCTCGGCGACATCACGATCAATGGTAAACGCATCAAAGCCGTGGCGCAGGTCACAAAGGAAGGTTTCGTTTTTGTATTCGATCGCGTGACCGGCCGGCCGGTGTGGCCGATTCAGGAGCGCCCGGTTCCGGGTTCGACCACTCCAGGAGAGCGGACTTCACCGACTCAACCGTTTCCGACGAAGCCGGCGCCGTTCGAGCGGCAAGGAATATCGATCGACGATCTCATCGACTTCACGCCGGAACTGCGAGCGGAAGCTATCGAGATCACGAAACACTATGTGATTGGCCCGCTGTACACGCCGCCCTCGATCAAGGGCACCGGCGCGAATGACACTAAAGGCACACTTCAACTGCCGGGTTCCGTCGGCGGCGCCGATTGGAATGGAGCTGCGTTCGATCCGGAAACGGGATTCTTGTATGTTCCATCCGTCACAGGAACGTTTGCCGCCGACCTGATCACCGGCGATCCGAGCCGTACGAACCTGCGATTCAAAAATGGTACCCGCGAATTCGTGAACGGCCCTCGTGGGCTGCCTCTTTTCAAACCGCCTTATGGCCGGATCACCGCGATCAATCTCAACACCGGTGAGCACGTTTGGATGAAACCCAACGGCGATGGACCGCGCGATCATCCGGCAATCAAGCATCTGAATTTGCCACCACTCGGTCAGCCGGGCCGTGCCTCTCCGCTTTTGACAAAGACACTCCTGTTCATGGGTGAAGGAGATCCGATCAACGTTCGAACACCTCCCGGTGGTGGCGGCAAAAAGTTCCGCGCATATGACAAGGCATCCGGCGTTGTTGTGTGGGAGACGGAGCTTCCAGCCGGTACAACCGGCGCTCCAATGACCTACTTATATAAAGGCAAGCAATACATCGTGGTCGCGATCGGGTCCGGAGACCATGCTCCGGAGTTTATCGCGCTGGCCTTGCCTTGATATGAGCGAATATTCCCCAACGAAGCCGCGGCTTACGGGGGTGTTGCCCTACTCAGCCGCGAAGCGGCGGCACAATTTTAGCCACGGGCGTCAGCCCGTGGTCGATCGAAAGTAGACGGACCAGTCCCGTAGGGACAGCACAAGGCCAAAACCGTGCTGTGCCGTCCCTTACGGGACTTGATTCCGTGTGCATTTTGGACCACGCGCTCACGCGTGTGGCTAGAATTGTGACGCTCGCTTCGCGAGCTGAGTTGAGCAACAGCCCCTTACGCCCGTGGCTGGAATTGTGGTGCTCGCTTCGCGAGCTTGGTTGAGCAACACGCCCGTAAAGCCCGCGCCTACACACATAACGCTTAGGCCCATTTTATGACCGACTTGATTTCATCGGCGGGGTGCTCAAGCAGGGCTTCCTCGAAACTCGAGTAAGGAAATTGATGCGTGATGATTCGTTGCAGCGGTGAGTTCTCGATCTTCATTCCTTCGGTCAGATCTGCCACAGCCATCTCAAAGTGTTTGCGGCCGGCATTGACGCTGCCGAGCACGATTTGATTTCGAAGAACGAGTTGTCGCATGAGCAGGGCGCCGTCGACATCGATTATTCGAGATCCGCCAGGAATGCCGGTGACGACGTACACTCCGTTGACGCCAAGTGTAGAAAGCAAATCGAATTCTAGTCGCGCGACGCCGGTCGCTTCGAAAATGAAATCGATTTGTCCGAATGTGCTCGACAGATCTTGCGGTTGTACCCTGCGGCCGTCCACGTAGGTGCCGCCCAATTCCTTCAAGAGAACGGCGCGTGGCGACATGTCGTCGACAACATCCAAACCGATTACCCGGCTACCGCGCAGCCGAAGGACTACAGCGGCAAGCAGTCCGACAGGGCCAAGCCCAGCGACGAGGGCCTGCGCGTCGCGCAGCCATTCGGCTGGTTTATCGATGTAGGGTAGCCGAGCCGATTGGAGCAACGATGCTTCGTGGATGGCCTTCTCCACAACCGATAGAGGTTCAGTCAAGACACCGACGGATCGCAAGGTCTCGGGTATACGCACGATGTATTCCTCGCGATCGACGACAAACTCCGTTTGATATCCGTCACGTCCTTTGATTCCGCGTTCCGTGTACTCGCCGGTGTCGCACATGTCGCTTCGGTCACCGAGACACGGCTTGCAGCGGCCGCAACCGCGGCGAACAGTAAATGCCGCGTAATCGCCCGGAGTGACCGACTTGACCGATCCGCCGATGTCGACCACCTGTCCAAACATTTCGTGGCCGATGACGAGTTCATTACTGCCGGCAGGCGCGTCGGCGCGCGCGCCCGCAGCCTCCTCGCGATCTGTGCCGCAGATTCCAACTTGAAGAACCTTTACTTTGATTTCAGCGGCTGCGGTGAGTTTCGGCTCGGGACGCTCAACGATCCGTATGCTGTGGGGAACCTGGGGAGTGATCGCGAGTGCTTTCATTGTGCGTGACGATCCCGATCTCGAGCGGACTGCAAAGGATCATAATGCTGGCTCATCTTCCAAAGGAAATCCATCTCTTTCCTGGTTGAGGCGAAGGCGAGACGTGCTTCGAGTATCAGAAGACCGCTTCCGTAACAGAGAAAGACGCTCCCGATCAATCCGAATAGGACCGGCACTCCGGCATAACGGCTCGAGCCGCTGGCGCCGATAACCCCGATCGCAACGGTCGTCGCGACGAAGATGCCTATGGCGACGTATAGCATCGTGAGACTCTGCTGCAATACGCGAGCTCTCTTCATCGAAAGCTCGAGTTGGGCGAGGATGACAGACCTTTTCTCTCCATGCAGTTCTGAGCGGGAATCCGTATGCAACCGTTCGAAGCGGTCAGACAAATCGCGGACGCGGTCGACGACGCGCCCAAGCCGATTCGATGTCGATAGAACGAGCGTGCCGCACGCGGAAATGAGTACCGCCGGCGTGATCATCGCAGATAGAACTGCCAGGGCCGACGCAAATGCTTGCATGAAGCTACTCACGGCTCCACACCAGTTCACCTCGCTTGAATGTCGCGATGCAAAAGTTGACGGCTGCGAAATAGGGAATCTCGCGATAGTCCGATAGATTATAGACTGCCAGATCGGCTTGCTTGCCCGGCTCGATTGAACCAATCCTATGCTGGCGTAGGACGGCGCAGGCGGAGTTCATGGTTGCTGCGACGATGGTCTCAGCAGGAAGCATCTTCATGTGAGTGCAGGCGAGCGACAAGACGAACTGCATATTCAGCGTTGGAGACGTTCCGGGATTGAAATCCGTGGCGAGTGCGACTGCCGCGTCGCTGTCGATGAGCTTTCGTGCCGGAGCGTATCGTTCTTCTCCGAGCATGAAGAGCGTCGCTGGTAACAGTGTTGCGACGACGTCAGAGCGGGCAATTAGTTGAATGTCCGGATCGGTAATGGCGCCGAGGTGATCGGCGGATGCGGCGCCTACTGCGACGGCGAGTGGAGTTCCTCCGGAAGAATGAAATTCGTCGGCATGAACCTTGATGTTGAGACCAAGAAAACGCGCTCGCGCGAAGATTTGCAGAGCCTCTGCGGGCGTAAATGCTCCAGGTTCAACGAATGCGTCACAGAATTCCGCCAGCTTTCGTTCGGCAATCGCCTGCAGGTCATCATTGATCTTATCGATAAACGCGGAACGATTGCTCGCGAACTCCGGAGGCAACGCGTGTGCTCCCAGATACGTGGGTATGATTTCAAGAATCGGTTCCGTCTTCATCGCCTCGAGCATGCGGATCTCAGTTTCAAGATTCAACCCGTAGCCGCTTTTAGCTTCAATCGTTGTCGTGCCATGTTCGAGAAAGCGATTGGCCAATTGCACGTGGAGATGGGGAGCCTCGCGCGTTGCTTTCACGCTCGACAAGATGCCGCCGCCCCGCGCGAGAATGTCCATGTAAGGCGTGCCTTGAATCCGCCACTCGAATTCATCGGCTCGCGTGCGAGCAAAGACAGCATGGGTGTGGGAATCCACGAATCCAGGCAAGACCACTTTGCCCGAGGCGTCGAACTCCGGCGCGTTCTTGTTCGGCAATTGATCGGTTGGTCCGATCCATTCGATGACTCCGTCTTGAATCGCAACAGCGCCATCCCGAATCATTCCGAGTTCACGAAGCTCGGCACCGCGGCGTGCGCGGCGTGGGCCGCGGATAGTAAGGAGCTGATCGGCGTGAATGATATTCAGGCTGGTGTGGCTCAAATCTTGATGCCTTTGAGTTGCGCAAATGTTTGCGCCTCTTCGTAGCCGGCATCGGCGTGACGCGCGACGCCGATCCCCGGATCGTTGGTCAGCACGCGATTGAGGCGCTCCGTGATTTCGGGAGTTCCATCCGCTACGATGACTTGTCCCGCGTGCAGCGAATAGCCAACTCCGACACCGCCGCCATGATGGAATGACACCCAACTAGCGCCAGATGCTGTATTGAGCAACGCGTTGAGTATGGGCCAGTCGGCGATAGCATCGCTTCCATCTTTCATAGCTTCTGTTTCGCGATAAGGTGAGGCGACAGAACCACAATCGAGATGATCGCGTCCGATGACAATCGGCGCTTCAACCTTTCCAGTTTTAACGAGATCGTTGATTCGCTCTCCGAATCGTGCGCGCTCGCCGTAACCCAACCAGCAGATTCGCGCCGGCAGTCCCTGAAATCGAACCTTGTCGCGGGCGAGATGAATCCATCGGCCGAGAATTTCATCGTCGGGAAAGAGTTCAAGAACCAGGTCGTCCGTTACGGCAATGTCGCGTGGATTCCCAGATAGCGCCGCCCAACGGAAAGGCCCACGGCCTTCGGCGAACATCGGGCGGATGTACGCAGGAATGAAACCTGGGAAGTCATATGCGTTTTTCACGCCGCCTTCGTATGCCATCGTTCGAATGTTGTTCCCGTAATCGAACGTCACGGCGCCGCGCGTCTGCATGTCCAGCATGGCTTGGACGTGAATGGCCATAGACTCGATGGAGCGCTTGATGTATGCCTGGGGATCCGTTTCGCGAAGCTTTGAGGCTTCGGTGAGCGGGAGTCCTCGAGGGACGTAGCCGTTCAATGGATCGTGGGCGCTGGTTTGATCCGTCAGCATGTCCGGTATCCATCCACGTCGGACCATTTCCGGCAAGATCTCAGCACAGTTTCCGACGAGGCCGACAGACAAGGCGCGTTTCTGAGTGCGGGCCGTTGTGACGAGCCCCCACGCTTCGTCGAGGCCCGTTGCGATTAGATCCAGATATCCAGTGGCGATGCGGCGCGCGATACGATCCGGATCGACTTCTACGCCAATAAACGCCGCGCCGTTCATCGTTGCAGCCAGCGGCTGCGCGCCACCCATTCCACCAAGGCCGCCTGTTAATAAAATTTTCCCTTGGAGCGCACTGCCGAAATGTTGCCGTGCCGCCGCTGCAAATGTTTCGTACGTGCCTTGCACGATGCCTTGGGTTCCGATGTAGATCCAACTCCCCGCCGTCATCTGCCCGTACATGGTTAGTTGGAGTGCTTCAAGGCGGTTGAACTCATCGCGTGTCGCCCAATGCGGCACGAGATTTGCGTTTGCGATCAGAACGCGCGGAGCGTGGGGAAACGTGCGGAAGACTCCGACAGGCTTTCCGGATTGAATGAGAAGTGTTTCGTCATTCTCGAGGTTTTTCAGCGCCCGAACGATCGCGTGAAACGCGTCCCAGCTTCGCGCTGCGCGGCCTGAACCGCCATACACGATCAGCTTCCGCGGATTCTCTGCAACCTCCTCGTCGAGATTGTTCATCAACATCCGCATCGCGGCTTCCTGATGCCAGCCCTTGCAGGAAAGGGTTGTGCCGCGCGGCGCGCGAATGGGTGTGTATTGCATCATGATGGGTTTGGTGAGGGTGAGAGTGGGGCAGAGGGTGAGAGTGGGGCAGAGGGTGAGTGTGGGGCGGAGGGTGAGTGTGGGGCGGAGGGTGAGTGTAGGGCAGAGGGTGAGAGTGGGGC
>JACXTT010001983.1_pt1 | contig 33210 bp, 25 predicted proteins | sample 9270951 | NCBI WGS metagenome assembly JACXTT01 (sample SAMN15532306, study PRJNA645909) | rock metagenome | isolation source: weathered quartz diorite | place: Puerto Rico | collected 2017-06-21
CAACTTTACTAAACCAAGCAATCCACACAACTACTGTGTGGGAATGATTCGAACGGGAATCGCATGCCGGCCGGATGCTGAGTCTTGGGCGCATGGGTTCGTCCTCTAAGGTCTGTCCGGCCGTTTCGCTTGAACCGCTCACCCTGCTCCCCCTCGTATTGCGCATCGCCGGTCAGAATCCAGACGACATGATTGGCGCCGTAACGCGCCTCGAGGTATCGCATCAAACGGACCACTTGGGACTCGGGAAGGTAGTTCCCAGAATCCTCTTTGCGAAGACCCCACGTTTGCACGAGCGCAGCCAGCACACCGTGTGCGTTGACAGCCTCGACACGCTGGTCCAAGCGCTGGTAGAACTTGGGATTCATGCGGATGTTCTCCACCCCGGTGAACGAGATCTCGCCGTTCTCGTCCGCAGCGACCCCGTTGCGCGGCGCCACAACATTGAAATGCACCACCGAGAAAACCTTTCCCTCGCGATCATTCAGGTAGGTCTCCCAGTCTGGCGCGGCGCTCAAAATGGCGCCATACCAGACTGCGTCGCCTAACCAGAAGAACGGCGTACCATCGGCGTGCTCGAAGTGCCGCCCGTCCGTCGAGATCCGCACTGAACCGTGACGCAGGAACGGACTCTTCGCACCAGCACTGCGGCCGCACTGAAATTGGCCTGCCTGCCCATCAAGGCCGGGAACCACGGGCGCCGAGTGCGTACGGTACTTCCACTCTCCCATTTCGTCGGGACTGAACCGCACGCGCCAGGTGGCGCCGCCGTCCCAGAACCCCAAGACACTTCGGACCTTTCCCGATGGTGATGTGAAGTCGACGGTTAGGTCGGTTTCCGGCGCGGCGCTTTCCCGCCCGGTGAAAGCTTGTTCCCATCGGCCCCACTGCGACACGTTATCCGCGCCAACCAACGTCGTAGTGGATGCGAGCATGAGCACAATCAAAAAGTGGTTCATCGTTGCCGTCCCGTCCTGCTTGCCAATGGCAGTATATGCTCCGATTCGTTGCTAGACAAGCTTGCCCGCCGTGCGACATCCTCGGCATGCTGGGGCGTGTGGAACATCCTGTCGCCCCCCTGATGGGTGAACGTCTCCGTGCCAAGCACCTCCAGGTTTATATCCACTATGGTGGTGATAAAGCGAACAAGCCGAGCCTTCAAATATCCTCCTTCGTGGCGGGTGCTGTTTCCTCAATCGCGTGACGGCGCTGGAGCCGACGGGCAACCAACCAGCAAACAACGGCCCAAGATGCCCCCGCGGTCCAGCCGGCGAGCACATCGGTAGGCCAGTGAACGCCCAGGTACACACGGCTGATACCGACGAGTAGCGTGAGCAATGCCCCCAACACCAGGAAATACGCCTTGAGGCGCTTTCGCTCCAGCGACCGTGCGAGCAGTGCTCCGAGAGTCAAATAGGTCACGGCGGACATCATGGAATGCCCGCTGGGGAAACTCGTGGTGGAGACATAGGCGGCATGAGAAACAAGATCGGGCCGGGCTCGCTGGAATATGCTCTTCAGTATCTCGCTGAGCAACATACCGCTGGCCACTGAGCCGTACACGAACAAGGCCATGTGCCGCTTGCCGTTCAGCAGAAGGAAGCCTCCGGTGATCAGCGTCACCAGCGCCAGCACCGTGACTCCTCCCAGAGCCGTAACGTCGCGGGCGGCATCCTGCACGTAGGGTGGACCGAGGGGAGAGCGATCTGCCGGGTGGCGCATCGCAAGCAACACCCGCTCATCGAACGCCTGCGTACCGCCATCGATCATCTCGGCCGCAATCAAACCAAACAGCCAAACTCCGGAGACGATTCCCGCAAACGCTAGCAGAACCGCCAGCTCATGACCGCCAAGCCAAATGAGAAACCGGTTGAGGATACCGCCGCAGGAAGGTTTCATGGCAGTCGTTACGCTCCCTGGCTGAGCGCAAACCGAGCGATCACGGCCGCTGCGTCGGGGCGGCCCAGCCGCAAGGCGTTCTTCCGCATGGCTTCCACGCGCCCCGGTTCATTCAGAAGCGAGGATACCTTGAAAGCGAGCGTATGGAGGTTGTCCGACCATACGCCGGCTCCTTGCTCCAGCAGGTAGATCGCATTTTTCTCTTCCTGGCCCGGGATCGGATTAACGACCACCCATCCAAGTCCTTTGACGAGAGATTCCGAAGTGGTGAGGCCGCCCGGCTTGCCAATCATCAGGTCGGCGGCGGTCATCAGTTCATCCATCTCCGCAGTGAATCCCACCACCTTCACCAGCGGTAACGGGTCCGGTCGTTGCCTTGCCACGATTTTGTCGATGGATGCCTTCAGCGGCGCGCTCTTGCCGCAGACCGCAATGATTTGAGCCGGGATTCTCGCCACGATGAGGGCCTCTACCATACGTCCCGCATTGCCGGCGCCGAAGCCGCCAGCCGAAACCAGAATAGCGGGTAGATTCTCGTCCCAGCCGTGCTTACAGCGCATGGCGAGGCGCTCCTTTTTCTCCGCAAATACTGGATGAGTCGGAATGCCGCTCACGGTGATGGCCGAGGGCGCGATAGCCAGAGCTTCCAAGTGTGCCTGTGCTTCCCCAGTAGCGACGAAATAGTGATCGGAGGGCGCACTGAGCCACATGCCGTGGACTTCAAAATCGGTTACTACGGTGATGACTCGAGCGCGTGACCGGCCTTTGCGCCGTTCGCGGTCGAGCAACGCTGTGGGCAAAAAATGCGTGCAGATGGCGACATCGGCATCGAACTCGCGAATCTTCTTGAGAAGCTTACTAGCACCGGCCCGCTCAATTTGCCGTTGAAGAGGATCATGGTGGAAGGGTTTGTCGGTGGCGTCGTAGAGCCAGCCGACGATGCGGGGGGTTCGCGCGATCATCTTGAAGTAGCCGTCGCGGTAAACCTTGCGGAATCCGGGCGGCATCAGAGTCAGCACGTTGTAGTTGGCGACTATAGCTTCCGGGCAGAGGCGCTTCAGCTCCAGTTCCAGGGCTTCCGCGGCGCGCACGTGGCCGGCCCCTACCGAGGCAGAAAGGATGAGAATTCGCACTTCGCAGCTTAGGATAGCATCCACCATTGCCGCTTCGACCCCGCCGAGCGTGTTGAACGGCAATGGGGCGCCGCTCGGGACTTAGAAATTTCCCTCCGCGATATCCTTCAGGATCTGTTTCTCGACCGTCAAATCGGCCACGGCGCGCCGCAGTTGCCCGTTCTCCTTTTTGTAGGTCCTTGAGCTTCTTGGCCTGCTCGATCGCCGGTGGCATTCAACCTGCTCTACTGCTTCGTCATCGAGCACGGACGCCGCAAGATCCTGCACTGCAACGTCACTCGACACCCGACCGGAGTGGCTCGCGTCGCGGCGAAGTGTCGTTGACGGCCTGGTCATCTCGGATTATTATGGGTTTCCATGGGTGTGAGTCTAACTCGGATCATCGGCATCCTACTGTTGGCCGTGGTCATGGTGGCGGTGGTGTCGCCCTGGTTCGATCTCGATCCGACTGCCCTGCGAACGTCCCACCGGTCGATCACTCAGTTCAGTCTTGCGGTTCCACGGGTTTTGCCAGGCGCGCTTCCCGGTTCCTATACTTTCCTGACAGATCCGCTCAGCCTGCAATCGCATTCAGTTTGCGACATTGTGACTCGCGATTGCGCACGGCTTTGTTAGACGCTTCCTCTTAATTTCCCACACTGCTCTGGTGCGGCATGCGCAGCCAGCAGTTCGCAAACTGCGCAGAGGCTCGTCTGGACCCTCCAGAGACAGATCCTGAGCCATTTCTAAAGCGTTCTCGAAAGGAATGACAGGTCCGATCCGGTTTACACCGGATTAATAGTCCATGATGAGAGGAGTGTCGATGAAAGTTAAATGGTGGTGCTTATTATTGGCGATGCCGGTGATGTTAGTGCTGGATTCGAATGCGCAGGGTCAGGATGATGGCCGGCCGGTAGGTCGGCGTCGTGGTGGGCTCCACATTGTCGCGGCCACTTATGGCGCCAGAGATCGCTTGATCGACGTGCGCCGGCAACTGCGATCTCGCGTTCAAGACGGCCGGCTGGAGATGCAGGTTACTAACGAGTCAATGGGCGGCGACCCGTTCAGGGGTGAGCAGAAGGCCCTTCATCTGACCTATGAATGGGCGGGACGACAATATGACGTCGTTGTTCCAGAAGGTGAGTCTTTTTCAATTCCCAACGAACGACGGCGCGGAGGACCGGAGGGCGGCCAGCAGGAAGGTCTGACCGGTTTTTGGCAGGACAATTCGGGTGGGCATTACCTGATCCGGCAGGTAGGAAACCGCATCTATTGGGTGGATGACGGCAGGCCGAAGTACTTAAACGTCTTTGTCGGGACAGCGCGCGGGCGCATTATCGATGGCGAGTGGGCGGATCTGCCGGGCGGGCAGCTCGATAACAGCGGCACCCTGCAACTGCGCATCGAATCGAATGACCGGCTCGTAAAAGTCAATTCGGGTGGAGTGCCTTTTGGCGGATCGGTGTTCACGCGAAGTTATCAGGAGCGTTGAGGCTGCATGACCTTGAATGCGGGGTAATCAACCAAAGGGTGTTGGATTGATCCGCATTGGTCAGGTTGAATCCGAAATCGGCGAGGGCTTCCTGCGAATCCGATCGGACCGCGGAAGTGACGCGTCGATCGGGGGAATGAGATGAGACTCTCGATCGGTTGGATTCTGATTTTGTTTGCTGGCGCTTCCCTTTGGGGTCAATCTGAGGCTGCGCCATCGGCCCCAGACCAGGCTGAAGGCGCTCCGGCCGGCGGCCCACCACAGCAGTCGCGCGCTGACGAGGTGCAGAGAAGCCGCGAGCTGAAATCCCGGAATCTCGCGCCGGACATGGGCTCCAGGCTGGAGCAGCGAATCATCCGCTTGCGGCGGAACAAGGTCTTCGAGGATTTGACCGGCCCGCCGGATGGGTTCGGACTCGCTTTCGGCGGCCTGGCTGTTTCCCAAGGGTTCGCCGCGGGCGTGCAGTTTCGCAAGCGCGACATTTGGGATGGCCGCCTTCATTTTCGGGCGACTGCCCGGGCGTCGGCCCGCAAAGCCTATCTCGTCGACTTCACCGCGAGTCTTCCGCACCTGGCGAATGACCACATGTTTTTCGACCTGCGCAGTTACCATTTTGACTATCCCAACGTTCAGTATTACGGGCCCGGGCCGAATTCCGACCGGAATGGACGCAGCGTCTTCCGCCTGGAAAACACGGGTGTAGAGATCAAACCCGGATTGAGGCTGGCGCCGGGCCTCACCCTTGGTGCGGTCGGAAGCTTTTTGGCGGTCAACGTAGGGCACGGCGATAATTCCGAACTCGGGCCTACGGAGGCTATCTATGGGCCATCCACCACGCCGGGTATCGACCATCAAAGCAGTTTTCTCCAGGGTGGCGGATTCTTACAATACGACTGGCGCAATTACCCTGGTGAATCCACGCGTGGAGGCAGTTACAAAGTGCAATACGAGGTGATATCAGACCGCGATTTGCAGTTGGCCAGTTTCAATCGGCTGGACCTCGAGGCGCAGCAGTACATTCCTTTCTTTGCGGAGAAACGCGTGCTCGCCTTGCGTGGCAGAACCATCTTGACCGACCCGCGCCAGGGCCAGGTGGTCCCATTTTATCTGCAACCCACACTCGGCGGCTCGGACAGTCTGCGAGGCTATCGATCTTATCGCTTCTACGATGACAACTCGGTACTGCTTAGCGCGGAGTACCGCTACGAGGTCTTTTCCGGACTCGACATGGCGCTGTTCGTCGATGGCGGCAAAGTTTTTCATAAGTGGAGCCAGTGGAACCTGCATCAGCTGGAGTCGGACGTCGGTTTTGGCTTCCGCTTCAACGTCCATAACAACGTGTTCTTGCGGCTGGATACCGGATTCAGCCACGAAGGTTTTCAGATATGGTTCAAGTTCACCAACGTCTTTTGAGAGTCGCATTTGTTTTCGCCGCCATTGTGTGCCTGGCGCAGCTCTGTGACGCCAGGAAGTTTTACGACGATGACCCTTTGCTGAAAGAGCCCAAGCCCTTGCCCGTGATCAATCCGCAGGTCCGGCAGATCAGCGATGTTTTCGATTTCCTCTATCACACTTTCGGAAAGCACGCCCCGGAGGGTCCTTCGCTCGGTGTGAATACGTTGGGCGAGGTTCCGGACAGCACTTGGTACACCAACCGGCATGGGGCGCACCGGATGACCATCGAGGACCTCGTGCGCGGATCGGGCAACGGCCGTCCGCCGGCCTCCGGTCCCTGGCAGGTCGTTTCCGCCAAGACCGACGGTGTCACACCGGGGTTTACCATCCAGGACTCCACAGGGACGCGTTACCTCCTGAAACTCGATCCCCCCCGCAATGCCGAGTTGGCCAGCGCCGCCGATGTCATTGGCACCAAGTTCTTTTATGCATTTGGCTACAATACGCCCGAAAACTATATCGTTCGTTTCCGGCCGGAACAATTGCAGTTCGAGGCGGGAACGAAACTGCGGATCCATGGAAAACAGAGGACGCTCACCAAACGGAAATTGAAAGATATCCTCAAGGGCCAGCGGATGGACGATGAGGGCCGCTTGCGGGCAATGGCCAGCCGCATTATCGATGGGAAAGACCTGGGTCAGTTTCGATATTACGGGACCCGTTCCGACGATCCCAACGATGTGATTCCGCACCAGCGGCGCAGAGACCTGCGAGGACTCTACGTATTTTGTGCCTGGCTGAATCACGACGATTCGCGGGACATCAACACCCTCGACAGCCATGTGGAAGAGGGCGGAGTACCTTTCATCAAGCATTACCTGATCGATTTCGGCGCCATCCTGGGGAGCAACTCATACCGGTCCGACAGCCCGCGCAACGGCTTTGAATACATGTGGGACCCGAAGCCAGCTTATTTGCGCTTCGGGACTCTGGGTATGTACGTGCCGCGCTGGTCGCGCTCCGCGCATTACCCCAAACTGCCTTCGGTGGGCCGTCTGGAATCCAAGCTCTTCGAACCGGAGTCATGGAAACCCGAATATCCCAATATTGTGTTCGATAATCGCACGCCCGCGGACGAATTCTGGGCGGCCAAACAAGTCATGGCATTTAGCGACGACGAAATCCGGGCGCTGGTGAAAACCGGTGAATACAGCGACCAGCGGGCGGAGGACTGGGTGACGCGATGCCTCATCGAAAGGCGTGACAAGATTGGCCGGGCTTTTTTCACCAAAGGGCTGCCTCTGGATGACTTTCGCATCGAGGAAGGACAGCTTCGATTTACAGATCTCGCCGAAAAATACGGTTTTCGAGGCCACCAGGAGTATGCCGTGAAGTGGTCGGCCTTTGATAATGACAGCGAACAGCACACGGCGCTGGCAGGAGCCTCGCGTTTCCAGTTGCCACCCGAAGCGCTGAGCGCTCGTAACGCTTACTTGGCGGCGAACATCTCCGGCCAGAATCCCGAGACTACTGTAATCGTATATCTCCGCCGCCGCGCTGATGGGATTCAAATCGTGGGAATAGATCGGACCTGGTGAGCTTTCTTGTCGACTAACGGTGGTCGTCTCACGGATACTCTGACTTTCGATCTGGGATGTTAGAAACGGCTGCCACGGGCGGAGGACGACACCAGGAGGCAGGCCTAGAGGGATCAGGAAAATAGGGTACTATCCTGAATGCTGGCGGCCCACGCTATCGAGGCCGCCACCAGGAGCACCGCAGATTTAGGACACTACCCGTTGACGGCCTGGTTATCTCGGCTTATGATGGGTTGCCATGGGTGGTAGTCTCACTCGGATCGTCGGCATCCTGCTTTTGGCCGTGGTCATGACGGCGGTGGTATCACCCTGGTTCGATCTCGATCCGACTGCCCTGCGAACGTCCCACCGGTCGATCACTCAGTTCAGTCATGCGGTTCCACGGGTTTTGCAGGGCGCACGTCCCGGTTCCTATACTTTCCTGATAGATCCGATCATGCTCCAATCGCATTCAGGTTGCGACATTGTAACTCGCGATTGCGCACGGCTTTGTTAGACGGTTCCTCTTAATTTCCCATACTGCTCTGGCGCGGCATGCGCAGCCAGCAGTCCGCAAACTGCGCAGACGTTCGTCTGGACCCTCCAGAAACAGAGCCTGGGCCACCTTCCAACGCGTTCTCGAAAAAGGAAGGACATCATGGCAAACGCGGGGCACAATCGTTCGATCGTTGCCGATCTTCATCGGGCGGCAATCACCATCGTTTGGCTGGCGATTCTACTTTAGGATTCAGTTTGAAAGGAACCAGATGAGTATGACAAGGTTTGAGAAGATTCTGATCCTTCTTCCGGTCAGCGCCGGTCTTGGGCTGGCCCAGACGCTGGACACTGCGATCCTTGGCACGGTGACAGATCCGAGCGGAGCCGTAATCCCCTCGGCCTCGGTAACCATTACGCAGCCGGCCACCGGCCGAACCAACACGGTCACCACCAGTAACGGCGGTACGTACGAAGTGCGCTATCTGTTTCCCGGCGAATACACCGTTGAGGCCAGCGCGACGGGATTCAAAACCGAGCGTTACACCGGTGTGGTTCTCCAGACGGGGCAACAGGCGCGGCTCGACTTCAGTCTCAAACTGGGCCAAGTGGCGGAACGAACAGACGTAGTCGCTGAGGCGCCGCTGATTCAAACGGAAAACGCCGCCCTGGGCGAAGTCATTTCTCAAGAGCGCATTCAGAACCTTCCGTTGAATGGCCGGAGGTTTCTGGATCTGGCTACCTTGACGCCAGGAGTCACGGTATCCACCGACGATCAGTTCGGCGTGGTGCAAGCCAACGGGACGCGCAACACCACCATGTCTCTGACCTTCGACGGCGTGAAAGCCACAGCCAACCGCTGGGCCTTCGTGGCTGTTTTTCCGCCATTGGAGGCCATCCAGGAATTCAAGGTGCAGACCGGCAATTACACCGCTGAATACGGCGGCAACGCGGGCGCGAATATCAACGTCCAACTGAACTCCGGAACGAACTCCTTGCATGGCAGCTTTTATGAGTTCCTGCGCAACAACGCGCTCGACGCTCGCAATTACTTCAGCCCGGCGCCATTGCCCAAAGATGTCTTGCACCGCAACCAGTTCGGTGCGGTCGTCTCCGGCCCCATCATCAAGGACAAAATGTTTTTCATGGCGGGGTGGGAGAGCCAGCGCAACATCCAGGAATTCGCGGGCTCGAGCATCACGCTGACGCCCGCCCAGCGGGGCGGTGATTTTTCAGCCCTTGACACCGTCATCACAGACCCCTTGACCGGCCAACCTTTTGACGGGAACATCATCCCCGCCAATCGTCTGGACCCTGTATCGGTGAGCCTGGCAAACAACTACATTCCCCTACCGAACATATCCGGTCAAGTGAACTACGCCTACCTGTCGCGAAACATCGCAGATACGGACCTCGCATTAACGCGCATAGACTATCGGCCCAACGAGAGGAACCAGTTCTCCGGCCACTACATCTTTCAGAACTATAATCTGACGACCATCCCTGCGGTCCCACTTTTCCGGTCTTCCGTTCCATATCGGAACCAGAATGTTTCCGTCCAGCATGTACATACGTTCAGTTCCACGCTCCTGAACGAGTTCCGCTTCGGTTATCACACCGGTGTCCGCCGGGCCAACAGCCCCCGGAAAAATACCGACTTTGAAGCCTCCAGCGTGGGGATCAACGGCTTAAAGCAAGGCGGGCCGGATGGCCGCGATCTGAGCCCCTCGGAGGCGGGTTTCCCGACGATCAACATTGATGGTTACTTCGGAATAGGTGAAAGTGGCGGCTCTGATCTGGACATCACGCACACCTACCAGTTCGTGGACAACATCAGCGTCATCCGCGGCAAGCACGCACTCAAGATGGGCGTGGATTTGGCGCGACACGTGTCTGATGCCAACACGATTAACTGGCCCTACGGGCAGATTACTTTTACCAGCGACATCAGCGGCGACGGCGGATCGGCCTTCATGCTGGGTTTTCCACGGGAGACACTTACGCCTGAAGGCCAGCCCACCTCCAAGGTTCGCCAGTGGCGCGATTTCTTTTATTTCCAGGATGATTGGAAGGTCACGCCCAACCTGACGCTGAACCTCGGCTTACGTTACGACCTGCTGATGTTGCCGCACGAGATCAATGGCAACAGCAGAACCCTGCGCTGGGATTTGGATCCCGCCGGACCGGTTCTTTGGCCGGAGGACAATCGAAAATCCGCGGAAGGGAAAGGCAAGGTTGTGGATCTTTGGATAAACGAGCACTGGCACATCGCTCCCCGGGTGGGACTCGCTTACCGGGTCAATGATCGTACTGCCGTCCGCGGCGGCTACGGGATCTTCACGGCGACAAATCAATTCGACCACACCAACGTGCTGCAGTTGAATCCGCCCATGGCGGGAAGTCTCACGGTGATCAACCCGACTCTGAACCCGGTGGCGACTATCGAGAATCCGGTTCCGCGCGAGTTGATTCCCGGTGAGCCTTTGTTCAACGTGGTTTCGATCTCGCCGGACCGCAAGCACATCAACCCGTATATTCAGAACTGGAATCTGCAGGTTGCTCGCCAACTGGGCGCCGACAATAGTGTGGAAGTGGGCTATGTCGGCAGTAAGGGAACGTTCCTGGATACCAGTCAGTTGAACTTCAACAGCCCCGATCCGGGTCTAGGAGACATCCAGGCGCGACGTCCGTATCAAAGTTTCACCCGCATTCGTTTGCTGACCACCGACGGCAACAGCACGTATCATGCTTTTCAAACGCGCTTCGAGCACCGGTTTTCCAGGGGACTCAGCCTGACGGCGGCATACAACTGGTCACACATGATCGACGACCAGGAGGAGGAGACCAACGGGAACCGTTGCCGGTGCCAGGACCCGCGGAAGAGAGGCAAAGCGGAGAAGGCCAGCAGCGTTCAGGATTTGCGTCATCGCTTAGTCGTCGGCTATGTCTGGGAACTGCCCTTCACGCGGAATCTGCGCGGCGTGTCTGGCGCGTTTCTGGGAGGCTGGTCCTTAGGCGGGCTTGCGACTCTACAGACCGGAGCGCCTTTCCGGATTTACCAGGAAGGTGACACACAGAACAATGATTCGGTGGGCTCCGCTCGTCCGAACCTGGTTCCCGGCCAGAAGGTTTCTTTACCTTCATCGCAGCGAGACCCGTCGCACTGGTTCAATACGGATGCCTTTACGCTTAGCGTCTTGGCGTACGGCAACACTCCACGAAATCCGCTCGTCGGGCCTGGGCTCAAGACGTTCAATCTATCGGCGCAGAAGGCATTCCGGATGCCCTTCAAAGATACTCACCAGTTGGAGTTTCGAACGGAGATGTTCAACGCGTTCAATACTCCTCAGTTCGACAATCCGGGCAGCGCCCTGGGAACGGGTGAGTTCGGCCAAGTCACTAGCACAAAAGCCGCCAATCGGAAGATCCAGTTCGGATTGCGTTACCAATTTTGATCTAGGAATCGGCTCCTCTTGGCTCTGGCGATCGCCTGTCCGGCATTGCGAGGCGACAGCATGCTAGCTTACGTCCGATATCAGTGGCTGCTTACGTCGAACTCACTGATTTTCGCGCGCCGGGGTCTAGCAGCATCAGCTCTGTGAAGGTGTCAACTTTACGCTGATACCTTTCGAGGGCGATCTCCTGCAGCATCGTCGCACGTTTGAGGTTCTGCAGGGTGTCGTTTCCTGGATCGCGGTTGCAGCACCGCTGCACAAGTCCGAGGTAGACCTCACGGAACTGATGGAACTGGCTTTCGCTCTTCCTGAGCGCCGCCAGTAGTTCGCTCCTGGTCTCGTCCCGACCTTTGTCAGCACCTTGATCGATCATCCCAATCCGGAGTTTAGCTTTTTGCGACGAAGTTGTACTTATTGGAGTGTAATATCACGTACTCTAGCAAAGGGCAGGATGTTCGATAACGCACAACCTGATCACCGTGGCCTCCACGCACCAACCGCCGCGAGATGGGAGAACAAAGGCGACTCGCGTGTTCTTCTCCCGCGTGCTGGCGCAGGCTAAACCGAATATGTCGGACGAACACTTCCCTGCCAGAAAGAGTTTTCAGAACCTTTCTCAGGCCGGGAGCATCGGATCGCCTTTGTGCTGAAGCCGATGTCCGATTCCGTACGTCTGCTGAGTGACGTGGCATTGGGAGCGGCCAAGGTTCCCGTGTAAGAGATACTCGCCGGAAAAATGGCCTGGCTACTGAAGTGATGATTGGGACATGACTTAGGCGAGGCATCGAAGATGGAAACGCAAGTGCTTTGGAAATACTCGCGGAGGTTCCCATGACTGAAAAAGGCGAACGTCCGGAGGGAGTGTATCTTTCCGGCCTTGATGTCGGCTCTGCCATTGATCTTGAGACGAAGAGCCGCCATTATCTGATCGAATACCTGGAAGGAAATCGGGTACGCATCTCCGGTCACCCGCAATGGTGCCCGAGGCCCGTCTTAGCTCGGCTTCACGGCTCAAGGGGTGGTTCTAGCGGGTTCGAAGAGGGCTACATTGGCCGTGGGATGCGGTTGGTGTTTGAGCGATTGGATGATCACATTCCAGTCACTACTTCCGAGATCACGGACATTCGCATGGTCCACCTGAACTGAGAGGGATAATTATGAAGCTCCCTGGGAGTGTTTTTCATGTTTAACGGAAAGAGCGTCAATGAGAACGAAGTGCGGGTCTTTCTGCTAGGGCTGGCAATTGGACTCGTTGTCGGAATCGTCGTTAAGCCGCAATCAGAGGACTACCCTCGACGAGTCCGCGAGAGTCCCAAACCGGCAGTACTACGTAGTCAAGCGAGCTGAGAGGGGCGGTCGCGCCGCTTTACAGGCGTCGCCGATCTTCGTCTACGGATGTATGACGATGTAGGGAGATGCTCATGCGGTCTCCGCGCCCCCGATGCCAACGTTCTTCGGCCTTGATACGGTGAACTCCAGGGGAATCTCGCTCCCGCATTCGTCCTGAATATCAATCGTGCGAGGAATAACCACAGAAAACGGCTGCACGACGCCCACGGAATCGGCGAAGCTTAACATGCGCGCAACGACCGAGTCGGTTACCTCTTGACCCTTCGAAAGCAACAGAAGACCATTCTTAGAGTAGACCTCGCAGTTGATCACCATGTCCGAGCTCAGGTCTTGTACTCCAACCATGCGTATCTCCGTCCCAAACGTCGGTACTTGTGCCGTGTGCAGTGCGGAGACCAGGTCTTTATGGTTGGGATGCCTCTTCCGGATCTCTGACATGACTATATCTCGCCCCAGTCCGCGAATGATCCCCTGATCAAACTCATTGGCAATCTTTAACATTTGCACGCCGATCGCTACGGCCTCCGCGCTTCCGGGCTTGGCGACAATCTCCGAATCTGGGTTCTGCTGGTTCGCAATCATTTGCGCAACCTGCCCGAGCCTCGGAATTCGTGCGACCAGCCGGCCCCCCAGTTGGTAGTGCAGCGCAAACGTTTCTGCCTCTGAATTAGATAACGGAGCCCCGGAGTATACTTTTTCCAAAACATCCGGAGGGACGGTAACACAACCAATCTGTGAGAGCATGGCGGCCACCTCGTACTGCCACGGTTCCGGCAAGCCGAGCTCACCTGCCATATGTCGAACATAGCGACGAATGCGGTGAGAGCGACTGAACGCGGATGGGCTTACCAGACTCAGAATTTCGCTCAGCACTTCGATACTGCCAATGAGCGTATGTTCCAGCAGCTCACGTTCCGCCTGAACCAGACGATATTGTTCGAGCGCTGCCGTGAGGGCCTTCACCAGATGGTCGTTCTCGCAGGGCTTAGTAAGAAACCGGAAAATGCTCCCTTCGTTTACAGCTTCTATTGTGGCCGCGAAGTCAGCCTGACCGGACAATATCATCCGGACACTCTCTGGAGATCTCTCTTTAGCAGTGGCAAGAAACTGGATTCCGTTCATTACTGGCATTCTAAGGTCTGAAAGAATTACCGCGAATGGGCCGCTTTTCTCGATGGCTTCCAGGCCCTGTACGGGGCCTGGAGCTGTCACAATCTCGAATTGCTTCCGGAGCTGGCGCTCAAGAGCCTGCAGGATATTGGGTTCATCATCGACGCAAAGGATCCGGCTGGTCACGCTTGCTCTCCTCTGTTGACAAACTGATCGTGAAGGCGACGCCACTCCGGGACATGATCGACCAGTGCCATTCTGTTCAGGTAGTTCATGTCAATGTCGGCCCGACAATCCGGGTCTGGAGCGCCGTCCACTTCGTGTTCCAAAGCATCTGCCATGTGGATTGCGGCCGCGGCGGTAAAGCTCGTTTCCGAACAATCGGCTGGTTTATGATGGAACGCAACGGCCTTACACATTTCATCGGGCAATCCCCAAAGCCACAGCAGGTACGCTCCGATTTCCGCATGTGTGGCGCCGAATACTTGGCGCTCCCTTTCATGGCAGGCCACTCCTTCTTTTTTGGCAACGGCCAAGATCTCGTTGTATTCTTCCGGGCAGTTCGCTGACAGAACCAATTTCCCGACATCGTGCAACAGACCACCTATCAGGCTACTGTCGCAGATTTTCTTGGGAGACTCTCACGCTTGGCAATAATGTTGGCTACCATGCCGACTTTCATGCTATGGCGCTGGAGCTGTCCGATAAACAGCTCTGCCGCTCCGCTCTCCTGAAATACCGAGAACACTCCAGTGGATAGAGTGAGCGCCCTGATCGTGTCTAAGCCCAAATAGATGGCCGCTTCAGATGGACTCGCAACGTACCGGTATAATCCAAAAAATGCCGAGTTTGCCAGCTGGAGAAGTTTGGCCGTCATTCCAACATCCTGTGAGATGATCTCGCCCATTTCCCGACTCGAAATCTCAGGATTCTCCAGGGATTCGACTAATTTCGCATGAACCGACGGCAAGCTTGGTAGAGAAGTCACCCGAGAGACCACGGATCGGAGTTTTGGTGATATTAATACCTCGCGGATTCGCAAGGCAGTATCCAGGGTCGCGCGCAATGTCGCAGCATCGCACGGCTTTACTAAATATTGGTGAGCCGTTGCCGCAGACCGTAGAACCAGGTCATGTTCCACGGTGCCCGACAGCACTATTCTCACCATGCTCGGATACCGTTGAAGCACTTCACTCAGTAGTTCGGAGCCGTTCATGCCCGGCATGCGCATGTCGGTAACAATGACATCAAACTCGCTCTCTTCCAGCTTCTTCAACGCCTCCTCGCCGGTGGCGCTGAATGCCATCTGCCATTCAGTCCGCATAGAGTGAAGCGTGCGCTTTATCCCATCGAGGATGTTCTGGTCATCATCTACAAACAGGACGCGCTTAAGAGGGAGAACAGCCGTCTTGACGCGCTTCGCGTCGTTATCGAGCAATAAAGCTTGTTCGTTCATGGGTCACCATAATCTGCTTCTGCGACTCTGCAGGTCCGCTCTCTAGAGTCCTTCGATGGGCAAACGGATCACAAACGTAGCCCCTACGCCTTTCTGAGTTTCGAGGTGAATCGTACCTTGATGCTTCTGGGTGATGATCGCGTGCGCAATGGCCAGACCTTGCCCCGTGCCCTTTCCGACATCCTTGGTCGTAAAAAAAGGATCGAAAATTCGTGGCTGTATCGATTCCGGAATTCCCGGTCCATTGTCTGAGACTCGAATTTCTGCCCAGTCGCCACAGCGACGCGTACTAATGACGACGCGGCCTTTTATGCCGCCCTTCTCCTTGACAGCGTCTGCTATCGCGTCCGCGGCATTGACGATAAGGTTGAGGATCACTTGGCTCAGATCGCCGGCGATGCACTGGAGCGTTGGCAGTTCTGAATCGAAGTCTGTGGTTACCTCAGCGACCAGCTTCCAGGCATGTTTCGAAACAAGGATCGTGTTACCGATCAAGTGGTTCAGGTCTACCGCACACTTCGCTGTCGTCCCTGGATGGGAAAGCTCCTTCATTGCGCCCACAATTTCGGCGACGCGCCTTACGCCGTCCAAGGACTGCTGAATGGCTTTAGGTATCTCCGCTTGGAGGTATTCGATGTCGACTTCCTCTGCAAGTCGGGCAGTTCTATCTCGCAAGCCGGCTCCTTCTGGTGCGTCTTTGGCTGGACACTCAAGCTCGCGGTACGCGGCAAGAAGTGCTGACAGGCCCTTGAACGATTCTGAGAGAAAATGAATGTTGTCGCCCACGTACTGAATCGGCGTGTTAATTTCGTGCGCTATACCCGCTGCCAACTGTCCAATGGACTCCAGCCTCTGGGACTGTGCCACCTGACGCTCCGTGCGCTTGCGCTCGGTCACATCTCGTACTACAAGCGTTAGTCTGTGATTCTGAGGCCCCTGTACACATTCTGAAAGTGAGATTTCCAGAGGCATTTCCCGGCCGGTCCTGTGTTTCCCAACCAGCTCGATCGGAGCCTCGGGCGAGTTAGCGCTTCCCCCGCTGCGTGCAAAGCACTCCAGGTAGCCTGGTGCAAGCGATTCGAAATCACGCCAGAGCAGTTCACCGTCTGAAAAACCAAAAATCGCAGCGGCGGCATCGTTTGCAAATTGAATGCGACCGGTTTCGTCCGCAGTGACGATACCGTCGGAGGCAGTTTGAGCGATAACGCGATATCGCTCTTCGGACTCGAGAACTCGACAGCCCGCACGAAGCCGCAGCCGAAGCTCTTCAGGATTGAAAGGTTTCGTCACATAGTCGTCCGCTCCTGCCTCCATAACAGTAAGCAGATCGCTGCTGTTGTTCTTTGCGGTCATCAACAGAATATAGACATAATCATTCTTGCGCTCGGCGCGTACTTTCCGACAAACCTCGAGGCCATCGAGACCGGGCATTACCCAGTCCACTATCGCGAGCCGAGGGCCTCCTTGAGATCGCACTTGTTTCCACGCCTCGTTACCATCAATGGCTACCAGCACGTCATAACCCCACTCTGTCAACATCTGCGTTAGCAGCATTTGGAAAACGGGGTCATCGTCCGCCACTAAGATCTTCATGGTTGTCTTGAGCGATCACGGTTTCATTTGAATGACTGCCCCCGCCGCCTGGCGGATACTGCGTTCATGCTCCCTGACAATGCCAGGGGCCGTATACCTGGCGGCATTCCGTTACTCGGTAGGAAGCGCCCGGTCGATCGTGCTGGCAGAGCACCGCTCTTCGACCGCGGCTGGAGCCATCTGCTGACTGTCCTCCAGCGCTTCCGAAAACAATTGCACCAACCGCACGAGCACTTCGCGAATGGGCGCCATGAAGCCGGGGCCACTTTGCTTGAGAAGTGTCTCCAGTTCACGCGCATTCTGGGCTATTTCTGGATATCCAATTTGACCGGCCGCGCCAACCCAACGGTGCGCTGCGACCCGCGCCTCCGAATAATGGAAGTCGGCATCGAGCGCGCTAAGGAATAGTTCACTCTGCCGCTTCCCTTCGGCGACAAAGGTCTGTTGTATACCGCGCAGCGAGAAATGTGGTGTGGCTGGCTCCGGAGCATTAGGTGGCGTGACACCGCAGGGTGTTTCATGACTCGAGCCGATATATTGCCGAATGAGACTCGGGAACGTGCGTGTATCAATCGGTTTTGTGATAAAACCATCGCAACCAGCGTCAAAGGCTTTCTGCTCGTCACTCTTCATGGCAAAAGCGGTAAGGGCGAGCACGATGGTATTGCGTGTATCAGGAGCCGACTTCAACTGCTTGATCAACTCATAGCCGTCCATCCCAGGCAGCTGAATGTCCGTAAGGACCACCCGCGGGCGGAAGTGTTTGAGGACTTCCAGCGCCTCCTCCGCACTGGTAGCGGTGCGCACATCAAATCCCGCACGGTGCATTACGAAGTGCGCGACTTTCAGATTAATCGGAGTGTCCTCTACAATGAGGACGGAATTATTGGACATTAGTATCACTCCTGTACGGTTGATTCACTCAGGCCGTGTCGGCGAGGGGTTTTGCGACTGCCAAAAACCACACACAACAGCTTTGTTAGTCGATGGCCATCTCAATTATATTTAGTTGGGGCACCGTGTTACAAGGTAAAACTGGATCTATCTTAATTAGAATGTACAACCGAAAGTATGCATAATAACCGCGGATAGTATTTCTTCTGTATCCGGTGGCAGGGCTGTCGAAAGGTAAGGGTGCCAGGAAGCCTGCCCAATCCTGCGCCGGCGAGATGCATCGGTGCAGAACGGGAGGCGACATACACCGCGCTCGATCCCAAGGCTGCCCTTATGCTAACTTCCAAATCACGCGACTAAGTCCAATCAGCGTACGGGGGCGAGAGAGAAAGCCCAGAACTTAACCATGGTGAGTATTGGTGTCAGCGCCGGTCGTAAAATCCCCATAGTGCCGTGTGGTGGTGGTTAAGAAAACCGCCGGAGTGAGTAACAGAGACCAAAAAACTGGCCCGGCGAGGACCGGGCCAGGTTGCTTTTAGGATCGACGACGTATGCTCGAAATCGGATCAGCGGCATAAGGATGAGGATACGCGCAGGACCGCGGTCCTCCATTATCGAGGAGTCCCCAACGGTTTTAGTGCCCGGTCGCCAGCGGGGTCCCGCTGGGCAGGTCGCCCGGCGGCAAAGCCGAGAACACTGGAAAGGCTTCCGCATTCAACGACAGGCTGACGATCGGAACCGTCGACGTGATCTGAACTGATCCTGTGAAACTGTTCAGCCCGAGCAGCGGACCGACGTTGGCCGCTCCGTGCGCGTTCGGCGCCAGCTGCACAACCTTACTGCCCAGGGCCAGTCCCGCTGAGCTGAGCACTGTGACGGTCACCGTGGCCTCAGTGGCGGACGGGTTTGCGTAGGCGATTCCTGTTCTCGTCTCGGCGAAGGTGACGAATTCCGTGGCAGGGGCGGTCATCGCGTTCACTCCCGCCTCGCCTTGCGCTACCCCTTCATTGTAGAAACGGTACAGCATGCTGGCCTTGAGGGGAGCGTTACAGGCGGCCATGGCCCAGCCACCCACAGTGGGCGCTGCCGGATCGGCCGTGGTTTGCTGGTGCAAATCTGCTCCGGGGGTCAGCTCGTCGATGCGGCTGGAGACCGGTGTTCCCCCAAATGGAACCAGCAACTGGGCACCGGAATCGGAATAGAAGGTCGTCTGACACGTCACGCTCTGCTGCGAATAATTCACATAGGTCGCGGTGGTTTGCCACCCGCCTCCAAAAGCGATGTGCGGGAAATAAAAGCTGGAGGTGAGCACGGGGGTGCTGGTATCGAGTCCGAGCACGAGTCCCGCCAGTAGCAGGGTTCCGGTTGGCTGGGTGGGATCCCCGCTCACGGTGGCGATGTTGCTGCTAGTGCTGTCGGGAAACCCCACACCGTCCAGGCTTCCGCTAGGTATCCCGGTTGCGGCCGAATTGACTAGATCCACTAGGAGTCTGCCTTTGGAAGGGTCATAAGAAAACGGAGTGGTGAAGGCGAGCACAAGGTCGAAAGGGCACGGTCCGGGCGCCGCACACCCAGGAGATGATCCGGACACCGCGGCGTTATATACCACTGTGGCATCGGGCCCGACATTGTTCGCATACGTGACGCTGGGTAAGGTGCGCCCGTTTCTCGTGTTGGGATACGCTTGTGTGGTCGACAGCGTGATTTTGTACGAACCGTTATTGAAACTGACAGGGCCTGTACCGGGAGCCGATCGGACCCGCATGCCGGTGATCACAATCGCACCCGGAAACTGGCCGCTTCCGATAACCTGCTGAATGCGGTTTGCCTTACTTCCCACATGTATCGGCACATTACCCGGTGCAGTCGCTTGAGAGTTCGGCACAACGACCGTGTCGCCGAAGACTGCGGCGCAACCCGCAACAAGCAAAAACGCGGTTCTCAATCCTCTTAATCTCACTGGAAATACCCTCCTCACTGGAATGGAGTGACATCGGCGGCTTCCCGCCCTCCGATACACATGGCGGAAAATGGCTTCGCGACAGCTCAACAAGGCCAAACTCCGCGGGAATTTCACATTCGGCGGCTGAAGACCGTTCCAAACCTGATTGATTGACATTTCCTCAGGGGCAGCATTATTATGCTTGCCAATACTGACGCCACCGGGCGGAGGCAACAGCTGAAACCGGACCCAGAGCGCTCCAAGGAAGTCACCGCACTGCTCGCCGGCTGGAGCAAGGGCGATCTCCAGGCGCGAGAGGCGGTAATGACTCTGGTCTACAACGAACTGCGTCAGTTAGCTGCCTCCCACCTCCGGCGCGAGCGCAGCGACCACACGTTGCAAGCAACCGCTTTGGTGCATGAAGCCTATCTGCGGCTGGTCGAGCAGGACAGCGTGAGTTGGCAAAACCGGCACCATTTTTTTGGCGCCGCAGCCAACCTCATGCGGCGCATCCTGGTGGACCACGCCCGGGGCCATGCCGCCGAAAAGCGCGGCAGCGGAATTGCCAGAGTCCCGCTTACCGAAGCCATTGCCATGTCGCAACAGCAGCCGGCGGAGCTTATGGCGCTGGACGAGAGCCTCACTCGTCTGGCCGCTGTTGACCCGCAGCAGGGCCGCATTGTGGAGCTGCGCGTTTTTGCTGGCCTAAGCGTCGAGGAGACAGCTGAGGTCCTGGGTATCTCTCCCGCCACAGTCAAGCGCGACTGGGCTGTAGCTAAAGCCTGGCTGCTGCGTGAGATCCGCCCGGAAAAGGGATCGTGAACTCTGAAAAATGGGAGCAGATCAAGGACTTGCTGGGATCTGCTTTGGAGCAAGAACCAGGCCAGCGAAACGCCTTCCTACGCGCTGCTTGTGGCGCCGACGACGCCCTCCGCGCCGAACTCGAAACCTTGCTTGCGGCCTACGATTCGGAAAAAAGCGTGCCCGAAGAACCTCTGCCCGGCAGATCGAGGAACGTCCCTGACGTCGCCGGAACGCAGATCGGGCCCTACCGAGTAATCCGAGAGATTGGCGTAGGTGGCATGGGCACGGTGTATCTTGCCTCCCGAGCCGACGACACCTTCAACAAAAGGGTCGCCATCAAGCTGGTACAGGCCGGCATCAACACCGAAGAGATTCTCCGGCGTTTCCGTCACGAGCGCCAGATCCTGGCCACGTTCGATCATCCCAACATCGCCAAGCTTCTCGACGGCGGCACTACCGAGCAGGGGCTGCCGTATTTTGTGATGGATTACGTCGAAGGCCCCCGCATTGACGAATACTGCGACAGCCACAAGCTAAATGTTAGCGAACGCATCCGCCTTTTCCGCGGAGTATGTTCCGCGGTCCAGTATGTCCATCAGAACCTGGTAGTCCATCGGGATTTGAAGCCGAGCAACATACTGGTTACCGCCGACGGCGTTCCCAAACTGCTGGATTTCGGTATCGCCAAGCTCCTCAAGCCGGAGATGTTTACCAACTTGATGGATGCCACCCGGGTCGAGTTTCGCCTGATGACTCCGGGCTACGCCAGCCCTGAGCAGGTGCGTGGCGAACCGGTGACCACGGCTAGTGATGTGTATTCGCTTGGCGTGATCCTCTACGAACTGCTAACCTCCCGACGCCCCTATAGGGTAAAGACTGATTCTCCCGCCGAGATACTACGCGCCGTTTGCGACCAGGACCCCGAAAAGCCGAGCACCGCGGTTACCCGGCCTGAAGAGACCGGCCAGACTAAGACGCTGACTCCCGAGATGATTGCCGCCGAGCGCGGAACTCTCCTCGACAGGCTCAAGAAGCAGTTGAGCGGTGATCTCGACACGATTGTGGCTAAGGCCCTGCGCAAGGAGCCTCAGCGGCGGTATGCCTCCGTCGAGCAGTTTTCCGAAGACCTAAGGCGGCATTTGGAGGGTCTGCCGGTTTCGGCACACCGCGATACCTGGAACTATCGAGCGGGAAAGTTCGTTACGAGGCACAAGCCCGGAGTAGCCGCGGCCGCGCTCGTCGCCATTTCTCTGGTCTGCGGAGTTCTGGCCACCACCTGGCAAGCGCGCGTAGCCAGAGCCGAGCGCGCCAGTGCCCAGGAGCAGTTCAACAATGTACGCAAGCTGGCGACTTCCTTCCTGTTTGAGTTTCATGATGCCATTGAGAATCTTCCTGGCTCGACTGCGGCCCGCAAGTTGGTGGTGCAAAGAGCACTGGAGTACCTGAGCAAGCTGACCAAGCGAGCGCATGGCGACGCAGGCTTGCAACGCGAACTCGCCGAAGCCTATCTGAAAGTCGGCGATGTTCAGGGGAATTCCTACGTGGCCAATCTCGGTGACACCGAGGGAGCGGTCGAGAGTTACAACCAAGCGCTCCAAATCAGCCAATCACGGATCAAAGCGAATGCCAGAGACACTGAAGCAAAGCGTGACCTGGCACGGAGCTACAAATCGCTGGGCGAAACCTTGCCCCTTCTGGGCAAGCCCACCGAAGGCGCCGCCGACCTTCGCAAAGCATCGGAACTTCTGGAAGCGATGACAGCCAGCGATCCGGCCAACGAAAAACTTGGGGCCGAACTTGCCAATTGTTACCAGGCGCTCGGGGACCTTCAAGGCCATTCCGGCCTACAAAACCTCGGCGATCCCGCAGCGGCTCTCGCCAGCTATGGCAAGGCGCGTGCTATTTATCAAGCGCAGGTCTCCAGCAATCAGAACATCAAAGATGCCCGCCGCGGCCTGGCCGTGCTTCAAATCAGAATCGGCGACCTCGAAATTTCGCGTGGCGAAGAGAACGAGGGCGTAAAGGAATATCGCAATGCGCTGGGTATCCTTCAAGAGCTCTCAGTGACCGACCCGACCAATGCCGACATAGGGCGCATCCTAGCGCTGGGTTACCGAAAGGTGGGCGGCGCGCAGGAGGAGATCAATCCTGGGGAGGCGCTCAACAATTATGCCAAAGCTGCCGCCATTAACGAACGCCTGATGAAGGCCGACCCGAACAATGCGCAGGCTAGTATGAGTCTGGCAATAACGTTGCGCTATACCGGGGACCTACAGGCAAAGCGAGGCGACCGTAGCCACGCCCTCGCTAACTATGAGCGGGTGCTTCAAATTCTCGAAAGACTCGCGGCAGGTGAACCCAGGAACATCCTGCTGCAAGGCCGCCATGCAGAAATGCTCGTTTTCACTTCTGACCTGCTGGCGCGTGACGGCAGGCTCGATGAAGCTCGTCGCATGGCCGCCCGCGGCCTAGCCATCACAAGAGAACTGGGCAGCCGCGACGAAGCCACGTCCGACGACCTGTACCAGTATGCGGAGACATTTCTCACCTGCACGCGCGCCGAACTGCGCGAGCCGGCCACGGCTGTAGCATACATGAAGCGCGCCGTCGAGAAATCCGGCGGCACCGATAGCGACATTCTCGACCTGCTCGCCGAAGCCTATTTCCAAAACGGAGACATCGCGAACGCGATTGAGAGCGAAGAAAAGGCCCTGCGTCTTCTTCCACTCGCCAATGGCCAAGCACCTTTTGCCACTCGTCGCCACAAGATGGAAGTGCGGCTCGCCAAGTTCAAAACCGCTCAGAAACACAGGTGAAGCTGGCTGAACCGTGCCTTCAGTTCGTCAACCACTCCCTGAATCGTTTTGGCCTGCTTTGTGCGTTTTTTTCGAGCATCCGGGTTTCCGACAGACTTCACCAACTAGCTCACGGAAGTTGGCCCCAAATGCACTTCGCGGAGGCCAGGTGCGGATTGTGACCAGGGAAATCTTTACGTAAGCAGCGCACCAATCTTCTTGGTCGCTGTCGGGAACTTACCAATACCCGCTCCTACCACATCATCAGCCACCGTTACATATACATCGGCGACCGTCCCGGTAACGCGCGTGTGAGCCCCTTTGGCCAGCCTCTTGCTCCCTCCGGCCACAAGCATCGCCAAGCCGCTGTTTTTATGCGGATTGGCCTCGGCATGTTCGTGGACGAAAATCAGGCTCGTGTGGTCGAATAGCGTGCTATCGCCTTCCGGAACTGATTCGAGCTTCGCCACCAGATACGCGAACTCCTCCACGTGCCACCGGCAAATATCACGCAGCACGTGTATGCCGTCCGTTCCGTCCGCACCGGCCGTCTTGTCTGGCGAGTGCGTGTAGTCATGATGCCGTGCCGAGGTATAGCCAAGCCACGGGAATCGCGTCAGGCTCTGGCATTTCGTCAACATGTAAGAAGCGACGCGCGTCTGACGCATCGCCAGTGCCTGCACCAGCAGGTCGCTCTGCAATCTCGCAATTCGCGGCCAATCCTTCATATCGCCGTCGAAGTCGGGCGGATCAACTCGTGCATACTCCGGAGGCAGCCCGGCAATAGCGCGTTCCAAGTCCCGGATACTCGACAAATGCTCGTCCACCCGGGCCTTATCGTCTCCCGGCAATGTCTTCTCAAGGGTCGAAGCGTCAGCACGCACCACATCCAGAATACTGTGCTTCCGGTTCACCCAGCCTTCTTCGCGCGCACCGAACAAGCGGTCAAACAGCCGGTGCGGAATCATCTCAGGCGGCAGCGCCCGCTCGTATCCCGCCCAGGTCATATTGCGCTGCATGCTCTCGCCGAAAGATTCCTGAGCCACACCGATCTGCAGCGAGCGGAAGCGCGAATCCCCGCCGATCTTCCCCGCGATAATCTGGTCAATCGACGGCCCGCTCGGTCCGCGACCGGTGAAATCCCGGCCAGTCATCAAACCGCTCATGGAGTTCGTGTGGCCGTTCCCCTTGCCGCTCGCGGCCGCATTGTCTACGCCGCTAAGCACGTGAATGTCCTTGCGCCAAGCGGCAAGCGGAGCGAGGCATGGAGTCAGTTCGTAGTTGCTTCCTTCTTCAGTGGGAATCCAGTAGCGTTCCGGAATGCCGTTGCCGTTGAACCAGAGAACAAAACGGGTTTCAATCGGTTTCTCTACCGTGGCCGCATTCGCCGCCGCCGTCCCCGGTGTGGACGCATACGCGGTCCCCGTCGAATTGAACATCGACGCCAGTGGCGGAAGACCAATCACGATCTTCGCTCCTGCTGCCGTGAGTCCTTTCAGCAGCGCCCTGCGGGAAGTCCTAACGCGATTGATCATTATTTGCGACATCCAGCCTCTGTTTGTCCTGGGGAAATTCTCTGAACAGGACTAATGACAATATTAGCTCTTTAAAGCGGAAACCGGAATTGCGAAAGTCGTCGGTGACGAACCGGATCAGGGGCCGGTCCGCCGCCGTTTCGTGTCTTCCGGCCTGAAACCGGAAATACTGTTTCACTACGCACTCCTGGCATTGGGGACTGTTCGCCAGCACCGCGCCCAACTGTTGCGGCGACGAAAACTCAGAATTCGGAATGCCGGCAACGTACGCATTTGTGTTCAGCGGCAGCGTGATGATTCGCTTCGGTACGGGATGTTTTCCATCCTCGTCTTCGTCCTCATAGGATTTCTTGCGGAATTCCAGGACCATTTGTTCTCTCCGTGCCCCAATCGCATCGAACCTCTCAAGTCCGAATCCCACGGCATCCATCAGCTTGTGGCAGGTGGCGCACGAGGCGTTGGTCGTGTGTTCCGACATCCGGTCGCGATTGGTCTGCGGCTTCGCCTCCGTGACCGGTGGCAGATTCGTGTTTACGCCCGGCGGCGGATCCGGCACATGCTGACAGAGGAATTGTTCCCGTACAAAAAGGCCCCGCGCCGTGGGCGATGAATCTTCCGGTTTCGCCGTCAATGCCAGAAACAAACCTTGCCCTAAAATCCCCGCCCGTTCAGAGGTCGCTGGAAATGCCACCCGCTCGAAATCCCTGGCCGGTGCCGGTACGCCATAGATCCGGGCTAGTTCAGGGCTGACGTAGCCGTAATTAGCCGTAAAGAGATCCATGAAATCGCCATCGTTCCATACCAGATCGGAAACAAACGTGCGCGCCTCTGTGATCATGGCGTTCGCTGTTTCGCGCGTAAAATACGGGAACTTGCGCCGGTCCTTGCTCGCGGTCGTCAACCGGTCAAATCGCAACCATTGGCTTACAAACTCATCCAACGATTCGTGAGCCCGCGGGTCGGACAGCATGCGCCGCACTTGCTTCTCCACGCCCGCCCGCGTCGCCAGTTCGCCACGCTTAGCAGCGGCGAAAAGTTCGGCATCGGGCATCGTGTCCCACACTGAATACGAAAGCCGGCTGGCCGTCGCCCATGCCTTCAATTTCGGGTCTGACGTTGTGTTGATCCAAAACAGGAAGTTCGGCGATTGCAACATCGCCTCCACCACCAACTGCGCGCCCTTCAAGAAATCCGGTTCTTTTGCCAGAAGCGATTCGTAGCGCCGCTCCTCCTCCGGTTCCATGGGGCGCCGGAACGCCTTCAGACCGAATTCCCGCACAAACCGCTTCCCACACTCCGGCGAAGGCCTACAGGAAAGCAGCCCATGCGTGTCGCCTCCGAGAAAGGCCGCCTGCGCCAGCTTCTCCGCGGCGTTGCTGTAAGCCTCCTCAAGAAGCGGCGAAATGCTCTGCCCGCGGGACTGGTTCAAGAATCCGTTGACGAAGTCCTCCGGCGGAAACTGCATCGTCGGTCCTGTTTGGTCGCCCAGTAAATCGCGCACCGTGTGGTTGTATTGGCTGTGTGTCAAGCGCCGAAGGAGCGCATCCTGGGCCACGTCCCCGCCATCACCGTCCAGCTCTCGATACTTCAGGGCCGTCGACAGCTCGACACCCGATAATTGTGCCAGCTTCGCAATCCAGCCTTTCAATACCGCTTCCTCCGAGCTATTCTGCTTAATCCTCTCGCCCCCGGTATGCGGCATCCGCGCCGTCGGCTTCAGGAGTATAAGGGACGCCTCCAGATTTTGCCCGTCCACCAAAGCAACCAGCGAATTCCCAAAAGCCGCGATCTTATCGGCATCAGCATCGGCCTCGGGAAAATGGAGTCGAGTCGCGGACGCCACGCCATCGGTGTTGTGGCAGGCACGGCAGTTTGCCTGTTCGAAAATCGGGAAAAGGGTAGTCCGGAAATCGCCGCTCTGTCCCCATAGGGCGCCCGCCAAAAGCAACAAAATCATCCGCCTACGCACGTAAGATCTCCATCAGACCTTGAGGCTTTCTTCAGCCGCACCGCTCGTCCCTGTAGAATAGCAGGAGATGCGCCAGTTCATTGCGGCCCTCCTCTTTTTTGCAGTCGCGGCGTCGGCAGCGACCGAACGCGAGGTCGCAGAGTGGGTGCTCCGCTGGGAAGGAAGTTTGATCCTGGAAGGGTCAAACGAGCCCATCCGTAATCTCTCCCAATTGCCTCCCAGCGACTTCCACATTGCCTCCATCGATCTCACCGCCGCCGTCATGCGCCCCGTTGAGCTCCGCAAACTCGAAGGCCTGACCCATGTGCGCCAGCTTTATCTGCCGGGCCGAATCTGGAACCCGGGCGCGGGCAACGAAGACAAGACCGGTGTGTTTGAAGCCCTGGCCTCACTCACCTCCGTCGAGCGCATGGCCTTCAGCTGGCATTTCAACTCGAATATCGAAGTCGATGACAAAGACATCGACAAGCTCGCTCCCTGGTCGGGACTAAAGCAATTCCGCTGCGCTCAATGCCGCCTCGCCAAACCCAAGTTGTCGGTCTTCTCGCAATTGCGCGACCTCGATCTCAGCGACAATCCCTTCACCGACGAAGGCATGGCTTCCCTCGCCGGGCTAAGGAACCTGAAACATCTGATTTTGCGGAACACGCTGGTCACCGACGACGGCCTCAAATATCTGCAGGATTTGACCGCTCTAGAAGAACTCGATCTGTCCGGGACTCGCATCACGGGCCGCGGCCTGGAGCATCTCAGAAACTTAAAATCGATTCGCGGCTTGAATCTGCTAGGCGCGCAAGTGCCCGATGAATCCTTGGGCGCTCTCTCCGGCATGAAATCGCTGGAGGTCTTGAACCTGTACCGGACGCTGGTGACGAACTCCGGCCTAGCCAGTCTGCATTCCTTGAAGAACCTCACCGATGTCGATGTCCGCTATAGCCGTGTCACCACCAATGGTGTCGAAGCGCTTCGCGCTGCCCTGCCCGAAGTCAAGGTCCGTTTCGATGGAGCCGCTTTCTCCAGAACCCCTCGCGCCGGAGCCGCGAAGCCCGCCGATTCCTCTCCCCAGGCCATTGCCACGTGGGTTCGCCTGATGGGCGGAAGCGCTGACTTGGTGGATGGCCACCTGACATCCGTTAGTTTGGCTTCCACCTCCTTGAGTGATGCGCAGCTCGCATTTCTCGAGAATCTCCCGGACATCCAAAAACTCGAGCTCCAAGTGACGCAAGTCTCAGATCTGGGCTTGGCGTCCGTCCAGCGGCTCACCGGTCTACGCGAACTCAATCTCAGCAGCACCACCGTCTCGTCAGCGGGTCTCTCGAAGCTCGGCGCGTTAAACCACCTCGAGATTCTCAACCTGGCCGGGACGCTGGTCGACGGGCCGGGGCTGGCCCAGTTGAAAGGGCTAACGGAATTGCGCGACCTCGATCTGTCCGGCTCCCATGTCGCCGATCGCGGTCTTGAAGACATCGCCTTGCTCACCGGCCTGCGCACTCTGCGGCTCCGCTTTCTCGACATCACCGACTCCGGCTTAGGCGGACTCGCCAAGCTCGCCAAACTCGAAAGCCTCGATCTCAGCAGCACCGAAATCACCGACGCCGGCTTCAAACAAATCGCTGCCCTCACCAACTTGCGCGAGCTTTATTTGAACTACACCGGCGCCGGCAACGCCGGCCTTGCGGCCTTGAAACCTTTGCAGCAGCTCCAACGCCTCGAGCTGATCCACACCCGCGCCAACGACGAGGGCATCGCCTCAGTCGCAGGCCTGAAGAACTTACGGGTCGCCAAGCTCGACTACATGACGCTCGATGATCAGGCTGTCGTATTTCTCAAGGATCTTTCCCAGCTGCGTGAGTTGAGCCTCGATGCCACCAGCATTACCGATCGGGGCGCTCAAACCTTGCGTTCCATGACAGAGCTGCGCGCCCTCAACATCTATCACACGCTCGTCACCGAGAACGCATTTTATGCCCTGAAGACCGCTCTTCCCGAGTGTCAAATCGTATTCGATCGTGATTCGGCTTTGCCCAACCGGAGAATCCGCCAATGAAAGCCCCTTGGTTCGCCCTCCTGCTCTGTGCAGTTTCAGCCCGTGGAGAAACTCCTACCAGCGAAGACACTCAATGGATCACCGACCTCGGCGGCACCGTGGCGCGCAATGCTCAGAGCCTCGTCACCGCCATCAGCCTGCGCGGCACCTGGGTCACCGATACCGACCTCCGCCGCTTGAATCGCTATCCCGCCTTGAGTGTTCTTGATCTTTCCCTCACCCACATCACCGATGGCGGCATGCAAGAGATCAAGAACCTGCGCGGCGTTACTGATCTCAATCTCTATTTCGCCGAGTACGTCACCGATGAAGGTGTCGCTGCCATCAAAGACTGGAAACGTCTGAAGCGCCTCAACCTGCACGGCACCAAGGCCGGCGACACCGCTCTCGAGCATATTGCCGGACTCACGTTACTCGAATCGCTCGATGTCGGCTCCACCTTAATGACCGACGTCGGCCTCGAACGGCTCGCCAGCCTAACGAACCTCAGGTCATTGACCATGGGCGGCAACGAACTGGGCGACGCCGGCATGCAAGCACTCCGCCAGATGCCGAATTTAACTTACCTCGATCTGAGCGGCCGCCAGGGCAACGACAAGAACGTCTGGAGTATCGCCATGTCCAACACCGGACTCCAGGCCGTTCTCACTCTCAAGAATCTGCGCGAATTGCGCTTCTCTTGCGTATCGACGTCGGTGGGAATCGAAGGCGCGAAGCTGGGAGAAGTAAGCACCCTCAGCGTCACCCAGAAATGGTTGGAGCAACTCAAATCGCTGACCGGTCTCGAGCGGCTGAAACTGCAAGGCTGCGGACGGATCAATGATGAAGCCGTCGCGGTCCTCATCGCCATGCCGTCCCTCCGCGAAGTCGACCTGAAAGGCACCACCGTCACGGAAAAAGGCGCGGACATTTTGCGCGCCGCCAAACCACGCGCCGTAGTCTACATCGGGCCTTGGGAAGGCAAAGCTGCTGCCTACCGTAACAATTGAGCGCTGGACTCTCTGCGCTGGACCAGTGGAAGCCGGTCAGCCTAAACAGGAATTAGCCATGTCTGCGCCCGAACAGCAGCACAGCGTCGTTTTCCACGCACGTTTCACGCTAGCTAACCGACTGAGAACTTGCTCTGGTAAGAAATCCCTGTTGACGCCCTCCGCCAAGTCTGGAAGGATAAGGTTGCAATGTCTTAGATGAAGATGCTGATCTTACGCGGCGAGCAGGATTTTGCAAAAACTCCTCTGTCCGCTGGTTTCCCTGTACATGTGGCGGAGGAACATATCAAATCGCTCGTGACTTCGATTGTCGCAAGCCCGAAATCCAGGACCTTAGCCTGCCGGCCGTAGAGTTATTCCTGCGGCTTTCTGCTCGCAAAGATAAGCGCCATCACACCAGCAGCCATAACAAGCACGCCGCCGACGCGAGGGATCGTTATGGTCTTCTCGCGCTTTGCCGTAACGTCGATCGAATCCGTATGGATGATCTTTTCCCTGGTGCGGTACTTGATGCTCGGCGAAACGAATAGGGTCAGGCCCAGTAGTATCAGCAGGACTCCGATGATTCTTAGCCAGAGAGTTTCGGCGCGACTCATCTCTTGCATGCTAGCAGAGTAACGACGGCATCAACGGCCTCTTTGGCGGCCGGCAGGTCCGCATCGTATGGAGAGCCACAGAATCACCCCAACCACGATGCACTAGCAGGCAGAGGACGATGATCTCGTCTTGAAAGTGTCGCCCGCGAAACAGTGCTGCCGCTGGTTCTTCACTCGTTCGCCCTAGCAGAGTATACTCAACGCGGTTTGCGACAGATCCGATCTTCCAGCTAGCCTATTGCGTTTGAGGCTGCGAAAGTAGGGCGGGCGGCGGAGTAGGGTGTTTTTCAAGATATCTCTTTAAGCCGCTACGGACCCATCCATCCTTATAACCGGACTCATGTAGGTATCGCAGGGCGTTTTGCGGCGGCATTCCAAGAAAATACATCTTGTACAGCGCGGCAATGAGGCTCGTCCGGTCGCGGCCGAGTGCGCAATGAAAATAAACGGGATGGTGCCGTTCGTCTCGCAGGACAGCCAGAATGGTTTCAATGTGCTTTTCCGAGGGTGAAACAGGAGAGGCATTCATTCGACCTGGTATAAGCACGATGCCGTAACGTCTGGCCTTCCTCTTTTCCAGCCAGTACACCAAGGGAATAACCTGCAAATCGACGATGTACTTCACGTGCAGTGACTGAAGAAACCGGTAATCGGTATCGCTTCTCGGCTTCGACCCTTTATAGACGCCAGCATCCACACGGCTAAAATGAATCAGTGTCGTGCCCGCTGGCGGCTGTGCGCGGGATAAATCAGGCGTATCGGTGTCCGCGGGAACCTGGCCAGGTGAATGAGTCGCCCCAAAAAACATTAGTACAGCAACAAGAATTTTCATGATCACGATTTCACAGTTCGCGGAGCCTCGCCTGTTCTTAAGGCGCCAACAACGTTGCAGCGCTACAGCTCCATTACAATTTACTCTGATCAGGCCCGTTTGCGGCGATCGCACATACAATGCCGCTGAACACGACACGTAGCGCGACCACTGCGCATTACGGCAACAAGCGCAGGCGAGTGCGCCGGTTGTGTTTTGGCACCAGAAACCAGTACCTCGCCATTCGGGAGCAACGTTGCTCTGTGATTGACGCGCGGGGCCTCATCCGTTGGCGGCGGCTCTCGGGGACAATTTCGGCCACTACAATACAAGAGGAAGCAAGGCGGTAAATAATGCACTGAGTGCCGGTTATTGTACGTTTCGCCCCATCGGCTTCTCGCCCGAACCTACACGGATCAGCGCCGCCGGTCTTCGCGGCCTGTGGGCTGAAGTCTTTTAGATACCTCCTTTTCAGGGTTTCACCGAGCCCTGGCCCAATTCTTGCACTGTACACCGCAGCTATGCGGACGCTTCTGAGCTTTTTTATTGCTAGTTCCACCATTTTGGTGGCGCAATCCGACGGTCGCGAAATCGCGCGGCGATCGGTCCTCGCCGCCGAACGAAACTGGAAGGCTCGGCAGAGTTACACATACACCGTGCGTGACGAAGAGCGCCATCTGGACTCTGAAGGTCGTGTGAAATCTACCGACGTCGACGTGTCAAAAGCTGTTCTGGTCAATGGCTATAGTATTGAGCAAACGGTTTCGCATAATGGCGGCCTGCCAACTCCGGCAAAAAAGAAAAAAGACGACGACAGCCTGCGGAAGCGGCGGAGCGAAACACCTACCGAGGGTGCCGCTAGGCTGCGAGAAGACAAAGAAAAGCGAGCGTTCATCGACGAGGTGCCAGACGCTTTCAACTTTCGATTGCTGGGTGAGGAAGTCGTCAGGGGGAGGCCTGCATATGTTCTTGAAGTTACTCCCAAGCCCGGCTTTCATGCTCATTCGAAGTACGGCATGATGTTCTCGAAGGTGCACGGCAAAATTTGGGTCGATACTCAGGACTTCGGTTGGGTGAAGGTGGATGTGGACGTGATGGAGCCGTTTTCGATGGGTCTCTTTTTGGCGAGAGTGCAGCCGGGATCGCACATCGTGTTCGAACAGACGCGCGTGGCCGATGGCATCTGGTTGCCCGCTAGTGTCGAGATTACAGCGAATGCGAAAATTCTATTTGTAAAGAACTACGCAATGCATGAGGTCATCACCTATTCGGAATACTGCCCCGCTCAACCCAATCAGTTGGCAAGCACACGCGGTACCCTTGCAGCCAAGTCGAATTCTCGCGGGTTGTGAAGACCAAACGCTGGCCTGAGCGCCGCAGCATTTCAACACGCGCCCACGGAAGAAAATGGCGCAGCGTGATCTGAAACTCCTGCTTGGCACTTGAGTGAAGACTGGCGATATGTTCGCATCGTTAGCGTCACACGGACCAATATCAGAGATTGTCCCAGCCGCCGATACAAGGTGCTGGCAGTTACGACCCGCGTCGGTTGATATGCCGCGAGCCTGCTGCAGTCGAGAGGGCTAGCATGGCTGCGCCAATTAGGGGCGCTTGACTCTTGAGGGCGGATGACACAACTAGGAGACCTCGAAAGCTCTGAAGCTGCGAGAGGAGTGGTGGCTCAAGCAACTGCCATGCGTCTGTAATTGGACCGTCGATTACAATGACCTCCGGGTCCACGGCCCAGGCTACATTTGCTACCGCGAGCCCCAGATAGCGACCAGAATCCTCGACTACCTGCCGTGCGTGGGTGTCACCTTTCCTTGCCAGCCTTGCGATTTGGGAAACGCGGGAAGCTGAGTCTCTCGAATCGGAGGCTCCCTGTTCTCCAACC
>JACXTT010001984.1_pt1 | contig 33204 bp, 26 predicted proteins | sample 9270951 | NCBI WGS metagenome assembly JACXTT01 (sample SAMN15532306, study PRJNA645909) | rock metagenome | isolation source: weathered quartz diorite | place: Puerto Rico | collected 2017-06-21
TGCGCTGGCCCGGAACCCCGGTCGCGGCGATGACGGCAAGCTCTTCAGTTGAACGGGCAGGCGCCGTCGCCAGCCGGGGCAGCGTAATCGTAAACCGGCTGCCCTGGCCGGTGCCGGCGCTGTAGCAGCTGACTTTGCCGCCGTGCAGGCCGACCAGGTTTTTGACCAGCGCGAGGCCGATGCCCAGGCCGCCCTGGGCGCGGTCGGAGCTGCGCGCTGCCTGCGAAAACAGGTCGAACATATACGGCTGCAACTCGGGCGCGACGCCGGCGCCGTTGTCTTCCACGCTGAGGGTGAGGTCGTCGGCGGTCGCTTGCGTGCGCACCACGATGGTCCCCTCGTCCTGGGTGTACTTGGCGGCATTGTTAAGAATGTTCGCCAGCACCTGCACCAGGCGCTTGTGATCGCCGATGACGAAGGCGGGGCCGGGCGAGGACACCACGGTGAGCGCATGGCGGCGCGCTTCCAGCAGGGGCCGCACCTGTTCGAGCGCGTCGGCCACCACCCGCTTGATGTCGACCTCCACGCCGTCGAGCACGATCAGTCCCCGCGTGACCCGCGAGATGTCGAGCAGGTCGTCGATCAGGCTGGACATGTGTTGCACCTGGCGGCTGATGACGGCGCAGGTCTGGCGGATGCGCGCCTCGCCCAGGTTGGCGATCGTCAAGAGGTCGGCCGCCGAGCGGATCGGCGCCAGGGGATTGCGCAGTTCGTGGGCCAGCATGGCGAGGAACTCGTCCTTGCGGCGGTGCTGTTCCTGCAGGCTTTGGTACAGCCTGGCGTTTTCAAAACCGGTGGCGGCAATCGAGGCCAGCTGGGTCAGGATGGCCTCGTCTTCTTCCGTGAAATCGCCGCTGAATTTGTCGGAGGCCTGCAGCAGGCCGATATTGCTGCCGTCGTGGGCGTTCAAGGGCACGGCCAGCCAGCCGCGCATGGCCGGATGGCGGCCGTGCTCGCCTCCAAAACCCTTGAAGTCGGGATGGGCCAGCAGTTCGGCCTGGGTCAGGCGCATCGGCTTGTTGGTGCGGCATACGGTGGCGTAAATGCCGGAGCCGTCCGCCCTGGCCCGGTAGCCGCGGTAGGCGGCGTATTTGTCCGACAGCGAGACGGCCGTGATAGCCTGCCCCCAGTTGTCGTCGGTGGTCAGCGAAATGACGGCCTGGTGCACTTCGAGGATGTCGCGCACGATGTGCACTACTGCCTCGGCGATGGCTTCGCTGGAGGCTGCAGTGTGCAGTTGGTTGGAGGCGGCCGCCACCTTGGCCAGCACGGCCGAGTGGCGCCGCTCCGCCTTCAGACGGCGCGCCAGTTCCGATTCGACGATCTTGACTTCGTGGATGTCCGTGTTCGAGCCGATCCACATCGACAGGCGGCCCGCCTCGTCGTACATCGGCACCGCGCGCGACAGGTGCCAGCGGTAGCCGCCGCCGGTACCGCGGAACCGCTGCTCGGCCTGCCACGGCGCGCCCTGCGCCAGCGCGGCACGCCAGCTGGCCAGGCTGGCATCGAGGTCGTCCGGATGCACCACCTGCAGCCAGCCCCAGTCGCGCAAATCCTCGCCGCACAGTCCGGTAAACTGGGTCCAGGCCGCGTTGTAGTAATCGACCGCGCCGTCCGGTTCGCCTGCAGGGTCAGGCCATCGGCGCCCAGCAGCTGCATGCTGATGGGGGCCTGGTCGAAGACTTGCTGAAGCGGGGTGCGGTGTGCGAAGAGACCGGGCGGTCTGCGCTCATGGGAAAAGTCTTGTCGTGGAGGGAAGAATGCTTGCAGTTCGATTATAACGTGCGGCCTTGCCGCTCCCTGTCCAGGCCATTTTGTAACGTAGTTTTTCTGGCAAGCGGATGTCATTCGCCTGTCATACCGGACTTGCAAGATCGTGCGGATTGCACCTTCCCCCGTCCCGTATCAGGAGATCAGCCGTGAAATTCCCCGTATTAATGATTGCGCCGCTTGCCACCGCACTCGTGCTGGCGGCCTGCGGCGGCAGCGACTACACCGCCGCCGCCCCGGTCCAGCCTGTGGCGCCCGCGCCCGTGACGGCCACCCGCACCATCATCATGGTGTGGGACGGCCTGCGGCCCGATTCCGTCAACGCCAGCGACACCCCGAACCTGTACGCGCTGCGCCAGAGCGGCGTCAACTTCAGCGACAACCATTCGACCTACCCCACCTTCACGATGATGAACGGGTCGAGCTTCGCCACCGGTTCTTTTCCAAAAACCAGCGGCTTTTACGGCAACACCTTCTGGACTCCGCCCCAGGGCGCCGGCAACACCATCCCGGCCGGCAACAGCGCCGGCGGCACGCCTCAGGATTACCAGGATCCCGTGTTCACCGAGGATTACCAGGTGCTGGCCACCCTCAACACTTATTACAGCGGCCAGTTGCTGCTGGTGAAGAGCCTATTTGCCACGGCCCAGGCCGCCGGTCTGTCCACCGCCACCATCGGCAAGAGCGGCGCCGCCTACCTGCAAGACCTGGCCCAGGGCGGCGTCTTCCTCGATGAAAACACCGTGCAGCCCCGCAGCCTGGTGACCGATCTGCAAAACGGCGGCTTCGCCCTGCCCGCCAACGTGGTGAAAAACTATGCGGGCGCCGATGCCGTCACCCTGGCCGCCAGCAATGGCAACCCCACCGGCCGCAGCGGCTACGTGACTTTTAATACCACCGCCTACGATCCGGCCGGCGCCTTGACGGTGGCGGCGCGCGATTCCAGCGACACCACCCAGGGCGCGCCGGAAGACGCGGCCAACAAATACATGATGTCGGTGTTCACCCAGTTCATCTTGCCGAACAAGAAGCCGATGCTGTCCCTGATCTGGTTCCGCACGCCCGACAACGTCGAGCACGGCTACGGTCCCGGCTCCGCCAACATGAAAGCGGGCCTGCGCTCGCAAGATGCGCGCCTGGGCGAATTGCTGGCAGGCCTGCGCGCCAACGGCATGGACACCAACACCAACATCGTCGTGGTGTCCGATCACGGCCACTCCAGCGTGTCCGGCCCCCTCGCCACCTACCCGCTGCGCGCCATCAACGCCTCCACCACCTTGCCGGCCACCGTCGGCGGCGCCATCGTGAGCGGCGCCACCGTGGGCGGCTCCAGCGCGACCGGCTACTCCTTCTCCGGCGACGTCCGCTCGGCCGACCTCCTGACCTACCGCGGTTTCAAGGCCTACGACGGCGCCGGCTGCTCGACCAGCGCCATGTACGGGCTCGATACCAACGGTGTGCCGACCGTGCCCGTGAAAAATGACGCCAGCGGCGCCCTGTGCGGTGCGGCCAACACCAAATACCAGGCCATCAGTGCCGGCCTGTCCAGCCCCATCGCCAGCTTCAAGGTGCCGGCCCCGGGCAGCCTGCCGGCCAACGCGGTGGTGGTGGCAGCCAATGGCGGTTCGGATTACTTTTATGTGCCCGGCCATGACGCCGCCACCATCAAGAACCTGGTCAGAACCTTGCAGCAGCGTCCCGAGTTCGGCGCGATTTTCGTCGACAGCCGTTACGGCGCCATTCCCGGCACCCTGGCCTTGGCGCAAGTGAACCTGGAAAACGCCAACCGCCAGAACAATGGCCAGCCGGACGTGGTCGCTTCCTTCAGCTGGGACAGCAGCGTCAGCGTGCAGGGCATGCCCGGCATCGAGTACGAAAGCGTGGGCGGCCAGCGCGGCATGCACGGCAGCTTCGGCATCAATGACGTCCACAACACCCTGATCGCCAACGGCCCCTCCTTTCAAAGCGCCAAGGCCATCACCACCCCGTCCGGCAACGTCGACGTCGCCCCCACCGTGGCCTACCTGCTGGGCCTGTCCATGCCCCAGGCCGACGGCCGCGTGCTCAACGAAGGCCTGTTGAAACCGGCCAGCAGCGCCGCAGCGACCGTGGCCGCATCCGTCGTCAATCCGGCTGCACCGGCAACCGGCCTGAGCTTCGAACTGCCCACCGCCCCCACCGGCGTGTTAAAGGACAGCAGCCTGACGGGCGGCACCTACAATATCGAGCTGGGTGTCAAGGACTTGACGGTCGACGGCAAGACCTTCCGCTACTTCGATTACGCCAAGGCGGTGCGCAAGTGATGCGTGTTCTACAAAGCATGTTGCTGGCGGCGCTGTCGCTGGGCGCTGGCGCGCACGCCGCCACCTTCGAGCAGGTGTTCAGCGTCAAGGGCGAGCCGGCCGCCACCCATTTCGTGGCCACCTATATGGCGGGCGGCACCGGCCACCAGCTCGAAGTGTGGCGCGACGCGACCCACGTGCGGCGCCACACGGACGAGCGCAGCGACACCATCGCCGTGCGCGACCGCGACGGTACCGGCTACCGCATGGCGGTGCTGGATCTGCAAAAAAAGATCCGCACCGACATCGACCGCGACAATCTGTATCGCATCGGCCATTTCAGCGACTGGTACGACCTGGGGCACGGCTTGCGGCATCCGAAAGGCGAGTACCAGCTGACGCCTGCCAGCGCACCGGCCGCTGCCCCTGCCGCGATTGCAGCCTGCAAGTGGGTCGATCTGCAGCAGGGCGGGCATGTGACGCATGTTTGCTGGAGTGGGAAAAGCAAGCTGCCTTTGCTGATGGTGGCGGAGGACGGGCGCGTGGTGTGGCGCATCACCGCGCTTGATCACCGCCCCATCGAGCGCGCCGCCTTCGCCGTGCAGGATGCGGGCTTTGTTCGGAACAATGCGAACCGGGATATCGAACAGGACTGATCAAAACGAAGGACGGGCCGGGCCGCGAAGGGCCGGGCCACGACGGGCCGGGCCACGACGGGCCGGGCCACGAATGGCAGCGCGTGCCAGTCCCCGTTTCTACTCCCCCCGTCATCATTTCGTCATCTTCGCGCCATCTTTCCGCAATACCGCGCTTTCTACAATGGCTCCATCACTCCAGCCAAGAAAGCGCCACCATGTTCTCCCGCCTCGCCCTGCTGGCCTTCCTCCCGGTCACCGTCCACGCCCAACCCGCCGTTGAGCAAGGCAAGCAGCTCTACATGGCCAAGTGTGCGGCCTGCCATTCGGTCGACTACAACGGCGTCGGCCCTGCTCACCAAGGCGTGTTCGGACGCAAGGCCGGCAGCGCCAGTGGCTGCACCTACTCGCCCGCCCTGCAAGCATCCACCGTGGTGTGGAACGCCGCCACCCTGGACCGCTGGCTGAGCAATCCCGAGAAATTTATCCCTGGCCAAAAAATGGGCTTCAGCGTGCCCAGCGCCAGTGAACGCGCGGCCTTGATCGCCTATCTGCAATCCGTATCGCCAACAAAAGGAGCCACACCATGAGCCAGCAAGCGATGAAACGCCGCAGTTTTCTTGCCCTCAGCGCAGCAGGAGGCGGCGCCGTATTTCTGTCCGGCCTGTTCGGCCATGCAAGCGCCGCCACGGTGCCGGCCGACGATTTTTATTTCGTCCAGCTGTCGGACTCTCACTGGGGTTTCAAGGGCGATGCCAATCCCGACGCGGCCAACACCCTGAAAAAAGCGGTGCTTGCCGTCAACGCCCTGCCCCAACCACCCGACTTTGTGTTCTTCACGGGCGACCTCACCCACACCACCGACGACCCGGCCGAACGGCGGCGGCGCATGGGGGAATTTCGCGACATCATTGGCGGCCTGAACATCAAGACCGTGCGCTTCATTCCCGGCGAACACGATGCCTCTCTCGACCGCGGCGCCGCCTTCAAGGAACTGTTTGGGCCAACTTACTACAGCTTCGAGCACAAGGGCGTGCACTTTATCGCCCTCGACAATGTGTCCGATCCCGGCGCCAGGCTGGGCGAAGAGCAGCTGGCCTGGCTGGGCAAGGACCTGGCGGCCCAGCCGGTCGACGCCCGCATCGTCGTGCTGACCCACCGGCCCCTGTTCGACCTCGCGCCCAAGTGGGACTGGGCCACCCGCGACGGCCAACAGGCGGTGGCGTTGCTGCTGCCGCACAAAAACGTCACCGTGTTCTACGGCCACATCCACCAGGAACACCATCACCAGACGGGCCACATCGCCCACCACGCGGCCCGTTCGCTGATCTTTCCTTTGCCTGCGCCCGGCTCGCAGGACAAGCGCACGCCGCTGCCCTGGAATCCCGCGGCCGCCGACAAGGGCCTGGGCTTTCGCGAGATCGAGGCGGAAGCGGTACCGGTCGGCTACAAGCTGGCCGAATTTCCGGTGGCATAGGAGAAGCGATGATGCTATCACGCCGTTCCATGTTGGCCCTGCTCGTCGCCACCGCCAGCTCGGCCCTGCTGGCCCAGCCCGGCAGCAAGCCGCGGGTGGTGCGCATCGAGGCGAAAAAATTCGAGTACACCCCGCGCGAGATCGTGCTGAAGGCAGGCCAATCCGTCGAGCTGGAATTGACGGCCTTGGACTTCGTGCACGGTTTTAACATTCCCGATCTCAAACTGCGCGCCGACCTGGTGCCGGGCCAGACCATCCGCCTGGCTTTTACGCCCACGGCGCTGGGGACGCTCGATTTTTTATGTGATAACTTCTGCGGCACGGGTCACGAAGAGATGAACGGCCGCTTCATCGTCGAGGCCTGAGGAGTTGCCTTATGCGCGTGCTGATCGTGGAAGACGAGCCGAAAACCGGCGCCTACCTGCGAAAGGGCTTGATTGAATCGGGTTTTATTGCCGACCTGGCGGCGACCGGGCCCGATGGACTGAACATGGCGCTGGAGACCGATTACGAGCTGATCGTGCTCGACGTTATGCTGCCCGGCATGGACGGCTGGGCCCTGCTTGCCCAGCTGCGCGCCAGCAAGGACACGCCGGTGCTGATGCTGACGGCCCGCGATGGCGTCGTCGACCGGGTCAGGGGCCTGGAACTGGGGGCCGACGATTATCTCGTCAAACCCTTCGATTTTTCGGAACTGGTGGCCCGCATCAAGACCATCATGCGGCGCGGCAAATCGCGCAGCGGTAACATCGTCCGCCTGGCCGACCTGGAAATCGACGTCGACAAACGCAAGGTCACACGCGCCGGCCAGCGCATCGAGCTGACGGCGCGCGAATTTGCCCTGCTGCACCTGCTGGCGCGGCGGCCCGGCGACGTCCTCTCGCGCGCCATGATCGCCTCGCAGGTGTGGGACATGAATTTCGATTCGGACACCAATGTCGTCGATGTGGCGATTCGCCGCCTGCGCGTGAAAATCGATGATCCCTTCGAGAAAAAGCTGGTGCACACCATGCGCGGCATGGGTTACCTGATGGAGGAGCGGGCGTGAAAAAGCCGGCCCCGAGTTCGCTGACCATGCGACTCACCGTGCTGTTCGCGTTGGTGGCCGCGCTCGCCTTCGCGCTGGTGGGCGCTTTTCTTTACCAGTCGCTGGCCGCCAACACCGCGCGCAACGACGACCTCGAGATCATCACCCGGGTGCGACTGATCCGCCAGTTTTTATCCACCGTGCCTTCGCCCGCTGCCTTGCAAAGCGCGCCGCACCCGCTGGTCGATGCCGTGTTTTTCACGGAAGGCTGCGTGCTGCGCGTGAGCGGCGCTGACGGCAAGGTGCTCCTGCAAACCTCGGCCCCATCCCACCCCTTGCCCGCCATGCCTGCAGTGGCCGCCAGCGCACCAGTGGGCGCGGCCAACCTGGCCGGCTGGGGCGTGGGCCGCGCGGCGCGGGCCGATGCCGTGCTGGCCGATGGCAGCCAGGTGACGATCACCATCGGCCGCGAACGGGCCGACCGCGCCGCCATGCTAGGCCATTACGCCCGCACCCTGGCCGCCACAATTGCCGCCGGCATCGCCCTGGTCGCCCTGCTGGGCTACCTGGCCGTGCGCCACGCCATGGCATCGCTGCGCGCCGTCATCGTCAAAGCCAACGACATCAGCACCCAGCGCCTGCACAGCCGCCTGGAAACGGCGCGCCTGCCCAGCGAAATACGGGAACTGAGCGCGGCTTTCAACGGCATGCTGGACCGCCTGGAAGACGGCGTGCAGCGCCTGTCAGGCTTCGCAGCCGACCTCGCCCACGATCTACGCACGCCCATCCATACCTTGCTAGTGCAGACGCAGGTCGCGCTGGCCCACCCGCGCGACAACGAGGATTACCGCGTCCTGCTGGTCTCCGCCATCGAGGAATACGAACGCCTGGCGCGCATGATTGAAAATACTTTATTCCTGGCGCGCGCCGACAACGCCCAGTTGGCCGTGCACCGTGAGATGCTGGACGCCGAAGCGGAGCTGCAAAACATCCGCGATTACTTCGAAGGCGTGGCCGAAGACGCCGGCATCATCCTCGATGTCAGCGCCAGCAATGTGCGCATTCACGCCGACCCTATCCTGTTTCGCCGCGCCGTCAACAACCTCGTCTCCAACGCCATCCGCCACACGCCCCGCGGCGGCACAGTGCGCCTGCTGGCAGACCAGCCGGCCGAGATCGTCATTGAAAACACGGGCGATGGCATCGCCACCGAACATTTGCCGCACATCTTCGACCGCTATTACCGGGGCGATCCGGCCCGCTCTGCGGCCGGGCACTCGGTGGGGCTGGGCTTGGCGATCGTGCGGGCGATCGTCAAGCTGCACCGGGGTGGAGTGGATGCGGTCAGCGTGGCGGGAGGCAGCACGCGGTTCAGGATGCGGTTTGGGGGGTGAATATTGAAGGAGCCGCGGCCACTGGTTTATAGGTACAACAAGCGCGACCTTGAGGCCTTGCCTGGGCTCGTTTGCGGCGTCTCAACCGGGGGCCAATCTGGTTGAACTTCGAGCTCGAGAAAAGGTCAGACAACAATTTGGACGCGGCGTGTGGCGGATGAGCGATGAGCGATGAGCGATGAGCGGATCGGCGGATCAGCTCAAGCAGTCCGCGGCTCAGCGCAAGCAGCTCCGCTCATCTTCGGGCCATGTCTGCTCGGCTTCCGGCCAGGTCCGCTGGGCTTCAGCACGCCATCGCTCAGCTTCCCGCCGCCATCTCAGCCAGCTTCGCAACCGTATTCAGATTGCGCGCCGTCCCCTCGGCGGCGGCACGAATCTTCAACTTCGATTGCCCCATGCCTTCACCGTAGTGCACGAAGATCTCGCGTGTGCCCAGGGCGATCTCCTCGTCCTTGCGGCTGGACACATGCTCGAGCGTGTCAGCGGGCGGCGCCTCGTCCATGAAAATGGCGACGGTGCGGTTTGGCGCTGCCTTTTTAAATGGGTTGGCGGCGAGCACCTCGGCCAGTTCGGCGCCGCTGCGCACCATCACCTGGACGGGCTTGCCCGCATACGCCAGCAACGCCGCCTCCAGCGCGGCCTTGACCCTGGCTTCGCTCTTGCTGCTCTCGAACACCACGTTGCCGCTGGCAATATAGGTGCGCACCGCCGTGAATCCGGCGGCTTCGCACATGCTTTTCAGTTCGGTCATCGGCAACTTGCCGGTGCCGCCGACGTTCACGGCACGCAAAAGGGCAACGAAAGTGGTCATGGCTGGGCTGGTCTCGGAAATAAGCTGCAATTGTACTGTCGTATGTGTTTTACACGTCATTTCGGGTGGCCGCGCCACGGCTGCCCAGCCCGCATGCCGGAGGCGAGCAAGCAAACAGGCTGCCCGACTACAGCAACCGCGGCAACTGCGGCGCCTCCACCGGCACAGGCGCCAGATAACGGCGCAACACCTCCGCTTCCTGGCCGGGGCTGCGTCCAAAAAAACGCTTGAACTCGCGGCTGAATTGCGAGGGGCTTTCGTAGCCCACCTGGGCGCATGCGGCCTGGGCCGTCATGTCGCTGCGCGCCATCAGCAACCGCGCCTGGTGCAGCCGCGCCGATTTCACGTACTGGATCGGCGAACACTGCGTCACCGATTTGAAGTGCACGTGAAAGGCTGGCACACTCATGTTCGCTTCAGCCGCCAGCATGCCGACATCGATACTGGCTGCGTAATCGGCGTGGATGCGGCGCAGCGCCTTGGCGATGCGGCCGAACTGCCCTTGCCCCGTCAGCGCCGCCCGCATCGCCGCGCCCTGCTCGCCCATCAGCACGCGAAAGCAGATCTCGCGCACGATAGCGGGACCGAGCACTCTGGCCTCCAGCGGCGAACTCAAGGTCTCGAGCAGGCGCCCGACGGTGTCGCGCAAACGTGCATCCATGCGCGTAGTCATCATCCCCCTGGGCGCGGCCGGCACCTCGTTGTCGGCCTGGTCGATGGCGAACATCAGATCGGCCAGGGTGGCGCGATCCACCTGGATCGACAGGCCCAAAAAAGGTTCTTCCGGGCTTGCCTCGGTGGCGCTTGAAAACGGCATCGGAATGGCCACCACCAGGTACTGGTCCGCATCGAACTGCAAGACGTCGGACCCGAAAAAAGCCCGTTTGCGGCCCTGCAGGGCGATGGCGATGCACGGCTCCGACATCACCGGCGTCTTCGCCACGCACTGGGTGGCGCGGGTCAGGCGCACGGCCGGCACCGCGGTGTCGGTATAGCCGTCGTCGCGCGCCAGTTGGCGGTGCAGTTCTATCAGGCGGTCCACGGTGATCCTCGGCTGCGTTCAGGAATAGAAATGATGCATCAAAAAGGTATCGATCGCCATGGGACTGGCCGCGATGTATAGGATTGGGCAAGAACGAGATAGTCATGTGCATTTGCAGCAAAGCAGTGCCGCCTTACGATGCATGCTCGTGTTATTGGCATGGGAGGGTCTGAGCATGAACACAGATATGCATCGTAAAGTCATTTTGATTGCAGGCGCCGGACGAGGCAGCGGCCCGGCGACGGCGCGCTCGCTGGCGGCGCAGGGGCATCACGTGGTGCTGGGCGGCCTGGGCTCGCGGCGCATGCGGGGGCTGGTCTCGGAAATCCGGGAGGCAGGGGGGTCGGCGGAGTGGTTTTCTCTGGACGCCACGCAGCCGGAAGCGATGCGCGAGTTCCTGGCCTTTGCGGAGGATGTGCACAAGAGAATCGATGTAGTCATCAATAACGCCTGAAGTGCCCGCATGGCGCCGGCTTGCCGGACGGATCCCGTCGCATCCGTTTGAGCACGCCAGCACACGCGTTCTGCCGGCGCAACAAACCGCCCGGTGCCCGAATCTTGCCGTTCGTCGCAAACCGCGAGCGGCCCGCGGCACGTTTCCGCTATCGTCATGCTACTACCAGGACGCGGGTGCTCGACCGGCATGCGCGCCTTTCATCGACGAAAGGAAAACCATGAGCTTTCTCCGCGTGATCGTGTGCGCCACCGCCCTCCTCGCCACCACACCCTTTACCCATGCTGCGGCTGGCAGCGACGCCCGCAAGGGATCGTCCGTCACGATCGACGCGCAGAGCAGCGACGGGCCGGAGCGTATCGGTTCCCGCCAGCAAATCGTCTCGGGCAGGCCCTACCTGCTGTCGACTGCGCAGTGGACGGAAATGATGCTGAAGGACGATGCGGTGTACCTGCAATTGAGCAGCTATGGCATGAAGCAGGTCGCTGAACCGCAAGATACCGGCAAAAGCAACGAAGGCTTCCTCGACAATATGATCAAGTCGATGGCGCTGTCGGGCGTACGCCAACTGCTCGATCACAGCCTCGCGCTGCCGCTGACCGAGATGCGCACCGCATCTGTCCGCGACGGTTCCGTGGTGCTCGTCAGTTGCCAGGGCAAGGAGGTGTTCAGCAACGTCAAGATCAACGGCAAGGAGCAAAAATTCCCGCAAGATCAGGCGGAGGATTTTGTGAAAAAAATTACCCGGGCAAGGGCGAAACTGCCTGCTTGCTGAGAAGGGCGAGCTGAGTCTGGCCCGCACAGCCCAAGCCACCTCTTCCACATTCAAGACGGGCGAGATTGACCAAGCACAGAGCGCAGGTTCCTCCATCCTGGCAGGCGTGCTTCGTGCCTGCAATTCAGAAAGGAACAACCGGGAGAATCAGACCCATCTTGATTGCACTCAGCCTTGCTGGGAACTGGGAACAGCGCTGACGATGCTTTATCAGCTCCGCCTTTTTCCCACCGGGCGTGGCTGTTTGCTGTTTGCGTAGACCCAGGTGTATTCGGCGCCGAACAGGAAAATCTGCGCCGAATAATAAAACCACGCGACCAGAATCACGAAGGAGCCGGCGGCCCCGAAGCCCGAGGCGACGTTCGATTTCGCCAGGTACAAGCCGATCAAGGATTTGCCCACATTGAAGAACAGGGAGGTCACCGCGGCGCCCGTCCAGACGTCATGCCAGGAGATTTTCACGTTGGGCATGATTTTGTAGATCATTGCAAACAGCACGGTGAAAATGGCCAGCGAGGCGGCAAAATTCAATACATTGGCAATCACGCTTTCCGCCTCTCCACCACCCAGCCACGCACTCGAGGCCGCCAGCGCGGCGCTGACGACGAGCGACACCATCAGCATGAAGGCCAGCCCCAGGATCAGGCCGAACGACAGCACGCGGCCACGCATCCAGCTCCACAGGCCGGACTGCGGCTGCTTCGCCGGCGCGCGCCAGATGCGGTCTAGGTCGCTTTGCAATTCAGCGAAAATGGCGGTCGCGCCCAGCAGCACGAGCAGGCCGCCGATGACACTGGCGACGATCCCGGTGGATGGTTCGCGCGCCGCCTTGAGCAAGCCCTGTACGGCAGTGGCGCCTTCCTTGCCCATGATGCCGCCGAGCTGGGCAATGATGGCGCCCTGCGCTGCATCCTGCCCAAATACCAGGCCGGCAATCGCGATGACGATAACCAGCAGCGGCGCCAGCGAAAACAAGGTGTAGTACGAAAGCGCGGCACCCATGCTCGGTGCAAAGTCATCGATCCAGGCCACGGCCGCCGCTTTCAATATCTGCCACTGCCTGCCGGCCCAGCCTGCGGAGGGGTTGGGGATGGAGGGCAAGGGGCGGCTGTCTGACGCCGCCGGTGGCGCCGCTGGCGCCTCGGGCTCCGGGTCGGGTTTCCTGACGATCGCGGACGCAGCCGCGGCTGCCCTGGCGCTGGCCGCGGCTGCCTCGGCGGCCGGACGCCCGGACGCCGAGATCGCCGACGTTACCAGCGACAAGAGCAAGCTTCCCACCTTTAGGAAGTCGACCGGATCCTGCCTCTCCTGCACTGGCGTCACATGACGCGGCACTTTGCGCCGCTTGAAATAGGCGTAGCCCGCCGCAGCGACACCGATGGCGGCACCGGCGCGGACATAGGGGGAAGCAAGCGCGTGCGATGCCTTGGCTTTCAAGCGCTCGACTTGTTTGTTCGCTTCGCTGCCGGCGGCGAGGAGTTTGCTTTTTACTTCATTCGTTTCGTGAGCGATATTAATCATATTGTTTTCTAGTGAACCTTGCTGCGACGGATGGCGATGGCACGGCGGCTGTGGATTTGTCCAGTATAGAGAGGCCTGTGCAGGCCTCTGTGCGGTATCAAACGCAGCGGCGGGAGTTGTCGCAACGCTCTGCTCGGACAGCGCTTGAGGGCGGCTCGCAGCTGACCGAAGCCCGCTTGCGCCCCTTGCGCGCGGTGGACTGTCGCTCCGGGCTAACGCGACTTTTTCAGCTCGATCCGTATCGCATGCAAGGGCACATTGCCGGCGTTCTCCATGCCATGTCCCTGTGCGACCGGCATCCAGCGCGCCCCCGCCGGCCGGCTGCCCAGGTCGCGCGTGCTGCCGTCTTGCAAGTGCTCGATCAGATAAGGCGACGAATCCACCACCATCACGGCTGGATAACGATGCACGTGCATCGGTTCGCGTGTCCCAGGCGGCACCGTGACCTCGAGCACCCGCACGTCATCGTTTTCAAACAGGATCTTGTGATTGGCTGGCGCAGCCGTGATGGCGTCCAGTTCGGGCTTCCACCAGCGGTCGAAGTCGGAGCTGGACTGGGCCAGCGCTGCGATGGCGATCGTCGCCAGGGAAGCGGCGGCGATGGTCCATAAAACCTTTTTGGTGTGCATGAGGATTCTCCTGTGCGTGGCACTTGCAGTCGCTCGCCGCGTATAACGATATCCCGGAGCAAACTGGCAGTTGCATTTTCAATTATCAATTTAGCATGCAGTGGAGCGCTTCGTCATGTCATTCTGGCAGGGAAACCAGCGCATTTAGTGGGTTGCAAAACGGCGCGATCTGCGTTTAGAACGCGACCTTTGCCTTGCGCTTCCCACTGTCTGCCTGGGGAGCTGATGGATTTCGCGCGCCACCGGCACTTAGCCCGGGCAGCTGCCGCCGAACTCGTTCGACTGAACCGGCATCAATGCAAAAAAGCAACATAATTTCGCCAACTTTAACAATTTGTCTAATAAAGGTGGCAATACGGGACAGTTCCTGGATACCATCCATTGGTACATGTAGCAATGCGTGCATGACTGAACCCATGCGCGGCAGCCGCCGCGACATTTCCACCTTGTTGAAGGACAAGCATGAAAAAAGTAATTTTTGCCCTGAGCGCCCTGACCCTGGCCGGCTCCGTGATGGCAGCCCCCGCAATCCCAGTGGGCATCGATCCTCCGTTCGCCCCCGACTCCGTGTCGGCCGGCATGCCAGGCGACATCGACCCACCGTTCGCGCCGGATTTTATGGATGCGTTTGGTTGGGACATCGATCCGCCTTTCGTTTAAGCAGCGACACCACGGTCTGTGCCTCCCGAGCGCCCTGGAGGCTGAGGGAGGTTCAGGGCCGGGTCTGGCAGACCGACATGAGATTGCCTGGGCTGAGCCGAGCTGATGTTTGTTTGTTAAACTGATGCTCGCTGCTTGGCTAATGACATCGAATCGTCACTTCGTGTTCACCCGCATGGATTCCTTTCATTTTTCAGTGCACTCCCCGACATCATCAGCACGTCTTCTCGATAAAGACACTTCCCCGAGCAATCCATAGTCACACCGCAGCCACTTTCCTTCAAAGTAAAGACCCAAGAGAAAAGTCTGAATTGGGCCAGCTTTGGCCTCCCTCGGATCATCGCCGCGCAGAATTCCGAGACGTCTAGGCGGCCGGTCTGCAGGCGCCGCGTCGCGTCGCGACGATACAGGGGCGGTGACACAAACGGCCTCCAGTCGCTGTCCGGTGCAGTGACGCCCATGGCTTTTTCGGCGATGGATTTTGGGCATTGATAATTTGCCGGCGCCGCTAGAACTGCCTTGGGTCAGTGCCCACAATCCCATACGGACTCTTCAGTCTGCGAATACCTATAGGTAGGTAATGCGAACGACGCTGACTGCGGTGCGCGCTAGGCCTGCGGCCTCGACGCTTTGTCGTTAGGCGCGGAGCGCCTGGCTGTAGGTCATGCGAACGGCGCCGACTGCGGTGCGCGCTAGGCCTGCGGCCTCGACGCTTTGTGCTTGGGCGCGGCGCGCCTGGCGCCGTCGGCGCGCCGCCGGAGGCGGCAGAGTGGGGGTTGGACGTGCGCCCACGGCGCACGGGGCCATCGCGGGGCGATGGCAAAGTGGGATTCGGCCACGTCCCGCGGCCCCGCGACGCCCGGTAGGGCGATCGCTTTCGAATCCCCCGCGCAGGGCCCGCAGGGGCCCTGCTTCTCTCCGCCAGGAAATAAAAAAAAAGCCACCCGAGGGTGGCTTCTTTTTTATTTCCTGGCGGAGAGGGGGATTCCCATCAGTGGCGGGAGCCCGCATCGATGCTGGGTTTCCGGGATTCTGGAGTTCGTTGTACCCCCAAACATGCCCCGGGACGTCTGACTCTGGCCGGTTACGGCCCTTCTGCTGAGACCGCTTTCGACCCAAAGCGGCCGTTCGACCACACTGCGCTCCACTCGGGGTCGAACGCGCCTGCAACTGGAATTATGTCAAATGGCGTATTTGTTACCAGCTAGCGATTTTCGGACTGGCAGGAACTGTTGGCTGACTTCACATGCCATATCAGTTAGTTACGTGTCACGTCGTCTAAATTGAAATACCACGCGAGGTCATGGGGCGATGGCAACCTGGCTTAGCTGCGGTAATTTGCGCCCTGGTCTTTCGTGAGAAAGCTGACTCGCGTTTGCACGCGTGCGCCCGGCGAATCTTGAACCCATGTAGAATGATTATCACTATTCATTGATCGCAAAGCTCCTAGTCGATGTTCTCTCGCCTTATCATCTGGCTTTTGTTAGTGCTGGTGCCGTTCCAGAGCTTCGCTGCTGTGGGACTGATCCAATGCACGGACGCGGGGAGTACCGTGGGTCAGGCCCATCACGTCGCCCGGCGCGTGACAATGAATATAGATAGTCAAGTGGCGCCGACCGGCACCCATACTGTTGGTTCATTGGCAACGCCCACCGCTCATGATACGTGGCACCATGCCGCAGCCAATCCTATGGTGGATAGCTCACACCATCACGCGCACAAGTCGCCATGCTGTTGCGACAACCCAATCATTTTTTTCCCCACTGCGCCGCTTGTGCTGCAAAGTGAACACTTTAGCGTCACTGTAAATCCTGGACCGGCCCAGTTAAAATCGGTGTATCTCGATGGACCTAAGCGGCCACCCCGCCTGATATTCAGCTAACTAGGCTGTCGTCCTCTGCACTAGCTCGCGTTCGCGGGTATGTGGTGTAGCAAATTCATTCACTAAAGCAGCCGTTCCGTCTCCGTCTACGGGCGGGTCGTACTGCTATGGCTGTCAGGAAATCATCATGACCAGAATATTTAACTCGCAGCAACGTGCCGTCATACCCAGTGTGCCCGCTTCGTTTTCACGCCGTCAATTTGTCACGGGTATCGCAGCCGTAAGCGCGCTATCAGGCTTTAACGCTTGGCCGAGCTTGGCACACGCAGCGAATTTACCAGGCAATCCCAGCGTATTGTCAGGCACGGAATTCAATCTCGACATTAGCGAAACACCTGTCAATTTCACTGGCAGAAGTAGTATCGCTACCGCAGTCAATGGCTCGGTGCCAGCGCCACTTTTACGCTGGCGCGAAGGAAGCACCGTCACTCTGCGGGTGACCAATCGCATGCGGGTGTCGACCTCTATTCACTGGCACGGGATTTTGTTGCCATTCGGCATGGACGGAGTGCCGGGACTAAGTTTCAACGGTATTGGACCTGGTGAGACGTTTGTCTACCGTTTCGACATCAAACAGAGTGGCACCTATTGGTATCACAGTCATTCCGGCTTCCAGGAACAGACCGGCCTGTACGGACCAATCGTGGTCGAACCGCGTGATGGAGAACGTCATCCGACCGACCGGGACTATGTGGTAATGCTTTCTGATTGGTCAGACGACGATCCGGAGACGGTGTTGGCGAACCTGAAGAAAATGAGCGACTACTACAACTACAACGAACCTACTGCCGTGGCGTTCGCCCGGGACGCCGCCGCAATGGGGCTACAGCAGGCGCTTGCCAAAAGGAAAATGTGGAACAAGATGCGCATGAGTCCGACGGATTTGTCAGACGTGACCGGCCATCACTACACCTACCTGATGAATGGAGCGTCGCCCGACAGTAACTGGACAGGACTCTTCACCAAGGGAGAGAAGATCAAGCTGCGCTTTATCAACGGCTCCTCACAGTCCATCTTCGACGTCCGTATTCCCGGACTGAAAATGACCGTCGTGGCGGCAGATGGCCAGGATGTCGAGCCGGTGACAGTTGACGAATTCAGGATCGCTACTGCGGAAATCTACGACGTCATCGTCGAACCCTCAGCGGAGCAGGCCTATACCGTATTTGCCCAGTCAATCGACCGCATGGGGTATGCGCGTGGCACGCTCACGCCGCGCGCAGGGTTGCAGGCTGCGGTGCCGGCAATGGACAAGCCGCAGTGGTTGTCGATGATCGACATGATGGGTTCAATGGCAATGGGTGGCGACATGGCTGGTAAGCATGCGCACGGCGGCATGTCGATGCCAGGCATGGACATGGGCAAGGGCAGCATGGATGCAGCAAACATGCCCGGCATGCAAGGCGGGATGCAGACGGCACCTATGGTCATGGCCAAGCATGCGAGGACAGAATATGGCCCTGGTGTGGACATGCGCGTCGATATGCCACGCACCAACATCAACGACCCGGGCATCGGCCTGCGCGACAACGGGCGCCATGTTCTGACCTATGCCGACTTACATACGATCGGAGGCCCGCTCGACAAACGAGGACCGGGCCGAGAGATCGAACTGCACCTGACAGGCAACATGGAACGGTATATGTGGTCCTTCGACGGACAGAAATTCTCAGATTCCAAGCCGCTGCATTTCCGACATGGGGAACGACTGCGCATCGTGTTAGTCAACGATTCGATGATGCCTCACCCTATCCATTTGCACGGGATGTGGAGTGAAATGGAAAGTCCGGCCGGGGAGTTTCAGGTCCGTAAACACACAATCATGGTGCAGCCAGCCCAACGTATTACTTACCTGGTCAACGCTGATGCTCTGGGCAGTTGGGCTTACCACTGTCATTTGTTGTATCACATGGAAGCCGGCATGTTCAGAAAGGTGGTGGTGTCATGATTTCAAGGACAAAATTTTTGGCTGCTGAGACTGCCCGACCACTCCATCGATACGCCATGATCATGGCGGTGGCCTGCGTCATGCCTGTTTCTAGCTATGCCCAGTCCAACGTCAAGTCCGACACGTCCTCGGTTGTTCAAAGCGAAGCCAAGGATATGAACCACAGCCAAATGCAAGGCATGGACCATAGCAAGATGAAAGACATGGATTCTAGTCAGATGCAAGACATGGAGCATAGCAAGACGAAGAAGATAGACCGTAGCAAGACCAAGAGGATCGGTCATGGTGAGGCGAAGAAGATGGCCGATAGTCAAATGCAAGGCATGGACCATAGCAAGATGAAAGAAATGGACCATAGTCAGATGCAAGGCATGGACCATAGCAAGATGAAAGAGATGGACCACAGTCAAATGCAAGGCATGGACCATAGCAAGATGAAAGAAATGGACCATAGTCAGATGCAAGGCACGGACCATAGCAAGATGAAAGAGATGGACCACAGTCAAATGCAAGGCATGGACCATAGCCAGATGCAAGGCATGGACCATAGCAAGATGAAGGAGATGGACCATAGTCAAATGCAAGGCATGGGCCATGGTCAAATGCAAGGCATGGATATGGGCGCGATGATGAAATCGATGCAGGGCGGTGCTCCCCCTCCGGGTGCGCGCGATCCGGACGGTTATTCCGATGGCCTCGCTTTAGGACATATGCCCGGGATGGATATGGCTGACGACACCATTTACTCCCAGGTTTTGATTGACCGCGTTGAGATGTTTCGCAGTAGCGGAAACCACGGCCAGGCGCTCGACGCCCAGGCTTGGATCGGCGGCGACGTCGACAAACTGTGGCTCAAGATCGATGGCGAACGGGAAGAAGGCAAGCTTGGTGCAACGCGTACAGAAGCGTTGTGGAACCACGCGATCGCTACTTACTGGGGACTTCAAACCGGTGTGCGGCATGATTTCGGCGACGGCCCAGGCCGTACGTGGGCGGCGTTGGGCGTTCAAGGCCTAGCGCCTTACTGGTTCGAAGTGCAGGCGACAGCGTATGTTGGGCAAGGTGGCCGCACAGCCTTGCGTTTTGAGCCGGAATACGATCTGCTGCTTACTCAACGCCTGATCCTGCAGCCGAACATGAAGGTAAACCTGTACGGCAAAAATGATCCGGAACGCGGCATCGGTTCAGGCTTGTCGGACATGGAGGCCGGTCTACGACTAAGGTACGAGTTCTCACGCAAATTTGCACCCTATGTCGGCGTGGTTTATAACCGCAAATTCGGCGACACAGCAAGTTTTGCACGGGCGGCGGGTAAGCCGTCCAGGGAAACACGCGTGGTTGGCGGCGTCCGGGTTTGGTTTTGAGAGGATGGCCATGAAACCTTTCATTAAGCATGCAATAGCTACGACGGTAGTCCTTGCAATCGTGCTGGTCGCCGCGGTTGGAATGTTTGTCCAGTTCGGCGTGTATAACGTTGCAGCCGATGTGCCGCACACACCTTTCGTGTTCTCTCTGCTCGACCGCATGCGAGAAAAGTCGATCGATACCCGATCCGGCACCCTCAAGGTGCCCGATCTGGCCGACCAGCAGCGTATCGTGCAGGGCGCCGGCAATTACAATGCAATGTGCGTTCAATGCCATCGTTCACCTGGCATGGGTGAGACTGAACTGAGCAAGGGGCTATATCCCAGCCCGCCCAATCTCTCTAAAGAGCCCGTTGAGGCCGCGCATGCATTTTGGGTTATCAAGCACGGCGTCAAAGCTTCGGGTATGCCAGCCTGGGGCAAGAGCATGGATGACGAATACCTTTGGAATATGACGGCGTTCCTGCAGGTGCTGCCAAAGCTGGATGCTGCCGGATATCAAAGCATAGTGGCGAAAAGTGGCGGTCATACCCATGGCGGGGGCGAATCACAGGGCATGGGGGAGTCGCACCACCATGGACCTGAGGAGGCTGGGAGTCACCATGATCACGAAGACGATCCCGATGACCACGCGCACCCCGACGCACCCACGGTTCAGCTTGGCGCAACCCATACCCACGCGGATGGCAAGCAACACAAACACCTATCAAAAGGAGGCGCACAATGATGATGTACCGGAAATTTCTTCTGATGATCGCTACCTCTACGATCATCATGTTCGTTCTGATGTATCTGAATACTTACGAGATCGACCATATTTTCTTTAGCGAAACTCGTGCTTACATGGCGTTGTTGATGGGCGCAACGATGGCGGCAGTTATGCTCGTGTTCATGCTGGCCATGTATCCCGACAAGAAACTGAACGCAATGATATTCGCCGCGAGCGCGCTCGTATTCGCGGGCTCGCTTTGGCTAGTTCGAAGTCAGGCAACCATTGACGACGTGGCATGGATGCGCGCGATGATTCCCCATCACTCCATTGCCATCCTGACTAGTGAACGGGCTGGGATCAAGGATCCTCGCGTGCGCAAGCTCGCCGACGGCATCATCGAGGCGCAGCGTCGCGAAATCGGCGAAATGAAGGCATTGATCCAGGACCTGGAGCGCAAGAAATAACGGTACCAATCGCTCAACCGGCGCGGATTTTGCGTAAATGCCGGCTTGAGTGCTCCGCCTGGCTGCTTGGCCAGGCGGCCTTCGATTTTCAGGGACCAACAAATGAACGCGAGCGACGTAAAGCCCAACGACGGGCCCGAGCAATCCGCTCAGGAGCAAGTTTCTGTAGCCACCGATAATGAGGACACACCATTTACTGATCCGGTATGTGGCATGAAGGTGCGTGCCAATCCGGAAAAGACCGTGGCATATGCAGGCACTGACTATCATTTTTGCAGCGCTGGATGCGTGACAAAATTCAAGGCCGATCCGAATAGGTATCTGAATCCACAAGCAGCCGCCGCGCCAAGCCCGGAAGGGACGATTTTTACTTGTCCGATGCATCCCGAAATACGCCAACACACACCAGGCAATTGCCCTAAATGCGGCATGGCGCTCGAACCGGAAATGCCTAGCATCGACGATACCGAGAACCCGGAACTGTTCGACTTCAAACGCCGCTTTTGGTGGACCTTGCCCCTGTCGCTGTGCGTGTTTGTGCTCGCAATGTTCCGTCATTCACTGTTCCACGGCGGCATTGCATACCAGACCTGGATCGAGTTCGCCCTGAGTACGCCGGTTGTCCCATGGGCGGGCTGGCCGTTTTTCGAGCGGTGGCTACAGTCCTTGATAAATCGCAGTCCGAACATGTGGACCTTGATTGGGACGGGTGTCGGTGCCGCGTATGCTTACAGCGTCGTTGCGACCTTGGCGCCGGGAATATTCCCGCCGACGTTTGCCATGGACGGAGAGGTCAGCGTGTATTTTGAATCTGCGGCCGTGATCGTCTCACTGACCCTGTTCGGACAAATCCTGGAATTACGCGCCCGATCGCAGACCTCGGCCGCGATCAAGTCGCTCATGGGCCTGTCGCCGAAGACCGCCAGGCGGATCCTCGGGGACGGCACCGAGGAGGACGTACCGCTGGAGAATGTACATATCGGTGACACACTGCGGGTGCGCCCCGGCGAAAAAGTGCCAGTCGATGGCCTTGTGATGGAGGGCGAGAGCGCAGTGGACGAGTCGATGCTCACGGGGGAGCCCGGCCCGGTCACGAAACGTCCGCAAGATAAAGTGATCGGCGCCACGGTGAACGCCAGCGGCAGCCTGATCATTCGTGCCGACAAGATCGGTTCGCAAACGGTGCTCGCCCAGATCATCCAGATGGTGGCGCAAGCGCAGCGCTCGCGCGCGCCGATGCAGCGTCTGGCCGACGTCGTCGCCAGTTACTTCGTGGTGATCGTTGTCAGCATTGCAATCCTGACCTTGCTGGTATGGGGATTTTTTGGGCCGCAGCCGAGCTGGATGTACGGCTTCGTCAATGCGGTTGCCGTGCTGATTATTGCCTGCCCATGCGCCCTCGGGCTTGCCACGCCGATGTCGATCATGGCTGCAACCGGTCGTGCGGCGACACAAGGGGTTCTGTTCCGCGATGCCGCAGCGATCGAACGCATGCGCTCGGTCGATACTCTCATTGTCGACAAGACTGGCACGTTGACTGAAGGGCGGCCGGCCTTTGATCGGGTGGTCCCCGCGCCGGGGTTTGATGCGGCCCAGGTCCTGCAAATTGCGGCAAGCATTGATCAGGGCAGCGAACATCCGCTCGCCAAAGCGATCGTCGATGAAGCGAGGCAGCAAAACGTAAAACTCAGCAAGGCTGACCAATTTGAATCAGCCAGCGGAATCGGTGTACGCGGCAGTGTCGATGGCCGGACCATAGCGTTCGGCAACACAGCACTGATGGACGCCGAAAAAATCGATTGGCAGGTGCTAGCTGCTCAGGCCGAGAAGCTACGCGGCGAAGGCGCGAGCGTGATGTATTTGGCTGCAAACGGTTCTTTGGCGGGACTAATTGCCGTCTCGGACCCGGTCAAGGCATCGACGGCGGAAGCCCTGGCTGAACTGAAGACGACCGGCATCAACGTCATCATGGCAACCGGTGACGGCGTGACGACGGCTAAATCGGTTGGCGCGAAGCTTGGTATCGCCGAAATTCACGGCGAAGTGAAACCTCAGGACAAGCTTGCACTAGTCGAACGTCTTCAAAAAGAAGGAAAAGTCGTGGCCATGGCAGGTGACGGAATCAACGACGCTCCCGCCTTGGCCAGGGCGGACGTGGGAATCGCTATGGGTACTGGCACCGACGTGGCTATCAACAGCGCCCATGTGACGCTGGTTAAGGGTGATCTGCGTGCCATTGCCCGGGCTCGCGAATTGTCAGTGTCCACGGTGCGCAACATGTACCAGAACCTGGGATTTGCCCTGATCTATAACGCTCTTGGCATTCCGCTAGCTGCTGGGGTGCTGTATCCGTTTACAGGCCAACTGCTGTCGCCAATGGTGGCAGCGCTGGCAATGAGTCTTAGCTCAGTATCGGTGATCGCCAATGCTCTGCGTCTGCGGCGAACACCAGGTTCGCCTGAATCGACGGTACCAATTGCGATGAATTCCGGCCGCCATGAAAAATGATCGTTAAGAAATAGCGGCGAAAGCAACTGCCGTGCTGTCGTGGCGGCTAATTCGACGTGCTGGCAGGGCGCACTGGGCCCAGTAACTAGATGCCGCGTGGTTGCAACTCGTCTCTACGCGGCATTCATACCAAGTAAAGGAAGCACATGCAACACGCTCAATTTGGAAACGCAGGCACGGGATTGCCCGGACAGGAGGAAATTCGCCTTTCAGCGGAGCGCCTGAACGCTGGGTGCTTTTGCAGCAGCCTGGATCCGGCCGCGCTGGAACTTGGGTTGTCGGGTGAGTTTGGGGACGATCAGCTTGCCGCCCTGGTGAAAGAACGCTGCCCTTACCTGTTTGCATCACGACCAGTGTTCATTTCGCAGAGCCGGGCCAACCTGATCGGCGACGTAGTAACAGCGATCGAGTCCGTCATTGCTACGCCTGCATACCGCCAGCTGGTGCTGGCGAATGCACCAGCCATCGCACAACAGGGCAACACCAGCACTCACGGAGTATTTTTCGGATACGACTTTCATCCAGATGGCGAAAGCCTGGGCCTCATTGAAATCAATACCAATGCGGGCGGCGCCATGCTCAACGCGGTCATGGCGCGCGCGCATCGAACCTGCTGCCTCGACAGCGACCGCATCGAGGAATCGATTGTTTCTGGCGCGGCATTTGAAGAGACCATCATCGACATGTTCCGGTCCGAATGGGCGGCCGTGAAAGGAAGCGCGCCGCTTCGTACCATTGCCATCGTGGACACCGATCCGCAGCAACAGTACCTGTATCCGGAATTTCTATTGTTTCAGCGACTCTTTGCCGGCAGCGGCATCGATGCTGTCATCACGGACCCGGCGCGCCTGACGTTTCATGACGACGCCCTGTGGCTGGAGAACATGAAAATCGATCTGGTCTATAACCGTCTTACCGACTTTATGCTCGAAAGCCCCGCCACGCGTGCGCTGCGTGAGGCCTATTGCGCGGATGCGGTCGTGCTAACCCCGGACCCGCGTGCGCACGCACTTTACGCCAACAAACGTAACCTGACGATTTTCAGCAATGCCGAAACGCTCAAGACGCTCGGTGTGGCGCAGCCGGTGATCGACATTTTAGTTGCCAATGTGCCGTTTACTGAGAGCGTGACGATCGACAAGGCTGAGCGCTTGTGGAGTGCGCGGCGCAGCTTGTTTTTCAAGCCTGTCGCGGGTTATGGAGGGCGGGCGGCCTATCGCGGCGACAAGTTGACAAAGCGCGTCTGGCAAGACATCTTGGACGGCGACTACATTGCTCAGCGAGTGGTTGCGCCTGGAGGCCGGGTATCTGGAACTGCCAACAGTCCGGAAACGCTCAAGTTCGATCTGCGCAGTTACGTGTACAAGGCACAGGTCCAATGGACGGCGGCGAGGCTATATCAAGGGCAGACGACTAACTTCAGAACACCAGGCGGTGGCTTTGCGCCAGTGTACGCCATGCCCGACGAGCAAGTAAGCGCTGAGCTCGAAATGATCTGTGGACTTGCTGGCCCCCCGGCGTGCTGCGCTAAAATTTGATGCTGGGTCGGGCGTACCGCGTGCGCATGGCATGCCGCTCCCGATCCAGCGCGTAGCTTATTTCACGGATTGGATAACATATTCATCTCCTTGCTTGCTGAACTCGACATGTACCTTTTTGCCGACTGTAAGCTGGTCCATCAGCACCTTATCCTTGACCGAAAATCCCATCGTCATTGCGGGCCATCCGAGGCTTTTAACAGGTCCATGTTGAAGAGTCACATTGCCCTTGGGATCAAGCTGTTTGACGACGCCGTCGGCTACATGCATTTCCTGGCTGTGCGCCTGACTGTTTTTCGCCGGTTTCATCTCCTTGCACTTTGTGGCATCCATGTGTTTCATGTCCATGCCTTTCATCCCCGACATGTGCTTGCAGTCGTCCATGCTCATGCTCTTCATATTCATACCCGGCATGGCACGGGTCTCGTCTGATTTTATATCGCTCGATTGAGCAAAGGCACTCGCGGACAAGGTGCAAGCGACGAGCACGGGAAGAATTGACGTCATTTTCATTTTGATCTCTTTCAATGGTTAATGAATTACTTCGGATTTTCGTTCGATCGACACATCCGAACGGTTGTTGCCTTTTGCTACCGCGGCGCGACCTAATTGTCGACGTCGTAACAGTAAATAGACAACGGGCACAACGAACATCGACAAGAGGGGTGCGGTGATCATGCCCCCTACCATAGGCGCGGCAATGCGCTTCATGACTTCGGAGCCGGTTCCGGTACCCAGCATGATGGGTACCAGGCCAGCGATAATCACCGCGACCGTCATGGCCTTCGGCCGGACCCGTAGCACCGCGCCTTCGCGGATCGCCTCGATCAGATCAGCTTCGCTATCCTGGCCATTGTTCAAACGTGCCTCCCAGGCCTGCTTGAGGTAGAGCAGCATGATCACGCCGAATTCCGAGGCAACGCCCGCCAGTGCGATGAACCCAACGCCGCTCGCGACCGACAGATGATGGCCTAGCGCCCACAGCAGCCAGATGGCGCCGGCCAGGGCGAACGGCAGCGTCGCCATGATCAAGGCCGCTTCGTCGAAGCGCTTGAAGGTCAGGTACAGCAGCACAAAGATAATGAGCAGTGTTGCCGGCACCACGATCTTCAGCTTGGCGGTGGCCCGCTCCAGATATTCGAACTGGCCTGACCAGGAAATTGAATAGCCAGCCGGCAGTTTGATTTCCTTTGCGACTGCGGCCTGCATGTCATGAACTGCCGAACTCAGGTCGCGCCCGCGAATGTCCACGTAGACCCATCCTGACAGGCGCGCATTTTCGCTTTTGAGCATCGGTGGGCCGTCGTTGATGCGGATGTTGGCCACATCGCCGAGGCGAATCTGGGCGCCTTTATCCGTCAGCAATGACAGCTGCCTTAACTTTTCGACCGAGTCGCGCACTTCCCTTGGATATCGCACATTGATCGGGAAACGCTGCAGCCCTTCGACCGTTTCGCCGATGTTGTCGCCACCGATTCCGGCAGACACAATGCTCTGCACGTCTGCGATGTTGAGTCCATAGCGAGACGCTGCATCGCGGTCGATGTCGATATCGACGTAGCGGCCGCCGTTGAGTCGTTCCGCCAACGCCGACGACACGCCCGGGACTTTTTTGACGATGCGCTCAATCTGTGCTGTGATGCGGTCGATCTCCTGCAGGCTGGCGCCACCGACTTTGACCCCCACCGGACTCTTGATCCCGGTCGCCAGCATGTCGATGCGATTGCGAATCGGCGGCACCCAGATGTTCGACAAGCCTGTGACTTTGACGATGCGATCCAGTTCCTGCACCAGCATGTCAGGGGTCATGCCGGCGCGCCACTGTGCCTGGGGCTTGAACTGAATGATCGTTTCGAACATCTCCAGCGGAGCGGGATCAGTCGCGGTTTCCGCCCGTCCTGCTTTGCCGAAGACGCTTTGCACTTCCGGCACCGTTTTGATTAGGCGATCGGTCTGCTGCAGTAGCTGCGATACCTTTCCGGCTGACAGGCCTGGCAAAGCGGACGGCATGTATAGCAAGTCGCCTTCATCCAAAGGCGGCATAAATTCACCGCCAAGCCGCGAAAGTGGCCACAGCGTCAGAATGGCGAGAACGGCTGCGGCCACGAGGGTTGTCTTAGGAAAGCGAAGAACCGCTTCCAGCATCGGCCGATAGACTGCAATCAGAAATCGATTTAAGGGGTTCCTGTTCTCGTCGGGAATTTTGCCCCGAATAAGATAGCCCATCAGCACTGGAATCAAGGTGATCGACAGACCTGCCGCAGCAGCCATCGCATAGGTCTTGGTAAAGGCCAGTGGTGCAAACAAACGGCCTTCCTGCGCCTCTAGCGTGAACACCGGGATAAACGACAGCACGATGATTAGCAGCGAAAAAAACAGGGCCGGCCCGACCTCCACCGCCGCATCGCCAATAACGCGCCAGTGCGCCTCTCCCTCTAATGTCTTGCCGGGATGCGCGTGGTTCCAGGCCTCGATGTGTTTGTGCGCGTTCTCGATCATGACCACGGCGGCATCGACCATGGCGCCAACGGCGATGGCGATGCCGCCCAGCGACATGATGTTCGCGTTCACTCCCTGGTAGTACATCACCGTAAAGGCGATCAGGATACCGATCGGCAGCGTCACGATTGCCACGAGCGCCGAGCGCAGGTGGAACAGGAAGACGGCGCAGACGATGGCGACGACGACGAATTCCTCGATCAGCTTGTGCTGAAGGTTGTCCACAGCGCGCTTGATGAGGTTCGACCGGTCGTAGGTGGTCACCAGTTCGACGCCTGCAGGCAGCCCGGCTTTCAGCTTGTCGAGCTTTACCTTGACCGCATCGATCGTTTCCAGCGCATTTTTACCGGAACGCATGATGATGACGCCGCCCGCAACTTCACCTTCGCCATTCAGGTCGGCGATGCCACGGCGCATTTCCGGCCCGACCTGGACGCGCGCGACGTCCCCCAAGTGCACGGAGACACCTGCGTCTGTGGTCATGAGCGGAATCTTGCGGAAGTCGTCGAGCGATTTCAAGTAACCCGACGCGCGCACCATGTACTCGGCCTCACCAAGTTCGAGCACCGATCCGCCCGTTTCCTGATTTGCTTTCTGTACCGCATCGATGATCCTGCGATGCGGAATATTGAAAGCCAGCATCTTGTCAGGGTCGAGGACGATCTGGTACTGCCTCACCATGCCGCCGATGCTGGCCACTTCCGAAACATTCGGCACAGTCTTGAGTTCATATTTCAGGAACCAATCCTGCAGCGAGCGCAATTGGGACAGATCCATCTTGCCTGTGCGGTCCACCAACGCGTATTCGTAGACCCAGCCCACGCCGGTGGCATCCGGTCCTAATGCTGTCTTGGCCTGTGGCGGCAAGCGCGATTGGACCTGATTCAGGTATTCCAGGACCCGCGAACGGGCCCAGTATGGGTCGGTGCCGTCCTCGAACAGGATATAGACGAATGAGTCGCCAAAGAACGAGTAGGCGCGCACGGTCTTGGCGCCTGGCACGGACAGCATGGTCGTCGTCAGGGGATACGTCATCTGGTTTTCGACGATCTGCGGCGCCTGACCCGGATAAGTCGTGCGGATGATCACCTGCACGTCGGACAGGTCCGGAATGGCGTCAAGCGGCGTGCGCGCCAGGGACCAGACGCCCCAGGCGACCATCATCAGCGTCGCCAGCAGCACCAGAAACCGGTTGGCGATCGACCAGCGAATCAGCTTGCCCATCATTTCGCCGCTCCTGAAATACTCGACTTCATGGCGCCTATCGACTTCGCGTTTGCCGGCATCGGCATGGATTTCGTATCGCTCGTTGGCGCACCTGCCGTCGCCGAAATGGTGGCGATCGCGTACTGGCCGTCCGGCATGGCGCGTATTTCAAAATCAACCTTGTCGCCCACTGCAAGGTTTTTCGGTAGACCGGCCGCGGGTGCCTTGAAACTCATTGTCATCGGCCCCCACTGAAGATCTGGAATCGGACCATGCGAAATCGTAATCTCGTCCGAACCCAGTTTTTCGATCTTACCCTGGCCATGGTGGGTCGCGCCTTGGGAGGTTTTGGCATTGTCCGGCGCAACGGCGTCCTTTGGCGGCGGCATACCTTCCATGCGAGTGGTGGTCCCGCGCAGGCTAGCTTCCGAATCGATCAGGAACTGGCCCGAAGTGACGACTTTCTGACCAGCTACGAGTCCTTTGCGAATTTCGGTCATGCCACCACCCTCGCTGCCGATCTCGACGTCAACCGGGTTGAACTTGCCGTCGCCTGCATCCACCATCACAACGCTGCGGGTACCGGTCTGGATTACTGCTTCGCTCGGTATCAACAGAACAGTTTGATGTCCGGCAGGCGCAAAGCTGACGGTTGCAAACATGCCAGGTACGAGCGCGTCCTTCGGATTGGCCAGTTCAATTCGCGCTTTCAGAGTGCGCGTAGCAGCATTAACTTCAGGCAATATTGCGCTAATTTTGCCGCGAAAAACCATACCCGTAATCGAAGGCGTGCGCGCCTCGACCGCGTTGCCAGGCCGAACCTGAGCAGCAATATTTTCGGGGATCTCGGCGTTGACCCAAACGGTTTTAATGCCATTGATCCTGAAGAGGGGGGCACCGGACATGACCGTGGTGCCTTCCTTGATAGACAGTTCTGAAACGATTCCGCTGACCGGAGCAGTGAGCGTGATGCGCTGGAGCACCTTGCCGCTTGTTGCGACGGCCCGGATCTGATCGTCGTTCATGCCGACCAGTCGCATGCGCTGTTTCGCGCCATCGCGCAGTGCGTCAAGCCCCGCCGTGTTTGCCATGCGTGCTACGGACAGATATTCTTCCTGCGCGGCGATCCACTCCGGGACGTAGAGTTGTGCCAACGGTTGGCCCTTCTTCACGGGATCCAGAACGGTTCGCACGTAGAGCTTTTCAACAAAACCATTGCTGCGCGCCTGGACCAGTTCGACGTCGCGATCGTTGTAGGCGACGGTGCCCACCGCAGTGACGGCCGCATCGAGCGAGCCGGTGGTGACGGCAGCGGTTCGAATGCCCAGGTTTTGTTGAACGCGTGCACTGATGTTCACAGCACTGTCATCGCCCCCATCACCGGCATAGACAGGCACGAGCTGCATGTCCATGAACGGTGATTTGCCCGGCTTGTCGAATTTTTGACCCGGCACCATCGGATCATGCCAGTACAGCACCTTCCGGTCACCGCCAGTCGACTTATCGCTCCTGTCTGGCGACTTGTCTGCAGCGGCGGTGGTCGATTGCGTTGACATTTTCATGCCTTGTCCCATGCCCCAGGAATACATGCCATAGCCTGCGACCCCGATCAATCCGGCAGCAAAAAGCATCAAGAGAATTTTCGAGCGGTTCATTTCATTTCCTTTCTGGAATTCATGCCGACATGCGACGCCGTAGCACTGGTTGGAAAAAGGAAGTTCAGTTGCGCCCAGATGCGGGCAGTGTCGGCTTGTAATTGCAGTGCCTGCAGCCGGACATCGATTTCATTGCGGCGGGCGGCGAGCACCTCGGCCAGCGTTGCTTTGCCCCCGCTATAGGCCGTGATACCGGCCAAAGTACGCTGCGCCGCGAGAGGAACCAGGTCGCGCTCGTACCGCGCGACCCGGTCACGATCGTTGTTCCACTCATTGATCATCACGCGTGTCTGCGCTACATGCTCACGCAACATTTCTTCGCGTTCGCTTTTGGCCTCATCGACCATCGCAAGTTTCGACGACACTTGCCGATCCTGGCGATTTTTCTGATCCCACTGGAAGGGGATCGAGACGCCGACGGAAAGCATGTTCGAATAGGCTGGTCCGCGCTGCTGGAATGCGACCTCGACTGTCCAGTCGGATTTCCTGCTTGCCTTTGCAAGTTTTACCTCAGTTTCGGCAATATCGACTTGTTTGCTCAACACAGAGATTTCAGGATGATGCGCTAGCTGCATATCGAGCGTTGCAGGGTCCAGTCGGATGACGTCCATGTCAGGCTTCTCAGCCAACGGCAGTTCGGCTCCAGTGCCGATCCATCGGGCGAGCATCGTCTGCGCATTCAATATCCGCCGTCGGTATTCGCTATTTCGGTCCTCGAAACCCGCCAAGGCGCTACGTGCTGCGAAAACGTCAGCTTGGCTACCTCGACCTGAGCGATAGGCGCCGTCGGCAGCCTGAATCTCGAGATTTGATTGAGCGCCTTGCTGTTCGATCACCGCCGACATTGCTTTTGCGTAATAAAGATCAAGCCACGCAAGTGCGGTGTCGCGTTCAATGGCGGCAGTTGCAACGTCTTTTTCAGCATTGGTCTTTTCAGCGGATTGAATCAGGCTGCTGGCACGCAGCTGTCGCTTGTCTCCGCGCGTAATTTCCTGCATCACGCCGACTCGACGCATGGTCATGAAGTCAGTGTTTACATTGAAGCGATCCGGCCCCGTTACGGGAAGATTGTCCAATCCGAGCTTCAAGACCGGGTCTGGTAACTGCCCGGCGGCGATCGCCGCTTCACGCGACGCAGTGGCCGCGGAATCTTTGGCAGGAAGTTGAAGCGAGTGCGCGAGGGCGCGACGTTGCGCTTCAGCGAGCGTGAGCGGCGCCTCGGCGGCGTTGGCCCAAAAGGCTACCATGAAGCTTAAGCCAGCAAGGCTGATGCGTGCGCTTAGGGAACGGCGGATTTGACGCGGCATGGAGCGCGTCGTAGAAAAGGCATGCATAAATTCTCCAAAAAGCGATAGTCAACACCGTCTGCAGGCGGTGCGACGGCGACAAAACCAGGCAATTTGAAAATTAAATGCGGAAGCAGCAGTTACGAATGGAAAGCGGAGGGGGCGGTGCGCCGGACTGGCGCACTGTGGTAAGTTCGAACGAACTTTTAGGGAGTGATACAACGACGTGCACCAAAACCAAGAATATCGTTGTTGGCGCAAATGGCTCTATTTGAGGCAATTCGTGCTTATCCAATGACTGTTGGACGGTATGCGCACTCGCCTGACAAAGACTTGGCTGGGTCTTATCGGCTTCCGCACATTCCGGCATGTCAGCAGCCATACTTGAGGTTGCCATCACCTGGGATGCTGGTGCGACCCCACTAACTTTTGGACACACGTATCCCGCCAGCGACAGTTGCATGAACAGCATGCTGACGAGCGCCAAAACGGCACCAATTATTCGGGAAGGTCGAGGGGAATTCATTTTCTCTAAGTCAACTATTACGCTGTATGCTAGCACAGAAGTTAGCGCAATATCCGACGGTTTCGATATCGATACAGCGACAGGATCGCTGGACGGAAAACTTTCCGCCAGTGCCTCATCGAGCGCATGTTCGGCGTGGTCTTCCAACCTTGGCGTGACAACGTCCACTGGTGTAGAGTCGACTTCACCAGTCTTGCGAGGAAGCCTCATCATGTTCCTTGAATCGGCGAATCGATGACGGCCGTCCAACTGCATAGCGCAGGTCTGACGAAGGTATTCACGACCGCATTCAGTAAATAATTACACTGCTGCCATTTGCGTGCATGCGTCCGCGCATTTGCGGCATGCCTCGGCACAACGCTGACAATGATCCATCGTGTGCCGGCCGCACTCGTCGGCACACGCCTGGCAGGCTGCGGCGCAGAGTTTGCAAATCGCTGAAGCATGGTCACTGTTACGCGCCATCAGCGTCGCGGCGGTGCGGCATAGCAGGGCGCAGTTCATGTCCAATTCGATACAGCGAACCATCGAGGCAACGTCCGCCTCATTCAAACACAGTGCCGCGCAGCTGTCGCAGGCGTTCGCACAGGCGTTACAAGCGTCGATACAACTTTGAAAGCTATTCGTGTTCATGGGTGGCGCTCCGGATAGGTTGAGTAACGGACAGCATAGCTGGTAGTCGCCTCTGCGCGTGCACAGTACGCGGATGCAATGTTGCGAGTGCGGTTCGCGCATGTCTGTCATCAGGGCATTACTAATCGTCGACCCAGCCTTCTCGCAGAGAGAACAATTTGCTTATGCGTGAAGTTCGTAGCAATAGCGATTGCTGGGGATATAAAGCATCTTTAAAGCCCCGATGGCTGCTCTTACAACAGGAACGCCCTCGAAGGAAGTGTCCCCCTGGCCAATTGTTAAGTTAAGTAACTTTTTGTTTTCGTTGCCAAAAGGCAAGTGCAGCCAGACAGTTTCGTGGACTGTAAAATCACCCGACACTGCATCGTCTCGTCCTCTAGGCTAAATGACTTCCGTTAAGTAGGCTGTCAGAGCGTGCTGGCGGGCGATACATGTGCGTGGCGGCGGCGTTGGTCTGGTCGACTAAGTCCTGGCGCTTTTTTAGATCGTGTTGTGCTCGTGACGTG